>ERZ791741.2800-NODE-2800-length-11752-cov-30.247157_pt1 | contig 11752 bp, 5 predicted proteins | sample MGYA00510040_ERZ791741 | MGnify/ENA primary metagenome ERZ791741 (study PRJEB30046, sample SAMN00791960) | human gut metagenome | study: EMG produced TPA metagenomics assembly of the A metagenome-wide association study of gut microbiota in type 2... | reverse complement strand
GTGCGTTCAGCCTGCATGGCGAGCCTTCCAAGCTCGTCAACGCCCACGTCGAGGAGAACCGCCATCTGGTCGATGAAAGCCCCGGTGCCGCCGGCGCAGTTGCCGTTCATGCGCAAGTCGGAAGCCCGTCCGTCACGGAAGAACACCACCTTGGCGTCCTCTCCGCCTATGTCGATTAGCGAAACGGCCTCCGGATGGCATTGCTGTACGGCTTTGGTGGCGGCCACCACTTCCTGGACGAACGGCAGGGAGCACTTCTCGGCGAAGCCCATGCCCACCGAACCGGTAAGCCTTACGCAGGCGTCAGCCGGGCCGCAGGCCGCTTGCAGCTCGCCGAGCATTCGCACAACCACCTCGCGTGCGTTGGCGTTGTGCCGCCCGTAACGGGTAAAAAGCACTTCGCCCGTATCCCCTACGGCGGCCACCTTGACCGTTGTTGAGCCTATGTCGATACCTATTTTTATCATTCCTGCAATAAAAATTTCTTCTTATCAAGGTGCAAAGTTACAAAAATGTGTCTGTTACAGGTAATCTTATACCGAGAAAAAATGTCCTAAAACACACATTAAGCACGATAAAAAAGCACGTCCGCCACGGTTGTGAAAAACCGTGGCGGACGTACAGAATGTCCTTTATCGGGTATATGCGGCGGTAAAAGCCCGGCTGAAACCGTATAACCTTATGACCGCATAACCTTAAAACCTTATCAGATATTGTCCTCGATGAGGTTCTCGCCGGTCATGTCGGCAGGCTGCTCAAGCCCCATGATGTGGAGTATTGAGGGAGCCACGTCGGCCAGGCGTCCGTTCTTCACCGTCGCGCTGTTGTTGTCGGTGACGTAGATGAAGGGCACGGGGTTGAGCGAGTGCGCCGTGTTGGGCGTGCCGTCGGCGTTGATGGCGTTGTCGGCGTTGCCGTGGTCGGCTATGATTATGGCCTCGTAGCCGTTCGCCTTGGCGGCCTCAATCACGTCGTGTACGCAGTGGTCAACGGCCCATACGGCCTTGGCGATGGCGTGGTAAACGCCGGTGTGTCCCACCATGTCGCCGTTAGCGAAGTTAACCACGATGAAGTCGTACTCCTGCGTGTTGATAGCTCCCACGAGCTTGTCTTTCACCTCGTATGCGCTCATTTCGGGCTTCAGGTCGTATGTGGCAACCTTTGGCGACGGGACGAGTATGCGGTCCTCGCCTTCGTAAGGAGCTTCGCGGCCTCCGTTGAAGAAGAACGTCACGTGGGCGTACTTCTCCGTCTCCGCCGTGTGCAGCTGCTTCTTGCCCTGCTTGCTGAGGTATTCGCCGAGAGTGTCCTCCACGTTCTCCTTGGGGAAGAGGATGTGAACGCCCTGGAACGATGCGTCATACGGCGTCATGCAGTAATATTGCAGGTCTTTTATGGTGTGCATGCCTTCCTCCGGCATGTCCTGCTGGGTCAGCACCTGTGTAAGCTCCTTTGCGCGGTCGTTGCGGAAGTTGATGAATATCACCACGTCGCCCTCCTGGATGGTGCCGTCAACGGTGGAGTTGTTGATTGGCTTCACAAATTCGTCGGTCACGCCGTCGGCATAGCTCTCTTCCATGGCGCGCACCATGTCGTCGGCCTGCTTGCCCTTGCCCTCAACGAGCAGGTCGTAAGCCTCCTTCACGCGCGCCCAGCGCTTGTCGCGGTCCATGGCGTAGAAGCGTCCGATGATGCTCGCCACTTGTGCGCCGTTCTGCTTGCAAACGTCCTCAAGCTGGCGGATGAAGCCCGCGCCGCTCTTCGGGTCGGTGTCGCGTCCGTCCATGAAGCAGTGTACGTAAACGTCCTTCAGGCCGTACTCCTTGCCTATCTCTACGAGCTTGAAAAGGTGGTCGAGTGACGAGTGCACGCCGCCGTCGGAAGTAAGTCCCATGAGGTGGAGCTTCTTGCCCGTCTTCTGCGCGTAGCTGTAAGCGTTGACTATTTCGGGGTTCTTCAATATTGAGCCGTCCTTGCAGGCGCGGTTGATTTTCACGAGGTCCTGGTAAACAATGCGTCCTGCGCCGATATTGAGGTGTCCCACCTCCGAGTTGCCCATCTGTCCGTCAGGCAGGCCGACGTCTTCGCCCGAAGCCTGCAGCTGCGAGTGAGGGCTTACGGCGTTAAGATAATCAAGATAAGGAGTAGGCGTGTTGAAGATTACGTCGCCTTCACCGTGCTTTCCGATACCCCATCCGTCGAGTATCATCAATAATGCTTTCTTTGCCATAATCTGTAAATCTTAATAAATCTGATGCAAAGTTAGTGCAAGCCGAGAGAAATACAAAATAAATGGGAGATAAACGACCATTTATTTTTATTTCCGAGGCGCAGCCTAAGTTATGTAAAGTTAGTGCAAGCCAAGAGAAATACAAAATAAACGGGAGATAAACGAGCAAAAAAATCATTAAAACAAAGCGACCTACGACCCACCCCAAGCAGAGGGATAACCCACCCCAACCCTCCCAAAGGAAGGGAGCTTGATTACCATAGCCAATTGTATTCGACGCATATTAGCAAAAGCCGGTTAAGCTCCCTCCTTCGGAAGGGCTGGGGTGGGTCTTTAATTGAATTGAGAGTTGAGAATTGTGAATGGAGAATTATGATTACCTTTGAGGTTGCTTGTTAGCGAAGGTAATCATAATTCTCCATTCACAATTCTCAACTCTCAATTCAAAACACGGCAAATTGGAAGGTAAAAGGCCATCTATTGCACGCTAAAAGGCCACCTTTCGCATTGCGAAAGGTGGCCTTTTGGTAACCCATTGGCTATCAGCCGATTGCCAACTGTAAAATTACTGCCTGCTTTATCCGTCCTATCGGCCTTATAAGCCCTATTCATCAATAGGGTGAATAGGCCAAATAAGCCTAATAAGGCCAATGCGCCCAATGGCAAAGCCAACCAATCCCCCTCCCTCGGGAGGGTTGGGGAGGGGCTGTCACTTGGTTGGGAAGGGGCTTTACTTCGCGTTGATCTCCTTCAGCAGGCGGTCGGCGTGGCCCCACTTGTCCATCATGTAGAGCACGTAGCGTATGTCAACGCCAATGCAGCGGGCAAGGTTCTTCTCGAAGTAGATGTCGCTCGAGAGGCTGTCCCAGTTGCCGTCGAAAGCCAGGCCGATAAGCTCTCCCTTGCCGTTGAACATCGGCGAGCCGCTGTTGCCGCCCGTTATGTCGTTGTTTGTCAGGAAACAGAGCTGCATCTTGCCCGTTGTCTTGTCCTGGTATTTGCCGAAGTCGGTCGCCGAAAGCAGCTCGTGCATTATCGGCTCGGCAAAATAGTCGGGCATGTCGTCGCCGCGCTTCATCTTCTCCACAATGCTCTCGGCCGTGGTGTAATAGCCCGACGGCGAGCCGTTCATCGTAAAGCCGCCCACACGTCCGTAGCTGAGACGCATCGTCATGTTGGCGTCGCTGTAATGGGGCAGCCCCTGCTCCATCTGCAAACGCGCCGCGCAGAAGTAGCGCTCCTGAACGTCGATGGAATCGGATGTTTTCGCCAGTGCCTCGCGCTGCTCCCCAAGATATTCCTGAAGGCTCATGCCGAGCTGCACGCCAAGGTCTTCGTTGAACTTCTTTTTGTTGAAGTACAGCTTCTTGCCGTTCTTCATCAGTATTGATTTCTTGTACAGGTAGTTGACGTAAGCCGTACAGTCGCCGCCGAACTTCTCGTCAATCGTCTTGTAGAACGACGGCAGGTACTCTTTCGATACGTGCTCGCGGTAGTTCTGCATGAGTGCCGCCAGCACCTCCTTGTCAAGCGCCTCGTCCCACGAGTCGCTGTTGTCCTCGAACTCGATGTACTGCTTTTCCGGCTTGCCGTCAGGCCCTTTCACTTCCATGCCGTTGCCGGCCTTGAGGGCGCGGGTGACGAGTTCGCTCGTTCCGCGGAACGTCTCGCTCCAATAATAGAACGCGCGCATCCGCTCGAAACGGTCGCCGTAATACTTCGCCAGGCGGTCAAAGTCGAGCTTGCCCTTGAGATACCCCGTGGTGTCCTGCCAGTGGCGCAGGCGCAGTTCGTAAGCCCGCTTCTGCTCTATGATGCCGATGGAATCGATACATTTGTTCATTCCCATCGAGTTTTTCCAGTAGTTCGCGCTCTGTGCGTACTTCGAGTCGTACTTGATGCGCACGGCCTCGTCGGCACGCATGTGGCGTTGCATTATCTCCTGCTTCAGCCCGCGCACCTGCACACGTGTGGCGTTGCCGGCGTCGCGCATCTCCCTGATGCCGTAAGACGAGAGGTAACGCTCCGTGCTTCCGGGATAACCGAGCGTCATCGCGAAGTCGCCGTCCTTGTATCCTTGCAGCGACACGGGTGCCCACTTCGACGGACGATAGGGCACGTTGTTCTCCGAGTACTCCGCCGGGCCGTTGGTTTCCGGGTCGGCATATATGCGGAACACGCTGAAGTCGCACGTCTGGCGCGGCCACATCCAGTTGTCGGTCTCGCCGCCGAACTTGCCCATAGACTTGGGTACTGCGAAGACAAGGCGCACGTCGGGGAAAAGCCTGTACGTAGTGGCGAAATACTGGTTGCCCTCATAGTACGGGTCTATCTCCACGTGGAGCGTCTTCTCGATTTTCTTCACCGAGTCGGTCATCAGCGTTGCGATTGAATCAATCAGCTCCGACTGCTTCTCGTAAGGCATGCTGTGTATGCCCAACGCCTCGAGACGCGCCGTAACGTCCTGCTGTTCAACCATGAAGCTCACAAAAAGATCCTCGTTAGGCAGCTCGTCCTTGTAGTCCTTGGCGTAAAATCCGTTAAGCATGTAGTCGTGCTCCACGGTAGAATGGCTGCGGATAGCCTCGAAACCGCAGTGGTGGTTGGTAAAGACAAGGCCGTCGGGCGACACTACCACGCCCGAGCAGAAGCCTCCGAAGAGCACCACCGAGCCCTTCACGGCATCGTCGGCAGAGTAGAGGCTCTCGTAAGGAAGGCTGTATCCGTAAGCCTTCATCTGGTCATACACCGCCTGAGGCAGGTTGTACAGGGTCCACATTCCCTCGTCGGCCTTCACCGGCAAAAGGGTAAGCAGGCCGAGAATAAGTAAAGATAACTTTTTCATTGTATTTTGTTTTTAAATGGTTATACGGTTTTAAGGTTATACGGTTATGCGGTTTTGGGGGTTATACGGTTATGCGGTTTTGGGGTTATGAGGGCGGTTTTAAGGTTATGCGGTGTGCACCAACGCCTTTCCTACCTTCTCACCCTCTCACTTTCTCACCCTTTTCATGATTTGCCCAAGCGGAAAGTCGAGCTTGACTATCATCGCGGCGAAGAGCGCAAGCAACACGGTGTTCGCTCCGATGGCCGCCCATGAAGGCATGGAAGCGTTAGCCCAGCGCATCAAGACGCAAAGAACCGCAGCCACGACGACGTACCGCGCGATTTCCTTTACAGGATAATTGATTTTGTAGTGGCGCTGTCCTACGAAGTAAGAAAGCAGCATCGACGTGGCATAACCGGCAAAACCCGCCCAGGCACACGCCATATAGCCGTAGCGCGGCACAAAGATTACGTTCACGGCGACGAGCACCAGGCAGCCGGCTCCCGAGAACCAAGCGCCCCAGATGGTCTTGTCGATGAGCTTGTACCAGAACGACAGGTTGAAGTAAACGCCCATCATGATTTCCGCAGCCATGACGATTGGCACGACATCAAGTCCCTCCCAGTAGTCGCGCCCTATGAGATGCTTCAGTATGTCCATGTAACCTATCACGGCGAGGAAGGCCAGCAGGGTGAAGACAACAAAGTATTTCATCGCCTTGGCGTAAGTGTCGCGGTTGTCCTTGTCCTTCGACTTTCCGAAAACGAACGGCTCGTAAGCGTAGCGGAAAGCCTGTGTTATCATCGCCATAATCATCGCTATCTTGCTGGCCGCGCCGTAAATGCCGAGCTGCGCGTGGGCGTCGGCACCTTTATATATATAAGGAAAGAGGATTTTGTCTGCCGTCTGGTTCAATATCCCGGCAATGCCGAGCACCAATATCGGCCACGAATAGCCGAGCATACGGCGCAAAAGGGCGCGGTCGAAGACGTAACGGAAGCCCGTAAGTTCCTTCAGCAGCAGGAGCATCAGCATGCCGGAACAGAACAGGTTGATGTAGAACGCGTAACCGACACCCACCTCCGGCGAGTAAATATTGCCCACAATGCCATCTCCTCCTGCGCTTTCGTACCACGCAGGAAGCACGAGGAAGAACACAAGATTGAGCGCGATGGACATTATTATGTTGGCAAGTTTCAAGGCGGCGAACTTCACAGGCCTCTTCTTATACCGCAGATAAGCGAACGGTATGCACTGGAACGCGTCCAAGGCCACCGTCACCGCCATCACCCATACATACGAAGGATGGTCGGCATAGCCCATGGCCGCCGATATGGGGGAGATGAACGTAAGCACAAGGGCTACGAACACGAGCGACGTGAAGCCAACCGACATGAGCGTGGTGGAGTACACTTTCCGTGGGTCTTCGCCCTCCTTGTTGGCGAAGCGGAAGAAAGTGGTCTCCATTCCGTATGTCAGTATGACAAGCAGCAGCGCCGTATAGGCATACACGTTGGTAATAACGCCGTAGCCGCCACTTGCCGCCGACAGCGTAGCCGTGTACAAAGGTACGAGCAGGTAATTGAGAAACCTGCCCACGATACTGCTCAAGCCATAAATTGCAGTGTCCTTGACAACAGAAGACAAACCAGCCATAATCTAAAGGTAAAAGGGTAAAAAGGTAAAAAGGTAAAAGCTCCGCAACCCTTGCTTTACGTATGCGGCACTCATCCTTTCCCGTTTTTATCCTTTATTTTATTTATAATGTTTACCAAAGTCCCTATTATCGTATTTGCATCATTCAGCAAAGAGTCATACTGCTTTTCGGTGATGAACTCCGCCTCATTAAGCAATTCAAGCCAATATCTTGTCTCGCTTGCCTCCTTCAAGGCAATGCTTAGCTTGCTGACATAATCCGCATCGCTTTGCGCAAATACACTTTCAGCCACATTTGCGCCGATACTTGTGCCACTCCTGCATATCTGCCGTGACATGACATATTCGTGTTGCCCGTCGCGAAGGAATACGTAAAGGTTGACAATCCTCAACGCGAACTTCTTACTTAACAAATATATGGCGTTCTCTTTCATTGCAGCAGCTTCATTTTACTTTTTTACCTTTTTACTTTTTTACCTTTAAAAGAAAAGGTAGCACACTGCTATCGCCGCCGCTACTCCTGCCAAATCGGCCAGCAGGCCGCAGGCTACGGCGTGCCGGGTGTAGCGCACGCCCACGCTGCCGAAGTACACTGCGAGGATGTAGAACGTCGTGTCGGTTGAGCCTTGGAAGATGCAGCTGAGGCGGCCGACGAACGAGTCGGCGCCGTATGTGGCCATCGCGTCCACCATCATGCCGCGTGCGCCGCTGCCCGAGAGGGGCTTCATCAGAGCCGTTGGCAGCGCACCTACGAACGAAGTGTCGCCGCCGCAAGCCTCAACCACCCACGCTATGCCGTCAACCACGGCGTCCATCGCGCCCGAAGCGCGGAAAACGCCGATTCCAACGAGTATCGCCACCAAGTAAGGTATTATGCGCACGGCGGTCGTGAAGCCGTCTTTCGCACCTTCGATGAAGGCATCGTACACGTTCACACGCTTCCGCATGCCTGCTATAATGAAGCCCACGATGACGCACATCAGCAGTATGTTGGCCGCCGAGGTGCTCACAAGGTTCATCCGTTCCTTGTCCATCGAGCCGAAAAGCCATATCACCGCCGCCACGGCCAGGCTCATTCCGCCGAGCGTCAGTAGCATCGTGCGGTTCAGCAGGTTGATGCGCTGGTACAGGCTTGTTGCTATCACGCCCGCCAAGGTTGAGAAGAACGTGGCTATAAGTATGGGTATGAACACGTCGGTAGGCTGCGCCGCACCCATCTGTGCGCGGTAGACGAGGATTGACACGGGGATGATTGTCAGTCCCGACGTGTTCAGCACAAGGAACATTATCATCGGGTTGGTGGCCGTGTCTTTCTTCTTATTAAGGCTCTGCAGCTGCTCCATGGCCTTCAGTCCCATCGGAGTGGCGGCGTTGTCAAGGCCGAGCATGTTGGCCGCAATGTTCATGAATATGGAACCTGTGGCCGGATGGCCCTTCGGTATGTCCGGGAACAGCTTTGTGAACACGGGGCTTAGCACCCTTGCCAAGGCGTTGACAACGCCTCCGCGCTCGCCAATCTTCATCACGCCGAGCCACAGCGACAGCACGCCCGTTAGCCCGAGTGAAATCTCGAAGGCCGTCTTGGCCGACGAGAACGTGGAGTTCATCATGGCCGGAAACACCTCGGTGTCGCCCATGAAGAGCAGCCTCGCCAGTCCTACTACGAACGCGATGAGGAAAAACGCTATCCAAATATAGTTCAATACCATACAATTTGCAAAGATAGTGCAAGCCGAGCGAAATGCAAAATAAAAGGAAATGAAAATGACAAACCCACCCCAACCCTCCCCAAGGGAGGGAGCTTAAAATGCTTTTTTATTTGGCTTATCTGGCTTATCCGCCCCATTTTTCCTATCAAAGGGTAAGGTTTATCAGTCCTATCAACCCCATTTGTCCTATTAAACAATAGGACAGATAAGCCCGATAGGGCCAATAGATTTGAAAGCCGGCAATGGCCGGCTTTCAAAAAGACCGTCAACCGCCTTGTAAAAGGTGCCCTTTTGTCACGCAATATGCCATCTTTTGCAATGCAAAAAGCCACGTTTTGGAATACAAAGTATTTTCAGCTATTTTCAAACAAATTGCAACTTATATCGTGTTTTTGCACTATCTTTGCACTAAATAAACTGAAAACACTTACAGAAAATGAACATCGCTCCAGACAAAGACAAGCCGTTTGAACCGAAAACCGTCGCCGAAGCGCTGGCAGGCGGACGCATCCTGATGCTCGACGGGGCAACGGGCACCATGCTGCAAAAGCTCGGCCTCGGCGAAAGCGACTTCCGCTCGGGCGTCCTCGCAGGATGTCCAAAAGAGCTGAAGGGCGACAACGAGTGCCTCAACCTGACCCGGCCCGACATCATACGCAGCCTGCACGCCGGCTACATTGCCGCCGGAGCGGACATCATCGAGACCAACACGTTCGGCGCCAACCGCATAGCGCAGGAGGAATACGGCTGCGCCGCGTTCGCCTACGACATGGCTTTCAACGGCGCGAGGCTCGCACGTGAGGCGGCAGACGAGGCCATGCGCGGCGGCTGCGGCAGGCAGATATTCGTCGCCGGGAGCATAGGGCCTACGTCAAAGTCGCTCTCGCTGTCGCCAAGTATCGACGACCCGTCGCTCCGGGCGGTGACCTTCGACGGCATGGCGGAGGCTTACGGCGAGCAGATACGCGGACTTATCGAGGGCGGCGCAGACCTTCTGCTGCTCGAAACGTGCTTCGACGCGCTCAACGCCAAGGCCGCCCTGTACGCCCTCGAGCGGCTTCTTGACGACAAGACGATATTCAGCCGACCCGACATTGCGGCGCGGCTGTCCGCCGACGGGTGTTTTCCAGTCATGATATCGGTGTCGGTAAGCGACCGCAGCGGCCGCACCCTGACCGGCCAGACGCTCGAGGCGTTCTACACGTCGGTGAGCCATTATCCGCTCACGGCGTTCGGACTGAACTGCTCTCTCGGTGCCGACGAGATGTATCCGCTCGTCAAGGAAGTGGCCGGTTTTGCCCGTTGCCCCGTCAGCTGCCACCCTAACGCCGGTCTGCCCGACGGCATGGGGAACTACGATGAAACGCCCGATGAAATGGCGGAAAACATGAGGCGCATGGCAGCCGACGGCCTTATAGACATTGCCGGAGGATGTTGCGGTACCACACCCGAATACATCCGAGCAATGGCCGGTGCCATAAAGGACTGCCGTCCGCGCCACGCCGCCATGCAAGGCTGCGCTGACAGTCGCCCCGTTCTTACCGTCAGCGGACTTGAAACGGTAAGCATCGACCTGGCGACGCGCAACTTCACCAACGTGGGCGAACGCACCAACGTGGCCGGTTCGCGCAAGTTCGCAAGGCTGATAGCCGCCGGCGACTATGCCGAAGCACTGCGCGTGGCCGCCGGACAGATTGAGAACGGTGCCGACATCATCGACATCAACATGGACGACGCCATGCTCGACAGCACCGATGAAATAGGAAAATTCCTGCGATACATATCCAACGACCCGGCCGTTGCACGCGCCGCGCTCATGATTGACTCGTCACACTGGGACACAATCGTCACCGGACTGAAGAACGCTCAGGGCAAGTGCATAGTCAACTCCATAAGTCTAAAGGAGGGTGAAGACGCCTTCCTCGCCAAAGCAAGGGAGATAAGGCGGCTCGGGGCGGCAATGGTCGTCATGGCGTTCGACGAGGAAGGGCAGGCAACCACATTCCAGCGGAAGACAGAAATATGTTCGCGCGCATACCGACTGCTCACCAAACAGGCCGGCATTCCGCCGCAAGACATCATCTTCGACGTGAACGTTCTCGCCATAGGCACCGGCATCGAGGAGCATGCCTTGTATGCCGCCGACTTCATTAAGGCGGTGGAATGGATAAAAAACAACCTGCCCGGGGCGCTCACTTCGGGCGGAGTGTCAAACCTTTCGTTCGCCTTCCGCGGCAACAACGCAGTGCGCGAGGCCATGCACTCGGCGTTTCTCTACCACGCGATAAAGGCCGGCTTGGACATGGCCATCGTCAATCCGGGCATGCTCCAGATATATGACGACATCGAACCTGCCCTGCTCCGATGTGTCGAAGACGTGATTTTCAACACCGACAAGGGCGCAACCGAGAGGCTTATTGACAAGGCGCGTGAGATAGCCGAGGCAAAAGCCAAGGCGCAAGAAGCCGCCGACGGCGCACCCACAACAGGCCAAGGAAACGGTGAAATGGCGCATTCCGGCGAAACGTTGACCCCCGGAGATCGCGTGGCCGAAGCCTTGGTGAAGGGCAAGTCCGACGGTCTGGCCGACTGCCTGACGGCTTGTCTCGCCACATACGGCACCGCCGTGGCCATCATCGAAGGACCTCTGATGGACGGAATGAAGCGCGTCGGCGAGCTGTTCGGCGGCGGAAAGATGTTCCTTCCGCAGGTAGTCAAGTCGGCAAAGGTGATGAAAGAGGCCGTTGACATACTCCAACCATACATGGAAGACGGGCACGACACCGCCACGCAGGCCGCCGGACGGCAGTCAACGGCACGGCCGAAGGTAGTCATCGCGACCGTAAAAGGCGACGTTCACGACATCGGAAAGAACATAACCGCAATAGTGTTGGGCTGCAACGGGTTTGAAGTTACCGACCTCGGAGTGATGGTTGACAAGGAGAAAATACTCGAAACGGCCATCAGGGAGCATGCCGACATCGTGGCGGTAAGCGGCCTTATCACTCCGTCGCTGTACCAGATGGAGGAACTTTGCCGCGAGATGGAACGCAGGGGAATGAGCACTCCCCTGCTCATAGGCGGCGCAACTACCTCCGCACTGCACACCGCCGTGAAGCTCGCGCCACTCTACGGCCACGTGTTCTACGGCTCGGATGCGTCCGACAGCGCAGTGAAGGCAAAGCAGCTGATGATTGACCGCGACGCGTTCGAGCGTGAAGAGCACGCCGCACAGGCACGTCTGCGCTCGCTTTACGACAAGAACGGCAGACCGTCCGCTGGCGAGACAACCAATAAAAAGCCGGCTTTCGCGCCGGAAAGATACTTCAA
>ERZ791741.2799-NODE-2799-length-11753-cov-3.439477_pt1 | contig 11753 bp, 9 predicted proteins | sample MGYA00510040_ERZ791741 | MGnify/ENA primary metagenome ERZ791741 (study PRJEB30046, sample SAMN00791960) | human gut metagenome | study: EMG produced TPA metagenomics assembly of the A metagenome-wide association study of gut microbiota in type 2... | reverse complement strand
GCCATGGCTGCGATGAACGCCGCCCCCGCACAAACCGGTGCACAGCCGTACATCATTCTCTCCACTCCGAAAGGCATCCTCATTGCGGACCCGAGTTTATTGGTCCAACGGCCACCCGAAACATCATACCAACTAAGACGACGGACAATTGGGCTGCTTGCTTAACTGCATGTGCAACCGCGACCCGATGGCTCACGCTCATGTGAACTTCACCCGCAGCGGTCTGCCGATCAAAGAAATGAAGCACATCGCCAAAGTCACTTGGGGTGACGAAAGTGCTGTCGACCAAATCGGTGACTACACACCGATTAACCCCTATAAGATGAAACGCCTTCAGTGGGTTATCGCCAGACGTCTGCACCATGCGACTCAGGACTGCACTCGAGAATCCAACAGGATGCAAAAGCTTTTATCTTGCAGCGGCACTCGAATTAGCTCTGTCTTCAGTTCGTTCAAAGGCAAAGCTGCTCAAAAGATTATTAATTCCTTTCTTGACGATTCTTACCCGGAATTTATTGCCTGTGTACGTTCCAATTGCTCCCGGCTAAGAGCAACATTTACGGATATTGTCGATGCCTTTAGACAGTTGAACACCCCGACATTTAAAGAACTTTTACTGGAACAAAGAAAATCCTGGCGTCAGGCCATGGAACGAAGGGATCGATTGGAAGCCTTATTGCGAATACAAATGAAGCCATACAAGAAAACGGTCGATCAACTTTGTGCAATTCCAGGAGTCAAAGAATTAGCGGCGCTAAAAATTCTCTCAGAAATTGGTACGGATTTATCCTCGTTTAGAAGCAGTGAAGCTTTCTGTTCATGGATTGGAATTTGCTGCGGAAATAACGAGCCCGCAGGTAAAGCCAAAAAATCCGGAACGCCAAAAGGAAACAACTATCTTCGTGCTTACCTCACAGAAGTGGGTCAGGCTATTGCATTAGTTAAAACCTACACAACGGTTTTGCGTAAGGTATTCCAGGCTTTTAAAGAGAGAAGAGGACACAACCGAGCGGTTGTTGCAATCGCTCATAAGATTGCACGGATCATTTACACGATGATCAAAAATTCTATTGCCTATGTAGAAATAAGTTCTCCAACCCTTGAGAAAATCAGACTTAAAAAACTAAGAGCTTCCATAAACAATGCCAAAGAAGTCGGAATTAGCCTACAGAAACTATCCGTCGTTAAAGACTCTACCGGAGAAATCCTATCGGATACCTGAGTAAATAAAAATGTGTGAATCCCACTGGATATGCCGAAAGGCAGGAATTTACCTGCCTACTGGCACGCAACTTACTTAAAAAAGGGAAAGTAAAAGAGCTTTTTCTTCGTCAGGTCAAAACCGCTCCCGTGCCCGATGCAGCCGAGCTGCAGGCAGCCGCTGAAACCTCTACCGATGCGGTTTTAGAGCGTGCATTAAAGCGCAAAGAACAGCAGGAATTTGAGGTCCAGCTCACGCCGCAGGGTAAGGTTGATCTCTACGAGGCCGAGCATCCGAATCTGCGTCCTAGCCGCAAGGCTTTAAGCCGCAGAGAAATGCTTCGTTCTCTCGTCCGCGGAGATATTCATCCGAGCGACCTGCAGACCGAAGAAGAGCTGGAAGAGGAACTCCCTGAGGATTATTTCGAAACCGTCTGCAAAGCGACCGAAGAAGGCGACTTAGGCGTCTTCTCGATCACCGCACCGGACGGAGCAGAGTACCTCTACTTCAAACCGCTCATGTCGCACTCCTACGCCAGAATTCTAGCGGTCAAAGACAACGCCGAAGCGCTGGTGTGCGATCAAATTAGAGAAAACTCCCGAATTTATCCGCGGCCGGTTCCCTCTCAGATGTTCCTTGAGGCTCCGTTTGATTTTGATGTTCCGACGCTGGAATGTTTGCTTCAATCCATCGGACGGAAAGAAGAAAACAAGGACATCAAGTTCACGCAGACCTCCTCCGGGACGATTTTTCTGTACTCAGACAAATATTTGGACGACGACTTAGCGGAGTTCCTCGCAGAAGAGCAGGAAATGCGTCCGCTTAACCCGTAACCCACAAAGCATTCGAAGGCACAAAATGTCAACTCTCAAAACAACCATTCTCCTGTCCGCACTGGCGTGCTTAGCGATGTCCTCTGCCGCCTTTGCACAAGACAACGTTCCCGTTAAAGCTCCGGAAAGCCTCAAGAACGTTCCCTTTAAAATCGAAGGCGTAGAGGGTTTCCTTCATTCACTCGGAATCGACCCAAAAACTGAGATCAAGCTCTCTAAGAAAGAACTACGGTCTCTCGCCGAATCCAACTACAACGACAAGACGGCCCAACATTTCATGAGCGTGCATGCCCGTCACGGCGTGGGCTGCCTCTCTTGCCACGATCAATCCGAAGTTAAAGGTACGGCTTGGATGGCCTACGTCAGCAATCCTCCGATGAAGCAGGACTGCAAGACTTGCCACACGGTCCAGGCCGACGTATTCAAACACACGGATACGCACAGCAACCTAGACTGCATTGCCTGCCATATGCCCAATATGCCGAAACCGGCCGAATACAGCGAAGATCAGGCCAAGGTCGCAGGCACCGCTTTGTACCGTGCCCATATGTATAAGATCAATCCGTCGCCCGACAAGACTTCCTATGTTAAAAAGGAAGTCAAAGTCGACGGCAAGATCGTATCTCAGTACGAACTGGCTAAAGATGAAAAAGGCCGCGACTTTGTTGATCTGATGTGGAGCTGCGCACGGAATGCGCCTGCTGACTGGACGGTGTTTGAAGGCAAAGGCTGCCACAGCCAGTACACCTCTAAACTTGAAGAAGGTCTTGTCTACAAAGATCAGAAGCAGGTTTACGGCGAACTCGTGAAATGGCAGAACCCGATTAAAGAAGGCTACAAAGAAATTCGCGGTGCAACCGAACGCATCAATAAGCTGCTTGAAGTTACACGACTCGATCGCGATCAAAGAACCCAGGTCCTCTCCTATGTGGATTTGGCCACACAGATTGCCGACATGATCGAAAAAGACGGTTCCTGGGGTGCCCACGCTCATAACTATATGACCCAGCGCCTGGCTGCCGCTCAGAATTATGTCCGCAAAGCTCAAGAAATCTTGGACGCAGGAAAGTTCTCCAAGACTGCAGTAGATCCGCTTAAGTAACCGTTCCGAGAGGCCCGGGATCGGGCCTCGGAGAGAAATCATGACAATAGACCGTAGAAAATTCCTAGCCGGCACGGCCCTCGGAGCCGTCACCGCTGTTTTTCTGGACAAGCAGGAAGCAAAGGCCAGTAATGTCAGCGGATATAAGGCTCGGTTTGCGATGATCTTCGACCAGAACAAATGTGTCGGCTGCGGAGCCTGCAAAGAAGCCTGCTCCGAAACCAATCACGTTCCTGCCGGTCAGCTTCGCATGACGCTGGAGCGCCAGTCGCCGCTCGACGGAACGCCTGGCAACCGCAAGTATGTCCGCGTATCCTGCCAGCAGTGTTCCGAGCCGCCCTGCGTGAGAGTCTGTCCGACAGGCGCTGCGCACATAGATCCGGCCACCAACATCGTGACCATGGACAATTCCCGCTGCGTCGGCTGCAAGTACTGCATTGCCGGATGTCCTTACAACGTTCGATTCATTAACGAAGAGACGAAGGCCGCAGAAAACTGCGACTTCTGCCTGCACTCCAAACTTGCCATCGGCGAGCAGCCGGCTTGTGTGCAAGCCTGCCGCTACGATGCGCTGGTGTTTGGAGACACGAACGATCCGAATTCTTACATCAGTAAGATGCTGGCCGTTAAGAACTCCGTGCGTGTACGCGCAGTTCTCGGAACCCATCCGAACCTGCATTACATTCCTAAAGTGAAAGAAGAGGTTTGATATGCAGACCACAGATATCGTCATTGACTTTACGACCGGTTTATCCGGAAGTGTGGCGTGGCCCTGGCCGATTGCCGTCTACCTTTTCTTAGCCGGTATTCCGGGCGGTGCGGTGGCCCTTGCCATCACCATCAATCTCTGTAAAGGGACGCACGCCGACAATCCTCAGATGAAGGCTGCCACCATGGTAGGCCTGGTCACCATTCTTTTAGGCATGGTGTGCTTGGTACTTGACCTGACGGACCCCTTCAACTTCTGGCGCATTCTGATCTTCTACAACCCGACCTCGGTGATGAGTATCGGTGTTGCGGCTTTGCTCTTCTATATCCCGCTGCTCTTTGTTTTGACGCTTCTAGTTTTCAGAGACTTGCCGATATTGAAGTTTTTAAAGCCGCTCACCGACTTCCTCGCGCACTTCCGAGTTGTGCTGGACTGGGTGGTCATGATCCTGGCTGTTGTGATCTGCGCTTACACCGGCTTCCTGATCTCCGCGCTGATTCGCTTCCCGCTGATCAACACGGCAGTTCTTCCGGCCTTGTTCGTCGCTTCGGGCTTTTCCGCCGGCTGCGCCGCGATTCGGCTCTTTGCGATTTGCTTCGGTGCAAAGCGAGAAGACTCCTCCATGCATATCCTGCATGTGGCTGAATACCCGATCATCCTGGTTGAAGCGATGTGCATCTTCATGATCGCCGTCTCTTTGATCACCGGCACGGAAGTGGCAAAAATTGCGTTCACTGCATTCACAACCGGTGTTTGGGCTTGGGTCTTCTAGCTCGGCGCTATCTTCGTCGGCATGATTGTTCCAATCACTTTGAGCTTCTTCCGCTCTGCAGCCTGCTTCTACTTAAGCTGCATTTCGGCAATCGCCGGCATGATGTGCCTGCGTCTGTTCATTCTTTACGCGGGACAGCTGAACGGATTGAATTAAACAAAAATAACTGAAACCTTCAATTTCTCCTGGGCGGCCACCGATGATTTGGTGCCGCCTCTTTTTCTAGAAGTTTCCCAAAATCTACTTTTGAGCACTCCCTCTTAAGAAGCGTGTAATTAGTTAAATAAATCAGTTGGTTACACAGAGAGTTAAACATACCCATCACTTGAAATCCCGCTGAAACCTCTACTCTCGCAATATCTTCTTTTTACTCTCTTGCTTAACGTTAAGTAATCGACTATTTATTAGTGTTGATAAAATTAGAACAAATCGGAGGCTTTATGGAAACAATTTTGGCGCCGCTCCCTCTTGGAACTTCGGACTTCTCCGCATTGCGCAAAAGCGGCCAAATTTATGTCGATAAAACAGGGTTGATCTACAAACTCGCCTCTAAGCGCCAGAAGTTTTTCCTTTCGAGACCTAGACGCTTCGGAAAATCCTTGCTGCTTTCGACATTCGAATCCCTCTTCAAATACGGATTAAGAGATTTCCATGGCCTAGAAATAGAGTCTTTATGGAAAGACGATAGCACTTATCAAGTTATACGATTGGATTTCTCCAATTTGAAAGGCTTTTCCTCTGCAGAAGAATTTAGTGAACTTCTCGACCAGTACCTCCTTGATACTTTAACTGTCAACCGACTTGTCAGTCCTATAAAGACTGAGAAGGAAGGTCTTCGTGCATTTATCGGTTGGTTGGCCCTGCAAGCTGACAATTCTGTAGTACTGCTCCTTGATGAATACGACACTCCGCTCACTACTTGTCTAAATAAACCAGAACTATTCGATGAAGTCAGAAAGAAACTTTGGAGACTCTACGCCGCTTTTAAGCAATGGGATGGAGCAATAAGATTTTTCTTCATGACCGGAATTGCAAAATTCAGCCAAACCAGCATCTTTTCCGAACTCAATCACTTTACAGATATTTCTTTAATGTCTGAGTTCGGTTCGTTGCTTGGATATTCTCACCAAGAAGTACAAAAGTACTTTTCGGGTTATCTCGAGCAGGCATCTTTCCAGCTCGGCATTGAAAAAGAAAAACTCCTGGAAGAGTTGACACTAAATTACGATGGATTTTGCTTTGAAAGAACAGCTACTCAACGCGTCTTTTCCCCTTGGTCACTATTGAAATTTTTGAATTTTCCCTCAAATGGTTTTGACAACTATTGGTATGAAAGCGGCGGACAACCAGGGGTATTGCTCGAATATCTAAAATCCCACTCTACTTTGAAACCTGAGGAATACGAAAGCGAAAAACAAGTCCAACTTGATGACCTGGCTCTTTCCGCAAAATTCTCTCTTTTGGAGGATAAAGTTCTGCTTGCGCAGACCGGCTACCTGACGATTAAAGCAGTGAGAGGTACAACCGTAACTCTGGGCTATCCCAATAGAGAGGTTAGCGTTTCGATGGCGCGCCTCTATGCGGAAGTCATTTTAGATAAAAAAGCCATCAACAGGGCTGGAGAGGGTTATCTTGCAGACTACTTGGAAAGAGGGGATCTCCGCGCTTTCGTAGAAGAAGTAAATCGCATTATTCTTGGAATTGATTATCAGGCCTTCCCTCTTACTAGCGAGGCCAGCTGCCGGTCTGCGTTATCTATCATGGTAAGCAGCTCCAGTGCCTTAATAACTGCTAGAAGTGAAGTTCACAATGCTCACGGAAGAAGTGATCTGGAAATTCAAACTGATAAAAATTACTGGGTTTTGGAATTCAAATTTTGTCGAGAACACGATTCTCAGGAATCACTCCTCCAAGAAGCCGTTCGTCAAATGAAAACAAGACATTATGGAAAGCAACTAGCAAAGTGCAATTTAATAAGAGCGGCGATGGTCTTCTCTCAAAAAGATAGACAATTCACACGTTGGGCAGAAGTCTCCGGCTAATCTATTGAGACTTGTTCTCTAGAAACCGTCCACGAAAGTTATCCAGATCCGTTAAAGCACAAAGAGCATGAAGAAGGAATTAGACGGAGTTATTTGGGATCTAAACGAATTGTCATTTGAAACTCCCTTTCCATCCGATCGTGGAAAATCCTGTTCATTTTTTCTTCAAAGCCTAGCGACATTCACCTGGAACACGCTACGTTCTTTTGAAGATAATCCAGCGACTCTCACTCAAACAACTTCCATATTGGCAGGCCATTCTGTCAGCGGACTCAGCAAACTCGATTTGCTGCAGATCAAAAATTTCGGTGACGGTGCAAGAGCATTGGCAGGCCTCATCCAGGAAGACAAATTTGAGTTATCCACTTCGACAGCCTGTCATCTACACAACTACGTCGGAAAAGAAGACGCCTTGGAATGGGGTGTCATTCGGTCGAGAGTTGTCAGCCTACATAACATTTCATTTGTTCCTCCGACCAAAGATCTCGAGAACATTATTCAAAACGGCTTCCACTTTCTGCAACATGAAGTCGCCAATCCTGTGGAACGCGCCATCGGCGTTTTTCTTTTCATGACACGAAATCAACCGTTCTATGATGCGAACAAGCGAACCGCTTCTTTGATGATGAACGGCTGTCTGATGGCAAACGGATACTCCCCGATTACGGTTCTGAATCAAAATTCCGAAGAGTTCCATCGTGAGCTGGGCTCGTTTTACGAATCCGGTAACGCCAACAATATGTTCAGATTTTTCCAAAAGACAATCCAAGAACTCTATTCAGAAGAGCAGTACAAAAGCTTTTCTGCAAACAGTAAGTAAGCTAAGCACAGACCTGAAGAAACTATCGCAATTCTTCAGGTCCGCTTTACTTAAAAAAATCACTTCCAGTTTTCTAAAGCCGCCGCGTTCCTTCCGGCGACCCTTCCGAAAACCATTGCGTCAGCATTTGCGCAAGCGCCTTGGTAGGTCAAGCCCCAAGTAGAACCGAGCTCTCCTGCAACATAAAGACGCGGGATCGGCTGGCCGAACGGATCCAAAACTTCCGCCTTCACAGATTTCTTCGGGCCTCCCATTGTGTGGTAGGTGACAGGAACCAGTTTCACGGCGTAGAATGGTTCTTCTTCAATCGGAGCTGACCAGCTCTTTACGTCACGTCCGACAAAGACAGCCTTCATATTCGGATCTGCCGTCAGCGTACGACCGTATTCAGTATCGATGCCTTTTTCTCTCAAATCGCTGTTCCAGCGTTTAACTGTTGCAGAGAGAACGGACGGGTCGGCAATGCCAAGTTTCTTTGCCAGCTCTTCAATCGTATCGGCCTTAATGATGACGCCGGAATCAATTTCTTTTTGATTGTCCTTGCTCCATTTATAGCCTTCGCGATTGATTGCCCAACCTGAACCGCCGTTGGAAATGAGCGGACCGGCTTTCAGGTAGCTCGAGTCCATAATCATGTAGCACGGAATTCTCGGATAACGATGATTAATGGCGTCGAAATTATTAACAGCCATCCAAGAGCAGTGGTAGTCGAGCTTTTTCTCATTCACAAAGCGTTTACCATCCTGGTCAACCCAAATAAAAGCCGGTTGTCTGGTAACCATAGCAATACCGGCTTTAACTCCGGGAACTTGAACGCCCAAAGGAGCAGAAACCGAATTCATATGCCACAAGTCGCATCCCATGGACTGGGCCATCAAGAGTCCGTCTCCGGTATGGGCAGGACTACCGAGGTAAGCCATCGGATTTCCGTAAATATAGCGAGCCATCAATTCAGGATTAGATTGGAAGCCTCCGGTGCAAATCACAACGGCTTTGTTGGCTTTCACAAAATAAGGTTTGCCTTCGTATACGGCCTCGACACCAAGAACCTCATTGCCTCTCCGCACCAATCTTCTGGCAGGACAATTAACAAGAACCGGAATATTTCTCGCCTTTACTGCGCGGTCAAAGACTCCAAAGAGTCGATCTCCGCCTTTCGCGCCGGGAACGTTTCGCATCGACATCTTATTCACGCAGTCGGCGCCCGGCAAATTTTGGTATCCCGCATGACCGTATACGCCGATCTTTCCTTCCGGAGCCAGCGAAGAAACATAGTCGCCTAAATGAAGAGACTCTTCACAGAACAAATCCAGAAGATCCTTGTCCCATTCGGAGCGAGACAACTCATACAGCGCCTTTTGGAACTTGTAATAGTCTTCTTTGTTTGTCGGAACGACAAAGCCGCCGGAAGAAACCGAAACGTTTCCGCCTCCTGCCGGCGTTTTCTCGAGGATGAGAACCTTTGCTCCTGCATCTGCCGCAGCAATCGCTGCGTTAGATCCCGCGTTGCCGTAACCGAGAACAAGAACATCTGTCTCATTGTTCCATTTCGGCATATCTTCCGCATGTGCGACTTCGATCGCGACACTCATTCCGACCGGTGCCGCAGCAAGCGATAGAGAGCTCTTGAGTAAGTTTCGTCTTGTTGTCATCTGCCTCTCCTTGACGAGGTGGTTGGAATCCCTTCTGTATATACCTAATTTTTGGGAGAGTCAACGAATAATTTTGTGTGCTACTAAAATCCGCTAATCCCTGCCGCGACAAAGGCTTGAAGTTTGCTAATCAACATGTGCGAAATGGCCGCACGGACATTCAAGCAAACAAGAAAAATACAAAAATATAATTGATATTGATAATCGTTATTATTTATGTTATATTGCTCCTATCGGTTGATTGAATTCAATCTTCTCCTTTGAAGCATAGAGTTCTCACGCAACTCCTTGTCAGCAAAAGAGCAATTGGGGTGTAAAATTTTGGGCGAGAGTCATTAGGCTCCCGCCCTTTTCTTATCCTTTTCTGGCCCGTTTCCAATATCCGCTTCATTAATAATTGAGGCGGACAGACCAAAGACAAAGCTCAAAACTCGTCTGACACAATTTCATACAAACGTAAATGCGAATCGTTCTCATTTTATGATATGATTTCAATCACTGGATGACGTCTTTTGAGACAGAAATCTTCTCCTTGGAGCAATCCAAAGAAATGGGGTGAAAATATTTTATGCGGAAGGTCTTTCGACCTTCCGCTTTTTTTTCATTTTTTAAAGTGTACCGTCTGAACCGGATCGGCGTTCCCTCCGAACCTCACCGGGGAATCAAAAGACTCTGCCTCCGTCGTCGGCAGGAGATCGTCCCGCTCAAACTTCACTTCCGAAGTCTTCATGGCAGTGAGCGACATAATCGCGCCTGTAACCACCGCCCACGGAGATTCTTCTTTCTTTAAGGCGGCTTCAATGGCAGCGATATGCCTTGCAGCGCCATCCAGCAATGCCTGAGCTTCCGCATCATCCAGCCCGGATAAAAACTCTAAGAACATGGGCAGATAATCCGGAAATTCATTGCTTTGGATCGTAAGCCCGCGCTCTTCATAGAGCTTTTTAAGGTTGATCATCGCCGAGCCGCGCTCCCGAGAATCTCTGTGCATGTGCTCAAAAAGGTTCAAACTCGCTTTCTTGCCGATATCAAAAGTCGCCACATACTCTTTCTGCAAATCGGCCATCGGCGTCTCAATCATGTGATTGATAAAAATCTCGAGCGCCTCCTTCTGATCTTTAGCAAGCGTCGATTCTGCAACGGCTGCCTTGATTTCCTGCAGATTATCTTTGAGCACTGCGTCCGGATACAAAAGCAGGCAAGCCAGCGCTTTTAACCCCAAATTCACATCATTCTCCTCTAACTTTCGTTATTCGTATGTTAGTGAATGACGTCTCGTCAGCCCCTTAACCTCTGCTCAATTCGAACAAACAAAGGGTTACAAATTGGAGTGCGCCCATAGAATGAGAACAAACCCGAATAAAAGTTCGAGTTCCGTTTCTAGTTAAATAAGGAAAAAATATGCGTCCAGATATCAAGGTTTGGAATCCTGAAAATCCGGCCCAATGGAATAAGACGCTAGCATGGACGACTGTGTGGCTAAGTACCTTCAGCCTGACTCTAGGCTTTTGCGCTTGGTTCTTGGTCCCGTCTCTCGCCCCGAGATTAAACGAAATCGGCTTTTCGCTCACCCACAGCCAGCTCTACTGGCTTGTTGCTATGGTGGGTCTTTCCGCAGGTACGCTGCGTATTTTGTGGACTTTCTTACCCCCGATTCTCGGTACCAGAATTCTTGTCACACTCTCAACGGGTTTGCTTTTAATCCCGCTCTTCTGCTGGGTATACGCGGTCCAGCATCCTGACACTCCCTATTGGATGCTGATCTGCTTTGCGCTTTTAAGCGGCATCGGCGGCGGCACTTTCTCCGGCTTAATGGCCTCTACAAACTACTTCTTCCCGAAGCATGAAAGAGGATTAGCCCTCGGTATTCAGGGCGGTCTTTCCGACTTCGGTACCGGCTTGGTCCAATTCGTCACGCCGCTTGTCATCGGCTTCTCCGCCTTTGCGTTCTTAGGCGACGGTCAAGTCGCGCACCTCCCTGACGGCAAGACAGTTACATACTGGCTGCAGAACGCCTCCTGGGTCTGGATTCCTCTGGTCGCAATCATCACGATCCTCTCCTGGCTCTTCCTGCGTTCCGTCCCGGTCTCCGGCAACGTCAAACAAGAGTGGACCATCTTCGGCAACAAACATACTTGGTTCATGACGCTCTTCTATTACGGAACTTTTGCTACGTTTGCCGGCCTCGGTGCTCAGCTGGGTCTGCTCGGCAACCATACTTTTGCCGGTATTGAAGGCGCTCCGAGCGCCGTTGCGCTTGCCTGGTTGGGCCCGGTTATCGGCGCCCTTTCCCGCGTCGGCGCAGGCCAGGTCTCCGATAAGATTCGCGGCGGCCGAGTCACGACAGTTATGGCCGTCTGCAACATCATTGGTCTGCTTGCCCTTTGGCTCTACAAACCTACAACCGTATCCGGCTGCTGGATTTGGCTCCTCGTGATGTTCTGGGTCTTCTTCTGGACCGGCGTGGGCAACGCTTCCACCACTGAACAGATGGCTGTCCTCTTCCCGCCGCTTCAGGGCGGTGCCGTGGTCGGCTGGACCTCCGCTGTCGGTGCATACGGTCCGTTCACGATCGGTATGCTGCTGGCTGAATGCGGTGCGGGCGCAATGTTCGGTATCTCG
>ERZ791741.2798-NODE-2798-length-11755-cov-18.827778_pt1 | contig 11755 bp, 10 predicted proteins | sample MGYA00510040_ERZ791741 | MGnify/ENA primary metagenome ERZ791741 (study PRJEB30046, sample SAMN00791960) | human gut metagenome | study: EMG produced TPA metagenomics assembly of the A metagenome-wide association study of gut microbiota in type 2... | reverse complement strand
GGCATATGATAAGCCTGGCCTCGTTTTGTCAGGCTGTATAGTTTAAAGCTCATGAGTTCCGGAGTTGCATTCAGAGAACTGCAGAGTCCGAAATAATCCAGGTCTTCGTTCTGAACCATATCTTCGATCTCCTCATCATCAATCAGAAGATCGGCAGCAAACAGATTGGCCTGGTATTCTGTATTATCCGTCATATTGTAGAGTGTATCATCTTGCATTGGAGCCATTTTCAGCTGGGAACGATGCAGGATGATATGCCCTAATTCATGGGCGGCAACGATCATCTTTTCTTCTTCTGAAAGGAAACTGCTGATCATGACATAGATTGTCTTACAGCTCATAAAACAGTATCCTTTCAGTGTCTTATATCTGGAAGTTTCCCCGACAACAATGTTCATCTGATCCATGATCTCAAAGGGATCTCTGGTTCCATATTTCTTGATTAATTTCTTGGTTTCCGTATAAATGTAAGTGTTTCTCAAATAAATCACCTCAAAAGTAAAAAATAAAAAGGGCAGAAATATCCTTGTAACTATAAGGTAACAGATTAGGTGTACAATAATTCCGCCTTCTATTATTTTTCCTCTTGGTTTTTCAGATATTTTTTCGGTGTAAATTTCTTTGCACGTCTTTTGGAATCCAGATAAAGGCTCTGGATCTCATCCATAAAAGCTATTTTATCTTCGTCTGTCAGTGATCCACCGGCAAACATAGCTGCAGCCTGTTCTAGAATCTGCTGAGCCTGTCTGGCACCACGGTTACCAAACTGTTCGGATGCTTCTGTGATAAAAGCTTCATTCTCACTCATGAGATAAGAAACGTCACACTGTAATGCATCTGCCAGTTTCTGATACAGAACATTTTGTTTTGGAAAACGTCCTTCTACTTCCCAGGATCGAATGGTCCTATATGAAACACCAACCATGCTGGCCAGTTCCTGCTGGCTCATTTTTCTTTCTTTTCTTAATGATCTTACTTTTTCACCGAATGTCATAAACATACCTCTTTCTAAGCCTTGTCTTATAAGTTTCATTAGCCGCCTCAAGGCAAAACGGGAAATGTGTCTCCTGAAAATCAAAAATTAATCTTGACAAAGGGAAATATCTCTCCTATAATGTGAATCACAGATAAGGGAAACATCTTTCCTATAAGATACACAATATTTCCTCTTTTGTCAATGAATATGTGGAATGAATTTCCTATATTTTAAAGAAAACAGGAAGGATGCACAGTCATTGACAGTTAAAATGGGATACATGTTACAAAAAGAGGAAAGACGTATAGGAGGTGACAATGTGAATCAGGATCAGACTTCTATTATCTGTATTGATCTAAAGTCCTTTTATGCTTCTGTAGAATGCGTAGAACGTGGACTGGATCCGTTTAAAGCAAACCTGGTGGTTGCAGATCCGACCAGATCAAAGTCAACAATCTGCCTGGCAATCACTCCAGCTATGAAGTCTCTTGGCATCAAGAACCGGTGCCGGATCCATGAGATACCGGATTGTGTGAAGTACATTACAGCCATGCCGAGGATGCAGTTGTACATGGATTATTCCGCAAAGATCTATGGAATCTATCTGCGGTATATCTCAAAAGAAGATATCCATGTGTACAGTGTTGATGAGTGTTTTATTGATGTGACAAACTATCTGCAGCTTTATCATCTCACTGCAAAAGAAATGGCGATAAAGCTTATGCAGGCAGTCATGGAGGAAACTGGCATCACTGCAACTGCAGGTGTGGGAACCAATCTGTATCTTGCTAAGATCGCAATGGATATCGTAGCAAAGCATGTGGATGACCATATTGGAATCCTGGATGAATTCTCTTACAGAGAGCAGCTATGGGATCATAAACCATTAAGTGACTTCTGGAGGATTGGATCCCGGACTGAAAAGAAACTGGCTGGTTACGGGATCCATACGATGGGCGATATCGCAATGGCTTCTTTAAGATCCGAAGACTGGCTGTATAAGATGTTTGGGATTGATGCAGAGCTGTTGATCGATCATGCATGGGGCTATGAAACATGCCGGATGAGTGACATCAAGAACTATCATTCGGAAGAGCACAGCCTTTCAAATGGTCAGGTGCTGATGCGAAACTATTCTTTCGAAGATGCACTTGTGATCGTAAGGGAAATGACAGACAACCTGGTCCTGGATCTGTTTGAAAAGGGACTGGTGACAAGTTCTATCACCTTATGGATTGCATACGACCACAGGTATGAGCATGAGGCATCTAAAGGAACCGTAAAACTTGAAAGAGGAAGTAACAGTTCCAAAAAAATCATAGATGCAGTGGCAGATTTATATCTCAGGATTGCAGACAAATATACCGGAATCCGAAGAATCGAGGTGTGTGCGAACAGGGTTGCTCCTGAAAGTTATGTGCAGTACAGCCTGTTTGATGATCCCAAACAGACCGATAAGGAACGGCATTTACAGGAAGCAGTATTGAATGTAAAGCAGCGTTATGGAAAGAATGCGATCATGCGTGGATCCAATCTGCTGGAGTGTTCCACCTATAGAGAACGCAATGAACAGATTGGTGGTCACCGTGCTTAGAGGAGGTGCAAAAAGTGCTGGCAAGTGCATATCAACCGTATTTATATTTACCAAGACCGGTTTCCAGGAGGCATCCCATGGATGTAGGACGCAGGGCAAAACAGTTTGCTCCATTTGCGGCACTTCGTGGACTGGATGAAACGATCCGGCAACAGGAAATCATTTACGAACCAAAAAGAGATTTATCTGAGGAAAAGAAAAATGAGCTGGATATGAAATTAAGAATCCTGGCATATGGAATGAAGATACAGGCAACTTATTTTCAAAAATCCTGGAAGGATCCATTAATTGGTCAGTACCATACATTATCTGGAACCGTAGAATTTTTTGATCCATCAGTCCACTTACGGATCGATGATACTGAGATTCAGATCCAGGACATCTGTGATCTGACTGGTGATGTATTTGAAACTATTGAAATATCATGTTAATTAATCACAGCGGAATTTTTTATACCGGAAAGAGTGAGTGGTAGCTGGTGAAAGGATAAAAAAGGATGCACAGATCGACAAAGCAGATCTGATCAGAATAGAAATCGTGCTGTTCGTGTAGCTTTGGCACTTACGGAATGGATGGCATGATGCTCATAAGGCGGATTTGATTTCCCTTTGGTCCGTTGAGTAATAAATGGAGAAATATCTTATTGCTTAAAGGAGGAAGCCTATATGGGATCAGGTGCTATTAAATGGCATGTACACTGCTCTGTATGCGGAGCATTTATTGAAAAGAGCGCACAAAGCGATTCAGAAGTGGAGTGCAAAAAATGTCGCAGTACATTGGAGATATTTGTAAAGGATGATATGGTGTCGGTTCGTCCGATCCACATCCGAGATGAACAATTAAAGTCCAGGATGCGGACGTATTCCCGAAAGATGATGAATCAGGGATCATAACAGAATAGAATGAGCTGTCTGTAGTAAGCGTTGGATTTGGCAGGAACCATCAAGAACGCACCAGACAGCAAGAGTTTGTCAAGGAGCTGAACCTGACTGGAATCACTAAGAGCCCGGCAAAACATTTACGGATACACTGCAAGATCAGAAGTATTTTCTGGTTTTGGAGATTGTTGAAGTATTTGTTTTGTCGGGCTTTTTTGACGTATTTCGAAAAATTTTTAAATTTTTTGTCGTACCCCACTGTAAAACAGGCTCTCAGCGTTTCGTTATATAGAGGTTGAATTCTTTTTTGCAAAAATAATTGCAGAGAGAGATTTTGATAATATGACACAAAGGAGGAAGCAAAGATGACTGAAATCGAATACCAGGAATTTGTAAGGCATTGTCCTTACGATGCTATGGGCGATTATTCCATGTTTTGCAAAGAGCAAACAGAGAATGAATCAGAAGATGCACATATCAACTGAATAAGCCAGGCAATCTGGCAAACTTAATCTAAACGCAGATACATGCGTTACAAAGGAGTCGCGGACTCCCGTTCAAAAAAAACGGGTGAGTTCGTGACCTCTTGTACTGCAGTTCTTTATGTCTGTGCAGAAATTTCATAAAAGATGGAATGGACCACCCGGAGCCGAAAGGCAGAAAGGTGGTCTTTATGTTGACATTAAAAGAACTGAAAAAAATCGTGAAAGTTGCTGATGTGGAGAAGAGAATCCCAAGCGTGAAATCCTTGAAGGAACACAAAGTTGTAGTAAAGGAAATGATCAATGCAGATACAACAATCTCTGTTTATGATCACGGATATGTACTTTATACAGCAGGAAATCAATCAACCGTATTTCCGCTTCATAGTTGTGATGACTATGAATATGTGAGTGTAACTGGCGATAACAAGGAATTCAATAAAGAGTTCTTTGATAATGAAAACTGGTATATCCGTCTGCTGATAGAGGCTGAAGACCGTATGGCATACAGCCAGAGCAAAATCAGCACCAATCATGGTGTATTTTCTAACAGCGATGTTACAGATGATGCGGAGATTATGAGAGGATCTTCAAAAGATTTTGTTGACGATGTTATCGACAGAGAAATTCTAAACGCTTTGATCAAAGAGTTAACAGAGAGACAAAAGACGGTACTCAATCTGGTTTATTTCGAGGAAATGCGTCAGCAGGATGTTGCAGATTATCTGGGAATCAAACAGCAGAGTGTAAATGACCTCCTGAACAGGGCATTAAAAACGATGAAAAAAAAGGCGGAAAACGAAGAATTTTAAAAAAATTGAATTAGACCACTGTAAAACAGGCTCTGAGCGTTTCGTTATATGAAGGGTTTGCATAGAACACCTTCATGTACCTTGAAAAATGAATAGCCTGCCCGGAGTGATATTCGGTTTGAACATGCATAGAGCGAAAAGCTGCGTGTCTGCCAGAAGAAAACGTATCAGAGATGGAAACTGATATAGGAACGGATCCGGGAAAGAAAACAGGAAAACGCTTAAATCTTAAATCAAAATAAAATGTCTGAATCTAAAAAGAGGATGACAGTAGAAATCATGTGGCGGTATTTGTGACAAACAGGTACCGCCATATATTTGTGCTGTTATCTCAGCTTGTGCTGACTGTCCCAAATAGCGCAAATTTCAGGAAAGGAGGCGATCATCTTCGTATAAAAGATAATACGCAGACACGAACAGATAACCATACACAAAAAAATCAGAAAGGAAGGATTTAAGAGAATGAACGTGAAAAAGAAAGCACGCAGGGTGATGTCCGGTTTACTGACTGCAGTAACGGTTCTATCGACGGTACTCTCTCCCGCTGTTGCCTATGCTTCTGATGATGCCGGATCTGTAAAAAAGATTCCGTATTATGAGGAGATCAAGGATCAGTTGGATGAAGATGAAGTGGTAACTGCAAAGGATTATGAGATCAAGGTTGGAGACAATTTCGATGTAAAGAGTGATTATACCGGTCTTACGATCCAGGATGACAGCAAAGTAAAAGTTACATTTCAGGAAGCAAAAGATACGGATGGAAATGACTTTTCTACCGATTATGCCAATTCCTATAAGGCAGTCTATTATGTAGAACCACAGACAACGGATCACCCAACCTACCAGATCAATCGAAAGATCGTGGTAAAAGAAGCGGATCAACAGAAAGATTCGCAGTCAGAAAGTTCTTCTGATCAGGATGCTGGTTCTTCCGATAAGACAGAAACAGAGGATTCTGAGGCTGACTCGTCTACAGAGAAAACTGATGCTGCTGACACGGAGAGCAAAACAGAACTGACAGAAAAAGAATTTGATGCAGAGATCGAAGCAACGGAGGATCAGGAGACCGTTGATCCGGAAACAGGGATCACACTCTCAGAGGTTATGCAGGAAGCTGTTGACCAGGAAGTTGCTCTTGCAGATCTTGAAGCAGGCGAAAGTATTACTTTTGATATGCCAATGATGCTTGCTTCCGGTGAAACAGGAACAAAATCTGTCACCGTCACAGCCGGTTCCTGGTACTATTACGCAGATTATGGATTAGGTTCTTATCTGACTTGTCCATATTATGTGAAATGGGGAAGCATCAATGCGACAGCATACTGTGTTGAACCATCGAAAAAAGGACCGGGAAATGGAACTTATACGATCCAGAAACTTGCCGATGGAAAGACACTTGCAAAGGTCTGCTATTACGGAACAAAAGCAAGTGATGAGAATGGTTTCTTCGATGAGAAACATCCGGATTTTCCGGCAGGAAAGAGATTCATCATTACCCATCTTGCAGCAGCTTATGCAAATGGATCCAGTGACTGGGCATCCGGAACTAATGCAACAGGAAAGAACCTGGCAATGGAGCTTTACAATTATTGTGTAAATATGCCGGACATTCCGTCTGTAGATATGAGCTTTTCCGAATCTAATGTAAAGGCTTATGTGGAAGGAAACAGCCAGCGAACAAGCGTGATCACATTCAAAGCAGATAAACTGCAGACAATCACATTTAAGTTGCCAAGCGGTGTAAAGCTTGTAAATGTGACAACCGGTAAAACCAGTGCTGCAGGAGCAAGTGTAGAAATCAGTGGAGGTACACAGTTTTATCTGACAGCACCACTTGATCAGGCAGAGAGCGTCAGTGCTACATTTTCTTCTCAGATGAAGGGAAGCATTGATAAAGAATACTCTGCTTACAAGATTGTAACAGGATCCGGAACACAGGATCTGGCTCTTGTTTTCGGTGAAGGTGTCGGAAATGAGAAATATGTGGATTTTAAAGTAACCTGGACAAAAGAATGCAAGGTATCCATTGTAAAGAAAGACCAGGATACAGGCAATGCACTGGCTGGTGCAGTGTACGGGATCTATTCCGATGCTGCATGTACAAAGCTGATTGCAGAGATGCCTGCAACTGATCAGAATGGTGCTTCACAGCTCACAATGGAAAAGACACAGGAAGTTGTTTATCTGAAAGAAATCTCTGTTCCAACAGGGTATCAGATCGATACAAAGTCTTATAATGTGACTCTTGCTATCGGAAAGACAACGACTAAAAATGTAACGGACAAACGAGTAAATGCAAAGCTCAACATTGCAAAACAGGATGCTGAGACAGGCAATGAAGCCCAGGGTGATGCAACACTGGAAGGTGCGGTATATGGTCTTTATGCAAGGGAAGACATTGTTCATCCGGATGGAAGAACCGGAACAATCTATAAGAAAGACACCCTGATCACATCCCTGACAACGGATAAGAATGGCGAAGCTTCTGTATCGGATCTCTATCTTGGAAAGTATTATCTGAAAGAGCTTAGTGCTCCGGTGGGATACGTACTGGATCCGACAGAACATGATGTGGACTGTACTTACGAAGGTGCTACTGTTCCGACAGTAGAAAGAACTTCTGTATGTAAAGAAACAGTCATTAAGCAGCCGTTCCAGATCATTAAAGCCGCAAACAATGGAAAGACCGATGCAGATCTTCTGCAGGGAGTCGGTTTTTCAGCATGGCTTGTCAGTGATCTGAAAGTAAAAGCAGATGGAAGTTATGATTTTGACTCAGCCAGACCAGTTGTACTGACTGCAGATGGTCAGACAGAAATGTTTACCGATGAAAAAGGATATGCAAGATCGATTCCGCTTCCATATGGAACTTATGTGGTAAGAGAAACCACAAGCAAACACAACTATGCACCGGTTGATGATTTTGTAGTGAAGATCACAGAGAATCATCCGGATACACCGCAGACATGGCGAGTGCTGCTGGATAAAGAATTCAAAGCAAAATTAAAGATCATCAAAAAGGATGCAGAAACACAGAAATCTGTACTCCTGGCTAATACTGAGTTCAAGGTATATGACCTGGATAATCAGAAATATGTGGAACAGACAACATCCTATCCGAAGCCAACGGTACACAAATCCTATTTCACAAATGAGGAAGGATACCTGGTACTGCCAAAGAATCTGAAACCTGGTAACTACCGGATTGAGGAAGTGACGGCACCCGATGGGTACACAATATCCAAAAACTATGTGACAGTTGCAGTTGATACAGATACTGCTTATCTGACCGATCCTGTCACAGGAGATGCAGTCATTGATGTGGAATATACCAATGCCCCGGTCAAAGGTCAGTTAAAGATCTATAAACAGGGTGAAGTGTTAAAGGGATTTGATAAGGACTTCCAGTATGAAATGGCTGGACTTGCAGGTGCTGAATTTGAAGTCTATGCGGCAGAGGATATTTATACTGCCGATCATCAGGTAGATGCAGATGGACAGAGAACTCTGTATTTTGCAAAGGATGCACTGGTAGCAACCGTCACAACGGATGCAGATGGTTATGCAACCGTAAAGAATCTTCCACTTGGCAGGTACTATGTTAAAGAGAAGAATGCACCGGACACTTATGTGTTAAATACCGTGCCGGAAAATGTCGAATTTGCTTATGCGGATCAGGATACCGCAGTGATCGAGAAAGAAATCTCTGTCACAGATGAACGACAGAAAGTATCGATTACTGTCGAAAAACAGGATGCTGAGACAGGTAATACAGTAGCCGGAGCAGTATTCGGTATTTATAACGCAAAAGACATCCAGACAAAAGATGGAAACGTGATTGTCAAAGCAGATACTCTTTTACAGGAAATGACTTCTGATGAAAATGGTCAGGCAGCTTGTACGCTGGATCTACCACTTGGAAGCTATTATGTAAAAGAACTGAAAGCACCGGACGGATTTGTATTATCTGAGGAAGTATTGAGATTTGATGCTTCTTATCAGGGTCAGGAAGTACAGATGGTGAAATTGAAATCTGCAGTGAAGAACCAGCCAACAACTGTTGAGATCACAAAATCAGATGCAACAACCGGTGTAGAACTGGATGGAGCTTATCTGAAAGTAACGGATAAAGATGGAAATGTAGTAGATAGCTGGACATCTTCCAAAGATGCACCGCATGTGATCAAATATCTGAAAGTGGGTGAGACTTATACCCTACATGAAGAGTTTGCACCGCATGGTTATCTGGTAGCCAATGATGTGACATTCACAGTCAAAGATACCGGAGAGGTTCAGAAAGTGGAAATGAAGGACGAGGTACCGGTTGGTGAACTCATCATCAACAAAAAGGGAGAATTTCTGGATTCTGTTACGCTGGCCGATAAGGTCAAAGGTGTGGTGGAACACATTTTCAACTATGTAACCGGAAAGCTGACAGATGTTACGTTTGAAGTCTATGCTGAGGAAGACATTAAGGCTGCCGATGGCGTCAGTGACGATTACTATAAAAAGGATGAACTGATCGCAACGATCAAGACAGATGAAACCGGTATTGCAAAACTGGAAAATCTTCCACTTGGTAAATACTATGTGAAAGAAACAGGAACTGCTTACGGTCATGTACTGGATGGTGAGATCCGTCATGTAGATCTGACTTACGTGGATCAGAATACACCAGTTGTAGTCTATGACAAAGACTGGCAGAACAACCGCCAGAGAGTAGAAGTCAATGTACTTAAGAAAGAAAAAGATTCTGACCGTACATTGGAAGGCGCTATCTTTGGATTATTTGCCAAAGAAGACATTAAGTCTGAGACAACTGGTAAAGTCCTGATCGAAGCCGATGAGATCATTGAGCTGAAATCTACGGATGAAGAAGGAAAGATCACATTTGTTGCAGATCTTCCAATAGGAGCAACTTACTATGTAAAAGAGCTCTATGCACCGGACGGATTCGTAACCAACGATGAAGTAAAGGAATTTACCTTTGAGTATGCAGGTGAAGATCAGCCGACAGTCACTTATGATTTTACCTTTGATAATCAGCCAACCGTCGTTGAATTTACCAAATCCAGTCTGACAACCGGAAAAGAACTTCCAGGATGTAAGCTGAAAGTGGTAGATGCTGATGGAAATATCGTGGATGAATGGACTTCCGGTAAAGAAGCACATGTGATCCGTGAGCTGACTGTCGGAAAAGAATACACACTGGTTGAAACAAAACCTGCTGATGGTTACGTGACAGCTGAAAGCGTAAAGTTCACGATCAAAGATACTGCCGATGTGCAGAAAGTTGAGATGAAGGATGATGTAACGAAGGTGAAAATCTCCAAACAGGATATCGCCGGAAAAGAACTTCCGGGAGCGAAACTCACAATCCTTGATCAGGATGGAAAAGTTGTGGAAAGCTGGACCAGTACAGAGAAAGCACATTACATCGAAATGCTTCCGATCGGAAAATACACTCTCCGTGAAGAAACGGCACCGGATGGCTATCTGGTTGCAAAAGATGTGGAATTCGAAGTAAAGGATACCTGTGAAGTACAGCATGTAACTATGGTGGATGAGAAAAAACCGGCAGAAAAGACACCGGAAGGTGGAAAACCTGTCAGTGATTCACCAAAGACTGGGGATAACACCAATCTGTGGCTGTGGTTTATGCTTCTCGGCATTGGTGCGACTGGTACAGGAGCCCTTGCATTTATGAGAAAAAAGAAACACTAATTAAATAAGAATGAGCGTTCATGGAAACCGAAAGGAATCTGTGGACGCTTTTTTAGATGGGAGAAACCATGAGAAATATCATTATTTTTGTTGCTCTTCTGGGAGCAGCGGCAATATTTACAGTTTTGTATTGTCTCATTGCTGCCGGAAGTCAGGCAGAGAAAAAACTGACAGAAATCATGAGAAAAGAGGAAGAACAGAATGAAGACTAATAAAGATCTGATCATAGAACCAAATGCAGCTATTGAGGGAAGAAAGTACAGCGAAGAAAAGCCATGGTCCTGCAAGTACTGTTACTGGTGGGGAGGCAAAAAGAAAGGCTGTAGCTTGAAACAGTGCCACTATCTGCTTCCGGAAAAGAAAAAAGCAGTAAAAACAACACCATGTGGTGGCTGTCCGTATGGAAAACATGTTCCATGCATCGGATATTGTATTGCCCGTCTTCATTCTGAAATGAAAGGAAAGAAAGGACGTGGGTAATTGCAGGAAGAAGTAAATCAGAAAGTGATCAGCCTGAGCATCCAGGGAGTCAAGATCACAGCCAGTGTGCTAAAAGCAGCCCTTCGGAAGTTCCTGGAAATGGACAACCGGAGGAAACAGGAAACAACGCAGGTGAAAATGGCTGAAAAGACCGGACGGGCTCAGGAGAAAGGAAGGGAAAAAGCCCGAAAAAAGATTGAAAAGAAAAAGCCACATGGAAAGCAGACCATCAAGCAACTGAATGCACAGGGAGTACAGCTTTCCAACATAAAGATCACAGATGAAAATATCAAATCCTTTGACCGTGTGGCAAGAAAGTACGGGATTGATTACAGCCTGAAAAAAGAAGTCGGTGCTGATCCACCAAAATATCTGGTCTTCTTTAAGGCTAAAGATGTGGATGTGATGACAGCGGCTTTCCGGGAATATGCCGGAGTAGAACTGAAAAAGAAACAGGCGAAGAAACCATCCGTCAGAAAGAAACTGCAGAAATCTGTAGAAAGAAAAGCAAAGCACCGCCAGCGTGTGAAGCAGAGACAAAAATCCAGAGGTCAGGAACGATGATCCGGGAAAAATTACAGAAGATCCAGGTCAAACGACTGGTGATCTTAAATCTCCCATATTTCTTTATCTTCTATGTAGCAGATAAAGGATCCTGGCTGTACCGGCATTGCCTGGGAGAAAGCATGGTCCAGAGACTTGGCGTGATGTTAGTCAATTTCCGACTGGCATTTTTAAGCTGGCTGCCAAGTATCGCTTTGCAGGATCTTACAGTAGGTGTTCTGGTTGCAGGTGCATTAAAACTGGTG
>ERZ791741.2796-NODE-2796-length-11765-cov-5.168061_pt1 | contig 11765 bp, 8 predicted proteins | sample MGYA00510040_ERZ791741 | MGnify/ENA primary metagenome ERZ791741 (study PRJEB30046, sample SAMN00791960) | human gut metagenome | study: EMG produced TPA metagenomics assembly of the A metagenome-wide association study of gut microbiota in type 2... | reverse complement strand
CGAAGGAACAGTGCGAATACATGGTAGAGAGCGCACGTCAGAAGGGCGAGGAACTGGCTGCTGTTTATGAAGAAAAACTGCAGGCCGAAGCAGAAGAAATCCAGAGCCATATGGACGCGGAGCTGCAGAAAGCCAACACCAGATACCAGAAGATTTACGCCGAGATGGAAACCATGACGAGTGTACTTGAGAAGAATCGCAGAATTTTTGAGGAGACCTTTGCCGGCATCGAAAAAATGCGTGAGGAGATGAAACGTTCTGCATCGGAAGTGGAAACCTTCATGAAAGATCCGGTAAAAAGTATCTTTCCCGGAGAGGCAAAAGAAACAGCCGCAGAGCCAGACCGTGAAGATACCGCAGAAGAAGCAGAGGAAGAAGACGAAATCGTCGAAAATTCTGCAGTCATCGATCTCGAAAATGAGCCGGATTATCTCGATGATGACAACGACGAAGAAGAGGATGAAATCCCGAATCGCGCGCATGATGAAGAAGATGAGGAAGAGTAACCGGAAGCAATAAGAGTTGTAACCTGCCCCGCTGCTGCATAAAATGACCAAGAAAGGAAATTTGCAGCAGGGGGCTTTTCATTTGGAAAAAGGGAAAAAACTGGAATGGCTGATGGCGGTGATTCTGCTTTCGGCGGCGTATGTTCTGTCCCGCGAGGGCGCACGGCTGGTGGCAGCACAGAAGGCAGCCACAAAAGTAGTGGTGCTGGACAGCGGCCACGGCGGCGACGATCCCGGCAAAATCGGGGCAAACGGTGTCAAAGAAAACCCCCTCCGCGCTCAGGGCCCGGAGCATGGCCGCCGCCTCTCCCCGCACCGTGTCCGCCAGGGCGCAGAAGCCGGCGGGGGCTCCGTCCACCGCCAGATAGATGAGGGTGCAGCCCCGGGCCAGAAAACCCTCCGCCTCCGCTCTGGCCGCCGGGGGAAGGGCCGCGCCCGCCTCCTCCAGCAGGGCCTCGCTGCCTGCCAGGACGGTATGGCCGTCCAGCACCGCCCGGAGGCCCCGGCCGGGCAGGGCCTCGAAGTCCTCCGCCGGGGCGGGCGTCCCGCCTCCGGCGGCCTGCCACCCCCTGACCACCGCTTTGCCCAGGGGGTGCTCCGAGCCCAGCTCCGCCCGGGCCAGCCAGGCGTAGACCTGTTCCTCCGTCACGCCGGGGGACAGGCTGCGCACCGCCGTCACCTCGGGCACGCCGCGGGTCAGGGTGCCCGTCTTGTCGAAGGCCGCCTTGCCCACCTGGGCCAGCCGCTCCAGGGCGTCCCCCTCCCGCACCAGGAAGCTGTGGCGGGTGGCGTTGCCGATGGCCGCCATGATAGCGGTGGGGGTGGCCAGCACCAGGGCGCAGGGGCAGAACACCACCAGGATGGTCACCGCCCGGATCACCTGACCGCTGAGCAGCCACGTGAGGGCTGCGGAAGCGAGGGCGGCGACCACGATCCAGGTGGCCCAGCGGTCGGCCAGGCCCACGATCTTCGCCTTGCCCGCATCCGCCGACTGCACCAGGCGGATCATCCGCTGGATGGAGCTGTCCTCCCCCACCCGGGCGGCCTCCATCTCAAAGGAGCCGAACTGGTTGACGGTGCCGCTGAATACCTCGTCTCCCGGCCCCTTGTCCACCGGGAGGGACTCGCCGGTCATCACCGCCTGGTTGACGGAGGTCTGTCCGGCCCGCACCACCCCGTCCACCGGAATGGTCTCTCCGGGGAGCACCCGCAGCCGGTCCCCCACCGCCACGGCCTCGGCGGGGATGCTCTCCTCCCCGGCGGCGGTCACCCGCCGGGCAGTTCGGGGCGTCAGCCGGACCAGCTTTTCGATGCCCGCCCGGGCCTTGGCCACCGTCCGCTCCTCCAGCAGAGAGCCAAGCTGCATGATGAAGGCGATCTCGCCGGCGGCAAAGATCTCCCCAATGGCCACCGAGGCGAGCAGCGCCAGGGACACCAGCACGTCGGCCTTGATGTCAAAGCGGGTGAACAGCCCCACGGCCGCCTCCCTGACAATGGGCGCGCCGCAGAGCAGGATGGCCAGCCACGCCGGGTTCACCGGCAGGGCCGCCGGGGCAAAAAAGCTCAACAGGAGGGAACCCCCTCCCAGCGCAAGGAATGTGATATCCCGTCTCATATACCCATACCCCCTATAGGTATATTTATACCCCCATGGGTATTATTTGTCAAGAAAAAAGCGGCCCAAACGGGCCGCATCAGCGTCAGCTCATACGTGAGAAGTGCTCGATGGCTTTGGCGAATTCCGCAATGGTCCGGTCCGCGTCTCCGTGCTCGATGCCGTCCCGGACGCAGTGGTTGAGATGCCCCTCCAGCACCACCTGTCCCACCTTGTGCAGGGCGCTCTTGGCGGCGTTGATCTGCATCAGCATGTCCTCACAGGGCACGTCCTGATCCACCATCTTGTCGATGGCGCCCAACTGCCCGATGATCTTTTTCAGTCTGCGGTGGAGGTTGTCCGCATCCATACACTGTCTCAATGGCTTCACCCACTTTCTTTGCTATGATACCAGCTTTTCGCCCGCCTGTAAAGGCAAAGCGGGGCCGGCGCGGCAAGGCGCGCCGGCCCCGGCCGGTGAAAGCTCAGCTCCGCTCCTCAAAGCTGGCGCCGCAGTTGCGGCAGTTGACGGTGATCTTCCCCTTCCCCCGGGGCACCCGCAGATACTGTCCGCAGTTGGGGCACTTGAAGTAGCGGTGCTCCTTGTCCCGGCGGATGGTACGGCGCATCCGCAGCCAGCGTATGGCGGGTCCGGCCAGAGCCAGAAACCGGGCGTTCTCCGCCCGGCGGCGGTCGATACGGCGGGAGAACATGCGGAACAGATCCCACAGGAGCACTGCCAGCGCCAGCCAGGAGAGCACCTCCAGGTGGGGCAGGCCGGACAGAAGAATGAGGACGATATAGACCACGAGGAGGAAAAAGGAGAGCTGGTCGCTTCCATACCGGCCGTACATCAATTTTCGAATGAAGTTCATCACCATGAAATACGGTCGTCTCCTTTGAAGTTAAAAATAAATTTTTTCTGAACTTATGATAGCGCCTCCCTGTTTCTTCGTCAAGGAAGGAAACGTAAACAATATGTGAATTGTCCGCCCGGGGCAGCCATTCCGGGGCTTGCGGGATAGCGAAAAACCCGGTATACTGGTAAAAAAGCATGGGAGGGGCGTTTATGGGACGCATCGACAAGGAGAATTACTATCTGGACATCGCCCAGACAGTGGCCGGGCGCTCCACCTGCCTGCGCCGGTGCTATGGGGCCATTCTCGTCAAGAGCGACGAGATCATCTCCACTGGCTACAACGGCGCCCCCCGCGGGCGGCGCAACTGCGTGGATCTGAACTACTGCACCCGCGAGGCGCTGAACATCCCCTCCGGGGAGCGGTACGAGCTGTGCCGCTCCGTCCACGCCGAGGCCAACGCCATCATCTCCGCCGCCCGCAGCGAGGCCCTGGGCGCCACCCTCTACATGGCCTGCGTGGAGCCGGACACCGGGACGCTGATTCCCGGCTCCACCTCCTGCTCCATGTGCCGCCGCCTCATCATCAACGCCGGCATCGCCCGGGTGGTCATCCGGGACACCCGCACGGAGTACCGGGTGGTAGATGTGGCCGACTGGGTGCGGGAGGACGACTCCCTGCCCCGATCCCTTTGAGGCCCAGGGCCGCAGAAATTGATTCCGAACAGGAATGTTCTTGACAGAAGGCCGCCGCAGACTTAAAATAGATAAGGTGTAATATTTTGAAGAACGAGGGGTAAGCTCTTCAAATTTTGTGCGCTCTGCCCAAGAGTGAGCGGGAGCGCGTGCATCCGTTTCATGAAAAAGAACTTTGAAAATCCAAGATATGGAGGTGTGTTGAACCCTTGATGCAGACTGTCATCGCCTGTGTGATCACGGCCGTGGTCGCACTCATCATAGGCATTCCCATCGGCATTCAAATCCGCAAACGCACCGCGGAAAAAGAGATCAACAGTGCGGAGGAGGAGGCCAAGCGCATCATCAACGAGTCCATTAAGAGCGCCGAGAGTAAGAAGCGGGAGGCGCTGGTGGAGGCCAAGGAGGAGATTCTCCAGGCCCGCAACGAGTATGAGCGCGAGGTGAAGGAGCGCCGGGCCGATCTACAGAAGCAGGAGCGGCGGCTCCAGCAGAAGGAAGAGAACCTGGACCGCAAGACCGAGAACATCGAGAAGAAGGAGGACACCCTGCAGCGCAAGCTGGCCGAGCTGGACGAGGCCCGGGACGAGGTGGCCACCGTCAAGAAGACCCAGATGGAGGTGCTGGAGCGCATCTCCGGCTTCACCGCCGAGGAGGCCAAGAACTACCTCATCAACCAGCTTGCCGAGGAGGTCACCCATGAGTCGGCCATGAAGGTGCGGGAGATCGAGGCCCAGTTCAAGGAGGAGGCCGACACCCGCGCCAAGGAGATCCTGTCCCTGGCCATTCAGCGCTGCGCCGCCGACCATGTGGCCGAAGCCACCGTCTCTGTGGTTCCCCTGCCCAATGACGAGATGAAGGGCCGCATCATCGGCCGCGAGGGCCGCAACATCCGCACGCTGGAGACCATGACCGGCGTGGATCTGATCATCGACGACACGCCGGAGGCCATCACCGTCTCCTGCTTCGACCCGGTGCGCCGGGAGATCGCCCGCATCGCCCTGGAGAAGCTCATCCAGGACGGCCGCATCCATCCCACCCGCATCGAGGAGATGGTGGAGAAGGCCAAGCGGGAGGTGGACGCCACCATCAAGGCCGAGGGCGAGCGCGCCGTGTTCGAGACCAATGTCCACGGCCTGCACCCCGAGCTCATCAAGCTACTGGGCCGCATGCGCTACCGCACCAGCTACGGCCAGAACGTGCTCAACCACTCCATCGAGGTGTCCCACCTGGCGGGGCTGATCGCCGCTGAGATCGGCGCCGACGTGACCCAGGCCAAGCGGGCCGGCCTGCTCCACGACCTGGGCAAGTCCATCGACCACGAGGTGGAGGGCTCCCACGTGCAGATCGGTGTGGAGCTGGCCCGGAAGTACCGGGAGAACGAGGACATCGTGCATGCCATTGAGGCGCACCACAACGACGTGGAGCCCCGCACCATCGTGGCCTGCATCGTCCAGGCAGCCGACGCCATCTCCGCCGCCCGCCCCGGCGCCCGCCGCGAGAACCTGGAGAACTATATCAAGCGTCTGGAGAAGCTGGAGGAGGTCACCTCCTCCTTCCCCGGCGTGGAGAAGTCCTTCGCCATTCAGGCCGGCCGCGAGGTGCGCATTATGGTGGCCCCGGACAAGGTCAGCGAGGATCAGATGGTGCTCCTGGCCCGGGACATCGCCAAGAAGATCGAGGAGGAGCTGGAGTATCCCGGCCAGATCAAGGTCAACATGATCCGGGAGACCAAGGTCATCGAGTACGCGAAATAAGATACGCACGGGAGGGGCTGCTGGACAGCCCCTCCTTTGTCGAAAGCGGGGAGTTTGCCCATGAAAAAACCGAAAAAAGAAGAAAAGCCCCTCAGCGGCGCTCAGGATGCCTACGAGTGGCTTCAGATTTTGATTGTGGCGCTGGTGACCATCATCCTGGTATTCACCTTCGTGGGGCGCATCACCCCGGTGGTGGGGGAGTCCATGCTGCCCACCCTCCACGAGGGGGATGTGATGCTGATCCGGGACATCGGCTACACCGATCCCCAGCCGGGGGACATCGTGGTGCTCACCAAGGAGTTTGACGCCGCCAGGGGGCCCATTGTCAAGCGGATCATCGCCGTGGAGGGCCAGACGGTGGACATCGACTACCAGACCGGCACCGTCTATGTGGACGGCGAAGCCCTGGACGAGCCCTATCTGAACGAGCCCATGGAGGAGCCCTGGTATGAGGATCTCACCTCCGTGACGGTGCCGGAGGGGTCGGTCTTCGTCATGGGGGATAACCGCAACCACTCCAACGACAGCCGGGACGTGACCCTGGGCACCGTGGACACGCGCTATCTGCTGGGCAAGGCGGAGTTCATCTGCTTCCCCTTCTCCGACTTCGGACGCATCGGCTGAGGGAGGCGGCCGCCCCGCCCGGCCGGGGATCATACAATCGCGGGCCGCAGGCAATGCCTGCGGCCCGCGATTGATTTTGTCCTATTTTCCAAACAGCCGGCCCAGGAAGGACTTCTTTTTCTTCGGCTGTTCCGCCGCTCCGGCGGGGGCGGCCTTGTCCAGCTCCTCCAGCTCCTCCTTGGCGTCGAAGCCCAGGTCAATGGCCTTTTGGTAGCACGTCCGGGCCTGTGCCGCGTCGGCCTCCACGCCCTGGCCCTCCCGGTAACAGTCACCCAGCAGGCACATGGCCCGGCCGGAGCCGCCTTCGGCGGCCTTTCGGAACCAATACACCGCCTGCGCCGGGTCAGGCCGTATGCCGATCCCCTTGAGCATGCAGTAGCCCAGGTTACACTGGCCCACGGAGCTGCCCTGTTCGGCGGCCTGGCGGTACAGCTTCACGGCCCGGGCCTTGTCCTCCTTCACGCCCTTGCCGCTCTCATAGCAGTAGCCCAGGTTGCACTGGGCGCGGGGATAGCCCTGCTCCGCCGCCCGCTCGTACCACTCCACGGCCTTGGCGGCGTCCTCCGCTACGCCCACGCCCCGGTCATAGAAGAAGCCCAGGTTGCACTGGGCCGGGGCATACCCCCGCCGGGCGGCCTTCTCATACCACTCCGCCGCCTTAGTCTTGTCCTCCGCCACACCCTCGCCGTACTCATAGCACAGGCCCAGGTTGCACATGGCCCTGGGGTGCTCCTGCTCGGCGGCCCTGGCATACCACTCCACGGCCTTGGTCTTGTCCTCCGCCACGCCGATGCCCTGCTCGTAGCAGTAGGCCAGATTACATTGAGCGGTGGCATGGCCCCGCTGCGCGGCCTTTTCGTACCACTCCACCGCCTTGGTCTTGTCCTCCGCCGTGCCGCTCCCCACCTCGTAGCAGTAGCCCAAGGCGCACTGGGCGGGGGGATAGCCCTGCTCCGCCGCCTGGGTATAGAGCTGGAAGGCCCGCGCCGCATCCACTTCGGTGCCCTCCCCGTCCCGGCACAGGTCGCCCAGGATGCTCTGTGCCCGGGCATTTCCCTGGGCCGCCGCCTTCTCCAGCCACCGCACGGCGGCGGCCGCGTCCCGCTCCACTCCGTTTCCGTTGAGGTAGCACACCGCCAGGTTGCATTGGCCCGGGGCATAGCCCTCCTCGGCGCTCTTGCGGTACCACAGCACCGCATGGCGCAGATCCTCCTCTACGCCGTCCCCGTTCTCATAGCACAGCCCCAGGTCGCACATGGCGGGCACATAGCCGCCCTTGGCGGCGGCCCGGTAGAGCTCCACGGCCCGGGCCTTGTCCTCGGGCACGCCGTTGCCGGTGAGCAGCAGATCCCCCAGAATCCCCTGGGCCCGCGGGAACTCCTGCTCTACCGCCTTTTCCAGCCAGCCTACGGCCTCCTCCGCGCTCCGTTCCGCGCCGGTCCCGTTGAGCAGGCATACGGCCAGATTGGTCTGGGCCGGGGCATAGCCCTCCCCGGCGGCCTTGGTGTACCAGTACACCGCCTTGGCCGGGTCTTCGGTCAGTCCCTCCCCTAGCTCGAAGGCCAGCCCCAGGCTGCACATAGCAGGGGGATAGTTCTGTTTGGCGGCCTTTCCATACCACTCCGCCGCCTGGGCCGCGTCGGCCTCCACGCCGTCGCCGTCCCGGTAGCAGCTTCCCAGCAGGCTCTGGGCCCGGGCCTGGCCCTGCTCCGCCGCCTTCTCCAGCCAGGGGATGGCCTTCTCCGGCGCCGCCTCCATGCCGATGCCGGTGAGAAAGCAGTAGGCCAGATTGGTCTGGGCCGGGGCATAGCCCCCCTCGGCGGCCCTGGTGTACCACTCCACCGCCTGGGCCTTGTCCTCCGCCACGCCGTCGCCGGTCTCATAGCACAGGCCCAGACTGCATATGGCGGGCAGGTAGCCGTCCGCCGCAGACTCCCGGTAGAGGGAGAGGGCCTTCTCCTTGTCCTGCTCCACCCCACGGCCATCCAGGTAGAAGTCCCCCAGGATGCTCTTGGCCCGGGCGGAGCCGCCCTCCACCGCCTTCTGGAACCACGCCACCGCCTGGGCCATGTCCTCCTCCACGCCGATGCCGTTGAGATAGCACACCGCCAGGTTGCACATGGCGGGAGCGTAGTCCTGCTCCGCCGCCTTCCGATAGCACTCCGCCGCCTGGACCTTGTCCTCCGCCACGCCGTTGGCGTTCTCGTAGCACAGGCCCAGGTCGCACAGCGCTGGGGCGTAGCCCTGGTCGGCGGCCTGCCGGTAGAGCTCCGCCGCCCGGGCCGGGTCGGCCTCCACGCCCTTGCCGTCCAGATAGCAGTCGCCCAGCAGATCCTGGGCACGTGCGAAGCTCTGCTCCGCTGCCCGGCGGAACCACTCCGCCGCCGCGGCCGGGTCGGCCTCGGTGCCCACGCCGTGGAGCGTGAGCACGCCCAGATTACACTGGGCCGGGGCGTAGTCCTGCTCCGCCGCCTTCCGGTAGCACTCCACCGCCTTGGCCTTGTCCTGCTCCACGCCGTCCCCGTGCTCATAGCACAGGCCCAGGTTGCACAGGGCGGGGGGATAGTCCTGCTCAGCGGCCTGCCGGTAGAGCCGGGCCGCCTCCCCCCGGTCCTGCTCCACGCCAGTGCCGTCCCAGTGGCAGTCGCCCAGAATGTTCAGCGCCCGGGGAAACTTCTGCTCCGCCGCCTTCTCCAGCCACTGGTGGGCGCACTCCACATCCTTGTCCACGCCGATTCCGTTGAAGTAGCACACCGCCAGATTGGTCTGGGCCGGGGCGTAATCCTGCTCCGCCGCCTGGAGGTAGCACTCCGCCGCCCGGGCCTCGTCCTTCTCCACGCCGGAGCCGTTCTCATAGCTCAGGCCCAGGTCGCACTGGGCGGGGGCGTAGTCCTGCTCCGCCGCCTGCTGAAAGAGCTCCGCCGCCCGGGCCTCGTCCTTCTCCACCCCTGCGCCGGACTGGTAACAGCGCCCCAGCAGGTCGGTGGCCCGGAGATCCCCGTCCTCCGAGGCCAGGGCAAACCAGCGGGCCGCCTGGGCCGGGTCCTTGTCGGTCCCGTCGCCCTCGGTATAGCGCACACCAAGGTCGTAATAGACGGAGGCGTCTCCGCCCTCCGCCTGCTCCAGCAGGGTCTGGAACTCCTCGCGGGCGCGCTGGAGTCCCTCCACCGCCTTCTGAATCAGATGGGTATCCACAAAAATGACCTGCTGATCCTCGAAGGATTCACGGTTATTGTTGGCATTCGTGTCCATGACCGTTCCCCAATCTATGTAGTATGGGGATATTATACGCCGCCCATAGGATTTTGTCTATGGCGGAAAAGAGGAGAACCCCCCTGGCGGGTGAGTCTGCCGGTAAACGCTTTTGCCAAGCGTTTCGGAGGGAAAGCGCATGTGAAAGGCTGCTCCGCCCGGTGGGGCCGGAGCCCCGCCGGGCGGGTGTGTGATCTAGGGCAACTCGATCACCCAGTTCAGCGGGTTATAAGTGGATGTATACGACCGGGTCTCCACCTCCCGCGGCCGGTCGGTGCGCAGAATGTTGAAAACCAGCGCCTCCACCTCGATAGCCGTAATCTTCCCCTCTGGCTCCTCCAGCAGCCGGAACTCCGGCCAGTACTCCTCCGCCGGGCCGGGGAAGACCCGGTATCGCTCGTAGCGGTTGCCCGCCTCATCGGTGACCCACGCGGCGGGCATGTGCCAGATAGAACAGCCCCGATAGCGGTTGCCCGCCTCGTCGATGAACCATATCGCCGGCACAGGCTGGACACGGCCCGCCTCATCCTCAGAATAGAGCATGGGCACCCATAACTGTTGCAGCTTCTCCTCCCGGGCCGCCAGGGCGGGGCTCAGCTCCCCATAGAAAGCCACGCTGTGCCCGTCGTCCCCCACCAGGGCGGTGACGGTACCCTCCTGGAAGGTACGGCTGACGGAGACGGCGTCCAGAGTCTGGGGGGTATCCAGGGCCAGGACGCCCCCCTCCCACATGGGCTGGTAGCCCAGATGGGAGACGTCGTTGGAGTACACCTCCACGTCGAAGGTATAGGGCCCCTTCGCCCCGTCGGGCACCTCCATGTGATAGATCTCGGTTTCGCCCTCCGTGTAGCCCTGGGCCCAATAGGTGCGGCTCATCCAGTCGGCAAGGACATCCAGGCGGCTGGGGTGGTATGTCGTCCCCTCTGTTAAAAAAACGGGGGCCGACATCTCACCCTTGGCGTCGTCATAGTAAGAGGACACCCGCCGCAGCTTCTTCCCGTCGGCGTCGTATACCAGCAGGCGGTAGCGCAGCTCCTCCCCCTCGGCCAGCGCCCCCTCTCTGGTAAAAACACTCACCGGCACAGTGAGCATCCCATCCCGCTGATAGGCCCCGCCGATGCGGTAGAGGAACGCCCCGTCCTCCTTGTGGAGTGCCTCCCCCTGCACCAGCAGGGAGAGGTTCTCCTCCGCCGCCCCCACCCCCAGGAAGTAACGGATCACCCGCTCTGTCCCGGCGGCTACGGCCTGATAATTTACCAGTCCCAGCACCAGCCCCGCGCAGGCCGCCAGGGCCGCCACACGCCGCAGGGGTATTTGCCGTCTGGGAGCCGGCCGCCGGGCCTCCAGGGCCAGCAGCGCGCCGTCCTCCGGCTCCGGCGCCTCCGCCGCCAGGTGCAGGCCCTCCTCCAGCGGCGCCCGGCGGCGGAACCAGGCGCTCTTTTTCCAGTTCTTGCAGGCGTTGACGCTCAGCCGCACCACCCACGCCCGCTCCTGGCCCAAATCGGGGAAGCGACGGCCCTCCTCTACCAGCTTGATGAGCACCGTCTGGCAGATGTCCTTGGCGTCGTCCATGTCCCCCAGCCAGGTGTAGCCGACGTTTGTTTCTCCCGAATGTAACTGGCAAACATCTAAATCTGCCTTTTCCATTATTTCAATTATTTCTTCCATAGGCTGTCCGGCAAAAACACCAACAGTTTTTATATCCGGTCTTAAATTCTTTTTTATTTCTAAGGCTTTTTCAATAGTAATTTTTCGTGAAGTATTTGCAAACACAAATCCTACATATTTAATTTTTTCAAATTTATTTACCATTAAAGTATCTTCAACACGCTTTAAACCACAAATTTTAATTTCCATAGGCATCTCTGAACTCCTGTGCTTTTTTCTTTATATCTCCACTTTTCATAAAGCTTTCGCCTACTAAAATACCATTTATATTTGCCTTACTTAATATCTTTATATCCTCTGGTGTATGAATTGAGCTTTCGCTTATAATAACTCTGTCCTTTGGAACAAGTTCTCTAAGTCTTACAGTAGTATAAATATCTTCTGTAAAATCGTGTAAATTTCTATTGTTTATACCAATAATTTTGGCGTCTGCTGAAAGTGCAAGTTCAATTTCCTTTTCATTGTGGGTTTCAACTAAAGGTTCAAATCCTACACCTCTTGCAATGTTTATATATTCTGCTAAAACTCTTTTTTCATTTAAAACAGCAGCAATCAAAAGTATTGTAGATGCTCCCAATTCTCTTGCCTCAAAAATCTGCAAAGGAGAAACAACAAAGTCTTTTCTCAAAAGTGGTAAATCTACATTTTTATGAATTTCCTCTAAAAATAATGGACTACCTTGAAAATAATCTTCTTCTGTAAGAACTGAAATAGCATCAACAGCACCTACATATTCCTTAGCTATTTCTACTGGATGAAAGTCCGGTTTAATAAGACCTCTTGAAGGAGATGCTTTTTTTACTTCCCCTATT
>ERZ791741.2795-NODE-2795-length-11765-cov-6.577028_pt1 | contig 11765 bp, 8 predicted proteins | sample MGYA00510040_ERZ791741 | MGnify/ENA primary metagenome ERZ791741 (study PRJEB30046, sample SAMN00791960) | human gut metagenome | study: EMG produced TPA metagenomics assembly of the A metagenome-wide association study of gut microbiota in type 2... | reverse complement strand
CGCACCTCGCTCGCCGTATCGGCACTTAGAATTATGCGGTATTGCCATAAAAATAATTATACGCGATTTTGCCCAGCCCTGCAAGCTTTTGTGTAATTTGTCCATAAATGCGTCCGGCATACTATTTGACAATGCCCCCGTTGCGCCTTATAATAGATTTAATTGCAATGTCGTAGTTTGATTCAGGACCCGGTTGCAGCCTTTCGGCTGAACTCTTCGCGTCCAAACCTTGATTCAGTAAATCGGCACAGTGCCGTACAAATTTTACATGCGACAAAACATCACGTCCGGGGTACGGTGCTTACCGTGTGTGTAACCACCAACCCTGGCCGAATACAATATGGAGGTTATGCAATGGAAGATCACAACAATGAAAAACGCCCCCGCCAGCAGGGCCGCAGCAATTACACCCGCCGTGCCCCGCGCGCAAATAATAATAACCAGAACCGCAAACCCGGTGCGCCTGCCCCCGCGGCCAGCGCCCCGCAGGCAGCGGCGGAAAAACCACAGCCCCAGCACCGCAAGCCGCAGCGCCGCCGTGCCCCGCAGCCCCAGCAGGCTGCAGTGAGCAATGCGGTGAATGCAGCAGCTCCGGCCCCGGTGCAGCGCCCCCGCAGCCCGCAGCGCCGCAGCTATAAGCAGCATTATTATGATGCTTCCACCCCGGCTGTTCCCATGCACATCTGCCCGCTGGGCGGCCTGGGCGAAGTTGGCAAAAACATCACCCTGTATGAATGCCAGGGCGATATGATCCTGGTGGACTGCGGCCTGGTGTTCCCGGATTCCGATATGTTTGGCGTGGACCTTGTCATTCCGGATTTCACCTATGTATTGGAAAATAAGGACCGCATCAAGGGCCTGTTCATTACCCATGGCCACGAGGACCATATCGGCAGCCTGCCGTATCTGCTCAAAAAGTTCAACGTGCCTATTTACACTGCACGTTTGACCATTGGCCTGATCAAAAACAAGCTGGAGGAGCACGGTCTTGCCTCCAGTGCAGAGTTCCATGAGATCCGTCCCCGCCAGAAAGTGCGCCTTGGCTGCTTTACGGTGGAGCCCATCCATGTCAACCACTCTATCCCGGATTCTCTGGCGTTTGCCATTGACTGCCCGGCAGGCACCGTGCTGCATACCGGCGACTTCAAGATCGACTACACGCCGCTTTCCGGCGATGCCGTTACCGACCTTTCCACCATTGCGGAGTATGGCCGCCGCGGCGTGCTGGCTTTGCTGGCGGATTCTACCAACGCGGAGCGCCCCGGCTTTACGGCAACCGAGCAGACTGTGGCCGAAGGGGTGCGCAGCCTGTTTGCCCGCGCCAAAAACCGCCGCATTATCGTGGCAACCTTTGCTTCCAACATCTACCGCATCCAGCAGATCATTGACCTGGCCATTGAGTATGGCCGCAAGGTGGCCGTCAATGGCCGCAGCATGGTTTCCAACACCGAAATGGCGCGGGAGCTGGGGTATCTGCATGCGCCTGATAATGTGCTGATCGATATCGAGGAGATCAACAAATACCCGCCGGAAAAGGTTGTCCTTATCACCACCGGCAGCCAGGGCGAACCGCTGTCCGCTCTGTCCCGTATGGCGCAGGCCAGCCACCGTACCGTCAAGGTCGGCCCCACTGACTTTATCATTATCTCGGCCCGCCCCATCCCCGGCAACGAAAAGACCGTGACCAAGGTGGTCAACGGCCTTCTGGCCCTGGGCGCAGAGGTCATTTACGAAAACATGTACGATACCCATGTTTCCGGCCACGCCTGCCAGGAAGAGCAGAAGCTGATGCTGACCCTTGCCCACCCGCAGTATTTCCTGCCGGTTCACGGCGAGTTCAAGCAGCTCAAGCGCCACGCCGAAACGGCGGAGCACCTGGGCTATATCCCCAAGCAGAATATTTATATTGCTGAAAATGGCCAGAACATCCGCCTTTCCCGCGATGGCATGGCAGTGGAGGGCACTGTGCCCGCCGGTGCTGTGATGGTGGATGGCTATGGCGTGGGCGATGTGGGCAATGTGGTCCTGCGTGACCGCCACCACCTGTCGGAGGACGGTATCATCATCGTTACCGCAGCCGTGGATGGCAGCACCGGCCAGCTGCTTTCCGGCCCGGACCTGGTTTCCCGCGGCTTTGTCTATGTGCGGGAAAGCGAGGAGCTGATGGACGGTGCCCGCGTGCAGGTTGAAATGGCCCTTGACCGCAGTATGGCGGATAACATGCACGACTGGGCCAGCGTGAAATCCCGCGTGCGGGAGGCGCTTTCCAGCTATATCTACCGCAAAACCAAGCGCAGCCCCATGATTCTGCCCATTCTGATGGAAGTTTGATCCAAACCATATCTGACCGTGACCGCCTGCCCCACATTGCAGGCACCGAGGAACGATGATGAAAAACAAGCTGAGACGTGATATCTTTGTCATTATCTTTTTGCTGCTCGTTGCGTGCATCGCTCTGGCTGTGCCGCTGGCGTTCAGCAACCCGCGCTGGCTGCTGGCACCGGCGCTGCTTGTAGTGTTTGCGTTGGTGGTGGCGGTGCTTGGCATCCGCCGGCTGCGGCGCTTTGTGGCCGATATGCTGTGCGGAACCAACTTTGAGGGCAGCAAGACCCAGTATTCGCTGGCGGATTTTTCCATCCCCACTGCCCTGATTACCGAAGGCTCCGTGGTGTGGTATAATCCGGCCTTCCGGGAGCAGATTCTGGCGGGGAAGGATGCCCTGCTGGCTGCACCGGACCGCCTAATGACCGGCATTGACCTTTCCGTCTGTGCCCGCGCCCACGGCCAGGACCTGACCATTGACGAAAACCGCTACACGGCCTATGCCACAACCAGCCGCAGCAGCAAAACGGGCACATTGCTGTTTTTGGTCAACGATACGTTCTACAAAAACACGCTGGATGAATACACTGCCAGCCGCCCGGCTTACCTGATTATTGGGGTGGACAGCTATGACGAGCTGTTCAACGATATGAAGGACTCCGAGCAGGCGCACGAGCTGGAGGCCATCAACACCCTGCTGGAAGAATACATCGGCCGCACGACCGGTTTCCTGCGCAAGGTGTCCAACAGCCGCTATATTGCGGTGGTGGAAGAGCGGGATATCCGCTGGATGATGGAAGAACGCTTTGATATTCTGGATAAAGTGCGTGCGTTGCACCCCGGCGGAATGCTCACCCTTTCCATCGGCGTAGGCCATGGCGGCGCTACTATGCAGGAATGCCAGGAGATGGCCCGCGAAAGCATTGATATTGCCTTGGGCCGCGGCGGCGACCAGGCTGCCGTGAAAACAGTCGATGGCTTTGAGTTCTTCGGCGGCATTTCCCATGGGGTCGAAAAGCGCAGCCATGTGCGCAGCCGCATCATTGCCAACGCCCTGGCAGACCAGATCCGCCAGAGCGACAGCGTCATTATCATGGGCCACCGCCAGAGCGATTTGGATGCCATCGGCTCCGCCATCGGTTTGCTGCGCATGTGCAAAATGTGCGATGTGCCTTCGGTCATCGCAGTGCGCAGCAAGGCAACGCTGGCGGGCCAGCTGCTGGATGTGTTCAACGAGGCGGGAGAGGACCACAACTTTATTGAACCGGAAGAAACCTATAAGCTCATCACCCCCAAAACTCTGCTGATCGTAACCGATACATACCAAAAGCGCCTGCTGGAAGACCAAAAGATTTACGAAAAATGCAGCCGCGTGGTTGTTATCGACCATCACCGCATGGCGGTAGGGCATATTGATAACCCGATCCTTTTGTATCATGAACCCTTTGCTTCCAGCGCCAGCGAGCTGGTGTGTGAACTGCTGCAATTCATGTCCGCCCAAAACAACATCACTCAGTTGGAAGCCCAGGCGCTGCTGTCTGGCATCATGCTGGATACCCGCAGTTTTGCGCTGCATGTCGGCGTGCGTACCTTTGAGGCTGCCGCCTGGCTGCGCAGCCGCGGGGCCGAAACCGCCGCGACCAAGCGCCTGTTCAATATTTCCAAAGAAGAATACGAAGCCCGCGCCGCTATTGTGGAGGGCGCTTACCTCTACAAAGGCTGCGCTATCGCCACTTCGGATGAGCTTGACCCCGCCATGAGTGTGGTTCTGCCCATGGCAGCCAATGACCTGCTGACCATCAACGGCGTGGATGCCAGCTTTGTGGCAATCGCCAAAAACGGCGGTGTCAATATCTCCGCCCGCAGCATGGGTGAGCTGAACGTACAGGTCATTCTGGAGCCCTTGGGCGGCGGCGGCCACCTGACGATGGCCGGTGCCCAGCTGCGTGATTGTACCGTAAAGGAAGCCGAAGCCCGCATCCGCGCACAGATCGACGAATACCGCGCCAACCAGGAATGCCAGGAAGAACTGGTGGGTGCAGTTTAACAAATTAAATTATCAGCGAATCCCTGCCAATGGCAGAAAATTATATCAATTACTACATAGAGAGGGGAACCACCACGATGAAAGTTATTCTCAAACAGGATGTCAAGAGCATTGGTAAAAAGGATGAAATCCATGAAGTGTCGGACGGTTACGCCCGCAACTTCCTGTTCCCGCGCGGTTTGGCTGCAGTGGCCGATGCTGACGCTGTGAACACCGCCCGCACCAAGAGCGAAGCCAAAGCCCACCATGAAGCCGAAGCTAAGGCTGCTGCTGAAGAACTGGCTGCCAAGATCAAGGGCCAGATCGTTTCTGTCAAGGTCAAGGGGGGCGCTTCCGGCAAGCTGCACGGCAAAGTGACCGCAAAGGAAGTTGCCGAACAGTTGTACAAGCTGACCGGCACCGAAATCGACAAGAAAAAAATCGAAATGCCCGCCAGCATCAAGGAGTTTGGTAGTTATGATGCCAAAGTCCGCCTGCATGTGGGTGTTGTGGCCGCGTTCAAGGTCAAGGTCGAGGAGGCTCCGCTGTAATTGGCAGGGGGGTCTTGTAATTACATTCCAACAAAAACGGCAGGGAGGTGCCTGAATGGCAAACAATGAATTAAGCTTGTCCAGCCTGGGCATTCAGCTGCCGTATAACATGCAGGCGGAACAAAGCGTGCTTGGCGCAGCGCTGATGGATGAAACCATCCTGAACCGCCTGATCACCGAGATGGACCCCGATATGTTCTATTCGGAGCAAAACCGGGCCGTCTATGAGGAAATGCGCCGCCTGTTCAGCGAAAGCGAAGCGGTGGACGTTATCACTCTGGTGGACTCTCTGGCTCAGAACGGTGTGTTCAAGGGCGCTGATGATGCCAAAGTGTACATTACCCGCATTGCGGAAACCGTCCCGGCGATTTCCAACGTCGATTCTTACATCAAGATCGTCAAGGAAAAATATCAAACCCGCCGTCTGATCGAAGCGGCCCGCGATATCCTGCAGCAGTCCAGCGAGGAATCCGATTCTGACCTGCTGCTGGAAAGCGCCGAGCAAAAGCTGTACGATATCCGCAACGGCCAGGACCGCTCCGGCGTTAAAACCATTCAGGAGTCTATCCTGGAAGTTATTGATACCATGCAAAAGCTGTCCGGTGCGGACCGCGATAAATTTGCCGGTATCCCCACAGGCTTCAACTATCTGGATAATATCCTGACCGGCCTTGGCCGTTCGGATCTGATTATTCTGGCGGCCCGCCCCGGTATGGGCAAAACCAGTTTTGCGCTGAACATTGCTACCAATGTGGCCCGCCTGCAAAAGATACCGACCGTCATTTTCAGCTTGGAAATGACCTGCGAACAGCTGACCGACCGCATCCTTTCCAGCACCGCAGGCATTGACAGCCAGGCATTCCGCACCGGCCGCCTGAACAACTCCGAATGGAACGACTTTGCCAATGCAACGTCACTGTTGTATAACGTTCCCATTTACATGGATGATTCCTCCGGTATTTCGGTGCCGGAAATCAAGGCAAAAATCCGCCAGATCAACCAGGACCCCAAACGGGATAAGATCGGTCTGGTCATCATCGACTATTTGCAGTTGATGCAGTCCGCCAAGCGCACCGAAAGCCGCGTGCAGGAAATCAGCGATATCACCCGGAACCTGAAAATTATGGCCAAGGAACTGAACGTTCCTGTCATTGCGCTGTCCCAGCTTTCCCGTGCTGCCGAAAAAACAGCGGGTCGCTCGGACCACCGCCCCCAGCTTTCAGACCTGCGTGATTCCGGCTCTATCGAACAGGATGCGGACGTGGTGCTCTTCCTGTACCGCGCTGCCTATTACAATTCCCAGAACGGCGAAACCGAACAGGCGAACGAAAACGAAGCCGAATGTATCGTGGCCAAAAACCGCCATGGCGAAACCAGTGTGGTCCGCCTTGGCTGGGATGGCGCCCATACCCGGTTCAGCAATCTGGACGAGATCCATGAACAGTACTGACGCAGACAATTCATTGCAAAACCCAGTAAACACGATGGAACAAACCTTGCTGGCCTATTGCCGCCGGCAGGGTTTGTTTCGGTTGGGGGACCGTGTCATCGTTGCCTGCTCCGGCGGGGCGGATTCGATGGCGCTGCTCTGTTTTCTGCTGCGCTGCAAAGCGGAACTTGGCATCACCGTCATGGCGGCCCATGTGGACCACGGAATCCGGGGCGAAGCTGCCCATGCGGATGCCCGCTTTGTGGCGGAGTTCTGCCGCACGCATCATGTGCCGTTCTTTTTGTACGATGCCGCTGCCAGCGGGGTGCAGATTCCCCCAAACCCCAGCGAGAACTGGGCGCGCAGCCTGCGCTATACCTGGTTTGATGCGCTGGCCGCACAGCAGCATGCCTGCATTGCCACAGCGCATACGTTATCTGACCAGGCGGAAACGGTGTTGTTCCGCATGGCGCGCGGTACCGGCCTGCACGGCATGGCGGGTATTCCGGCGGTACGGGGCGTGTACCGCCGTCCATTTTTGTGCCTGACAAGGAGCGATACCACGGCATACTGTGCCGCCCTTGGGCAACACTATGTTCAGGACGAAAGCAATTTCAGCGATGCCTATGCCCGCAACCGTATCCGCCATTATGCTGTTCCGGCGCTGCAAACCATCAATCCGGCGGCAGAGCGGGCCGTGGGGCGGCTGTGCAACCAGCTGCAGGAGCTGAACATCTGGCTGGAAAACCTGGCCGAAAAACTGCTGGCGCAGGCAGCCTGCGGGGGCGGGTACAGCATCCCGATTCTTGCCGCGGCGGATGCCCCGGTGCTGGCTGCTGCCCTGCGCATGCTGGCAGCCCGCGCGCGTGACCCTGAAGAAAAATATGTGCAGGCTCTTGCGGCCATTGTTCGGCAGGGCAGCGGTGCGGTACAGCTGACGCCGAATGCCTGCTGGACCGCGGCAAACGGCATTTTGTACTGCCGCTCAGTGCTAAAAATGCAGCCGGAAGCCATTCCCGCGCCGCACCAGCTGCTAAAAACCGGCGTTTACTGCCTGCCAGGGGGCTATGAGCTGGAGATTCAACAACTAAATTATGAAGTTTTTTTGAAAAATCCATCATTTTTGAAAAAAGACTACACCTATTGTGCAGATTATGCTAAAATAAATAAGAATATTTTTGTGAGGACCCGCCAACCCGGCGATACGTTCCGCCCGGCGGGACGTCACGTTGGCAAAACGCTCAAAAAATATCTGAATGAGGCAAAAGTTCCTGTGGCTGAACGGACGCTGATGCCGCTGCTGGCCTGCGGTAGCCAGGTGCTTTGGCTGTGGGGGGCAGGCTTTGCGGACGGTTTGTCCCCGGATGATGGGACAAAGCAGATTCTGTTGATTCGGCAAAGCCGCCAGCCTGCGGCCCCGGAGCAGGAACAAGATCATAATATTGGAGGAACAGACCATGCATGATATGAACAATGATATCGCCAAGGTTTTGATTTCGGAAGAGCAGCTGCAGGACAAGGTGGTTGAATTGGGGGCACAGATCAGCCGCGATTACGTGGGAAAAGATTTGTTGCTGGTGTCTATCCTGAAAGGCTCCGTGGTGTTCATGGCCGATTTGATGCGCGCCATCACGGAACCCTGCAGCATTGACTTTATGGTGGTTTCCAGCTATGGCGGTGCCAACACCACTTCTACGGGCCTTGTCAAGATCGTCAAGGACCTGGATCAGGATCTTTCCGGCAAGGATGTTCTGATCGTGGAGGATATTCTGGATACTGGCGTCACGTTGTCTCACTTGGTGCCCATGCTGGAATTGCGCCGCCCCAACAGCGTGCGCCTGTGCACCATCCTCAGCAAGCCCAGCCGCCGCAAGGTGGATATTGAGCCGGACTACTGCGGTTTTGAAGTGCCCGATGAATTTGTTGTGGGCTATGGCCTTGACTATGACGAAAAGTACCGCAACCTGCCGTATGTCGGCGTGTTAAAACCGGAAGTATATTCCAAATAAAATTCTGTCTTGGCAGAATAACCAATCGCCCGCCGTTTTGGCGGATTTTGACAGGGAGTTGATTTTTTGCAGCACAAACCGCGTTTCAGCGGCATTATCATTGCCGCTGTCCTGATGGTGGCAGCACTCGTGATGATCTCCAGCTATTCCAGCCTGTTTGGCTCCAGCAAGAGCACCATGATGTTGTCCGAAGCCATGGGGTACTTTGAATCCAATCAGGTCACCTACTTTAACCTGGACCTGAACACCGGCGTTATCGAGATGAGCGTGAAAGAAGGTGAACATCCGCTGCCGGAATCCGGCACGTCCAGCGAAACATCCAACGGCCTGCTTGCAGAAATTTATGGCGATGGCACCGATGCTTACGCCCCCAAGAACGGCGGGGCAGCGGTCATTACCTACAAGCTGCCATATCCTTCTTATTTCCTGCAATTCTACCTCAAGGATTATATCGACCAGTATAATGCAGCCAACCCGGATGCGCCCATGCAGTACGATATGGTCGCCGTTAAGACCAACGTGCCCTGGTTTGAGATCATCCTGTACGCCTTTATGATCGGCAGCGTGGTGCTGCTCTTCATGTCCATGTACCGCGGCGGTGCCGGTGGCGGCGGCCTGATGAATGTTGGCCGTGCCAAGGTCAAGGACCAGCAGGAAGGCCAGCGCAAGGCAACCTTTGCCGATGTTGCCGGTGCGGATGAAGAAAAGGCTGAACTCCAGGAAGTGGTTCAGTTCCTGAAAGCACCGGAAAAGTTCAACTCCCTGGGGGCGCGCATTCCCCACGGCGTTCTGCTTGTCGGCCCTCCGGGCACCGGCAAAACGCTGCTGGCCCGTGCCTGTGCAGGCGAGGCCGGCGTTCCGTTCTATGCCATCTCCGGTTCCGACTTTGTGGAAATGTATGTCGGCGTCGGCGCATCCCGTGTGCGCGATCTGTTTGAAAAAGCCAAAAAGACAATGCCCTCCATCATCTTTATTGATGAGATCGATGCCGTGGGCCGTCAGCGTGGTGCCGGCCTTGGCGGCGGGCATGACGAGCGCGAGCAGACCCTGAACCAGCTGCTGGTTGAGATGGACGGTTTTGACGCCAACGACGGCGTTATCGTGATGGCTGCCACCAACCGCGCCGATATTCTGGATAAGGCTCTGCTGCGTCCCGGCCGTTTTGACCGTCAGGTTTATGTTGGTCTGCCGGATGTGAAGGGCCGCGAGGAGATTCTGCGCGTTCACACCAAGAACAAGCCCCTTGGCCCCGATGTCAGCCTGAAAACCATCGCCAAGTCTACCGCGGGCTTCTCCGGTGCCGACCTGGAAAACCTTGTCAACGAAGCCGCCCTGCTGGCTGCGCGCAAGGGCAAAAAGGCCATCACCGAACCCGAAATCGAGGAAGCTTCCATCAAGGTTGTGGCTGGCCCCGAAAAGAAGAGCCGCGTTGTGACCGATGCCGAAAAGCGCCTGACCTCTTACCACGAGGCCGGCCATGCCATTACCGGCTATTTCTGCAAAACGCATGATCCCGTGCACCAGATCAGCATTATCCCGCGTGGTTCGGCAGGCGGCTTTACCATGTATCTGCCGGAAAAAGACCCCAGCTATGTGACCAAGACCGCCATGAACGAGAACATTGTCTGCCTGTTGGGCGGCCGTGTGGCGGAGCAGCTGGTGCTGGATGATATCTCCACCGGTGCTTCCAACGACCTGCAGCGTGCCACGGATACCGCCCGCGCCATGGTGACCCGCTATGGCTTCTCGGAGCGCATGGGCCCGGTGGTTTATGGCACCGACCCTGGCGAAACCTTCCTTGGCCGAGACTTTGGCCAGGGCAAGGGCTATTCCGAAAATACGGCGTCCGAAATTGATAATGAGATCCGTGATATCATGGATGAATCTTACGAGACGGCCCGCCGCATTTTGACCGAGCACATGACTGAGCTGCACCGTGTGGCCAGTGTGCTGATGGAACGCGAAAAGATCAGCGGCGAAGAGTTTGACGCCCTGATGAAAGGCGAAAACCTGGCACCCTTTGGGCTGGATACCCCCGCGCCTGCCGCAGCCCCTGCATCGGCAGAGCAGCCCGCCGCGCCGGAACAGCCCTCCGAACCGTCTGATGAAAATTGAGGCAAGGTGAAACACAATGGATCAAAATTTTTCCCTGATGGCGCAATCCCGTGCCAATTATTACACTGCCGGCAGCCCGGTCCAGTTTGTCCGTGTTGAGCTGCTGAAAGGGGATGTCACGGGTGAAGTTGCGGTCTGCCTGACCTTTAAGAATGTTGGCACAGAACCGCTGACCGGCTTTATCATCCACTTCAAGTGCAAAGATGCTTCTGGTCAGATCCTGTGCGAGGATGATTTCTATTATGAGCAGCTCAATGTGCAGCCCGGCGAACTGTTTGGTGCCGATGACGCTGTGTTTGTCAGCGATACGCCGGTTTCCAGCGTGGAAATTGAGCAGGACCGTGCTTTCCTGAACGGCCGCGGCGTGGATCTGCGTAATTATAAGCGTGTCCGCCTGCAGGCCCCCCGTGTGCTGCCTGGCTCTATTGCCCGCACACTTCAGACCCGCACCAACAATAAGATGCTGACCTGTGTCCCGCAGGATACCGAAAACGGCTGGTTCTGCGCCTGCGGCGCGTTCCACCCCAACGAGGAAGCTGTTTCCGTCTGCAGCGAGTGCGGCGGCGACCGCGCTTACATCAAGGCAACCCTGACCCGCATCCTGGAGGAAGCCCGGCAGACCGCCGAACAGCAGCAGCGCGAAATCAACGCCGTGGCCAATGGCGTTGACCCCGCAGCAGCCCAGGCAGCCCAGGCCGCTGCCACCGCCGCCGCGGCTCAGGCAGCCATCAGCCAGGAGCCCACCGCACAGTTCACCCCGCCCGCCCCGGCCCAGGAACCGGAAGAAGAGGACGAGGACGACGAAGCAACCAACGCCGAAATGGACCGCGTGCGCCGCTATGTCCCCAAAGGCCATCTGTTTGCCGATGAAGAGGATGAAGAGGACGAGCATACCCGCATGTTCGATGATGAGGAAGAGGAAAGCGACGATGACGAAGAACCCCGCCGTGGCCGTTATGCGGACGATGACGAGGAGAGCGAGGACGATGTAATGGCCGAGCGTATCATCCATTGGGCACCGCCCATCACCGCAGTGGTCTGTGCGCTCATCATTGCTGTGTCGCTGATCTACCACTTTGTTATCGCCTGATCGCCTGCTGTTTATCGGCAAAGGCGGGCTGACCCGCTGATATTTATCCGGGCAGGATAAAGCAAAATAAACCAAAACCAGCCGCCGGGCAGGGGAAAATCCCTGAAGCCGGCGGCTGGTTTTCTATTTGTTCTATTCCGTGTCTGTGCTTATTGCTGCCATCAGGAATATAGGGCAATACCGCATAATTCTAAGTGCCGATACGGCGAGCGAGGTGCGGCAG
>ERZ791741.2793-NODE-2793-length-11778-cov-9.944298_pt1 | contig 11778 bp, 7 predicted proteins | sample MGYA00510040_ERZ791741 | MGnify/ENA primary metagenome ERZ791741 (study PRJEB30046, sample SAMN00791960) | human gut metagenome | study: EMG produced TPA metagenomics assembly of the A metagenome-wide association study of gut microbiota in type 2... | reverse complement strand
TGAAAGACAAAACGGTTCATCCTTGTACGGGATGCAGTGTTTGCAGTATGTACGGAAAGCCTTGTCCGCAGAAGGATGATGCGGCGGAAATCGTGGAGAAGATGATTGCTGCCGATGTGATTGTAATGGCGACTCCCGTGTATTTCTATACAATGTGCGGTCAAATGAAGGTTATGATTGACCGTTGCTGCGCACGTTATACGGAGATAACGAACAAAGAGTTTTATTTCATTATTGCGGCAGCAGAGGATAACAAAGCAATGATGGAGCGCACGATAGACGGTTTCCGTGGCTTCCTCGATTGTCTGGAAGGGCCACAGGAAAAAGGAACGGTCTATGGAATCGGCGCCTGGAAGGTAGGAGAGATTAAAGATACTCCATATATGCAGGAAGCCTACAACATGGGAAAAATGGTGTAACTGTCCCGTCTTATTATAGTGACGCTATGCTTGCAGGATAGTGACGCTATAACAACAAGATAGTGACGCTATGACGACCGGATAGTGACGTTATCTTATGTGACCTTTTGAAGCATAAAAATGATATTTCAATCGAATAGATTGAAAAGTCAAGAATTTTAATTGCCTGGATTGCTTGTTCTGCCACAGAATTATTATAATTTTGTGGCAGAACTTTTTATTTTGTATGATTCGTTTAATAACTAAGCATTATGGGCTATACAATAACGACTCTTGTAGAGAATTGTGTCTATGGACGTAAATTGCAGGCAGAGCACGGTCTTTCTCTATATATTGAGACATCGGAACATAGATTGCTCTTCGATACAGGAGCGTCCGATTTGTTTATCCGTAATGCCCGCCTGCTGCATATTGACTTGCAGAAAGTCGATTATCTGATATTATCCCACGGGCACAGTGACCACACGGGAGGTCTGCGTCATTTCTTGGAGCTGAACAAACAAGCGACAGTTGTCTGCAAACGCGAAGCCTTCTCTCCAAAATTTAAGGATGAACGCGAAAATGGAATGAAGCATACGCAGACTTTCGACCTTTCCCGTTTCCGTTTTATCGAAGAACAGACCGAACTGCTTCCCGGCGTATTTCTCTTTCCCTCTATTGATATTATCGACCATGAGGATACCCATTTCGAACGCTTTCGGGTTCAGAAAGAAGACGGTTGCCATATACCGGATACTTTTCAGGATGAATTGGCGGTAGTGTTGGTAGAGCCGGACGGTTTTTCTGTATTGAGCGCCTGTTCTCATCGAGGAATTACAAATATCCTGCGAACAGTCCGTGCGGCATTTCCCGAATCTCCTTGTAACTTACTGTTAGGCGGTTTTCATATTCATAACGCAGAAGAACGGAAATATCAGATCATTGCAGATTATCTGAAAGAATATCTGCCGCGTCAGATTGGTGTCTGCCATTGTACAGGAGTAGATAAATATGCTTTCTTCTACAAAGACTTTGGTGACAGGGTATTCTATAATTACACGGGAAAACTAATTCAAACTGATTTGTTGAAATAAAATATATATAATAATTTGATATGAAGAAACTAATAACTTCTTTAGCACTGGCATTGACCGCATTGTCCGGCTATGCCATTACTCCTTTGTGGATGCGTGACGCACGTATTTCACCGAATGGAACGGAGATTGTCTTTTGTTATAAAGGCGATATTTACAAAGTCCCCGCACAAGGTGGGACAGCCGTTCAGTTGACAACACAAGCATCTTATGAAGCCAACCCCGTTTGGTCGCCCGACGGAAAACAAATTGCATTTGCCAGCGACCGGAATGGGAATTTCGACCTCTTTATCATGCCTGCTGACGGCGGAACCGCCCAAAGGCTGACTTATCATTCCGCTTCGGAGATTCCTTCGGCTTTTACTCCGGACGGAAAGTTTGTACTTTTCTCCGCATCTATTCAAGACCCCGCAGGTAGCGCTTTGTTTCCTACCGGAGCAATGACAGAATTGTATAAAGTACCTGCTGGCGGAGGACGTACCGAGCAAGTACTCGCTACTCCTGCCGAATGGGTTTGCTTTGATAAATCGGGGAAAAACTTTCTTTATCAAGACCGTAAAGGCTTCGAAGATGAATGGAGAAAACACCATACTTCTTCTATAACCAGAGATATTTGGCTGTATAACACACAATCGGGAAAACATACCAATCTAACGAACCGGGAAGGGGAAGACCGCAATCCGGTGTATGCGCCCGACGGCAATTCTGTCTATTTTCTTAGCGAGCGCAACGGCGGCTCATTCAATGTTTATAACTTTTCACTGAATACTTCGCAAACGTCGAATGTGCCTCAAGAGGTAAAAACGATAACTACATTCCGTACGCATCCGGTACGTTTCTTGTCAATCAGTGATAAAGGTACATTGTGTTATACCTATGACGGAGAGCTTTATACACAGGAAGCCAATGCCCGTCCGAAGAAAGTAAATGTCGAACTTGTCCGGGATGATGAAAGGGAGATTGCTTCCCTCAAATTTTCTCAGGGCGCTACTTCCGCTTCCGTATCTCCGGACGGCAAACAGGTTGCTTTCATTGTGCGTGGTGATGTCTTTGTCACTTCGACGGATTACACTACAACAAAGCAAATCACGAATACTCCGGGAAAAGAAGCCGCTGTGTCCTTTGCCCCGGATAACCGGACGCTGGTCTATGCCAGTGAAAGGACGGGTAACTGGCAACTTTACACCGCCAAAATAGCCCGTAAGGAAGAAGCCAATTTCCCTAATGCAACTCTTATCGAGGAAGAAGTCTTGCTTCCTTCAAAAACAGTGGAACGTGCTTATCCGCAATATTCTCCGGACGGTAAGGAGCTGGCTTTCATCGAAGACCGTAACCGCTTAATGGTACTTGACTTAAAGACGAAGAAAGTTCGTCAAGTGACGGACGGTTCTACATGGTATAATACCGGAGGCGGATTCGACTATGAATGGTCGCCGGACGGCAAATGGTTTACTCTTGAATTTATTGGCAATCGCCATGATCCTTATTCGGATATAGGTATTGTCAGCGCACAAGGCGGTACTATTACCAACTTGACTAACAGCGGATATATTAGCGGTTCTCCGCGTTGGGTACTGGACGGAAACGCTATTCTTTTCCAAACTGAACGTTACGGTATGCGTGCGCATGCTTCTTGGGGTTCACAACAGGATGTGATGCTGGTATTCTTGAATCAGGATGCTTATGACCGCTATCGCTTAAGCAAGGAAGACTTCGAACTGCTCAAAGAATTAGAAAAGGAACAGAAGAAAGCGAAAGACGGTGACAAGAAGAAAGATGTAAATAAGTCCAAAAAGGATGAAGCTGATGAGGACAAGTCATCCGAAGATAAAGCAGACAAGAAAGATATAGTAGTAGAGCTTAACGGCATTGAAGACCGTATCGTCCGTCTGACTCCCAACTCTTCCGATTTAGGCAGTGCCATACTCTCAAAAGACGGAGAGAATCTTTATTACTTCTCAGCTTTCGAAGGCGGCTATGACCTTTGGAAAATGAATCTTCGTGAAAAAGACACAAAACGTTTGCACAAACTCAATACCGGTTGGGCATCATTGATGTTGGATAAGAAAGGGGACATTTTCTTGTTGGGAAGCCGGATGATACAGAAAATGGATGCGAAGTCGGATGCATTGAAATCAATCAGTTATCAGGCTGAAATGAAAATGGACTTGGCTGCCGAGCGTGAAGCAATGTTCGACCATGTGTACAAGCAACATCAAAAACGCTTCTACAATCTTACTATGCATGGGGTCGATTGGGATGCTATGACGGCTGCTTATCGCAAATTTCTGCCTCATATTGATAACAACTACGACTTCGCAGAGTTATTGAGCGAATGGTTGGGCGAACTGAATGTTTCGCATACGGGAGGACGTTATTCTCCGAAAGGCGGGGGAGATGTGACCTCTAACCTGGGCTTGTTGTTCGATTGGAACTATCAGGAAAAAGGAATGAAAATCGCTGAGATAATCGAGAAAGGCCCGTTCGACCATTCCCGTACAAAAGTAAAAGCAGGCTGCATTATTGAAAAGATTAACGGTGAGGAACTGGCTCCGGATAAGGATATTACTGCTTTATTGAATAATAAAGCCGGAAAGAAAACTCTGGTTTCGTTGTATAATCCGCAGAATAAGGAGCGTTGGGAAGAAGTGGTAATGCCTATCACTAGCGGAAGACTCAACGGTTTGTTATATAAACGTTGGGTAAAACAACGTGCTGCCGATGTTGAGAAATGGTCGAACGGTCGGTTGGGGTATGTACATATCCAGTCCATGGGCGACGGAAGTTTCCGTACTGTTTACTCGGATATTTTGGGTAAATATAACAACTGTGACGGAATTGTGATTGATACCCGTTTCAATGGCGGCGGTCGTCTGCACGAAGATATCGAGATACTTTTCAGCGGCCAGAAATACTTTACGCAGGTAGTACGCGGACGTGAAGCCTGTGATATGCCGAGCCGTCGCTGGAATAAACCTTCTATCATGTTGCAGTGTGAAGCTAACTATTCCAATGCGCACGGTACGCCTTGGGTGTACAAACACCAGAAGATAGGCAAACTGGTCGGTATGCCTGTGCCGGGAACAATGACAAGCGTATCTTGGGAAACATTGCAAGACCCCTCACTGGTATTCGGTATTCCTATTATCGGTTATCGTCTGCCGGATGGAAGTTATCTGGAAAATAGCCAGTTAGAGCCTGATATTAAGGTTGCCAATAGCCCTGAAACGGTAGTGAAAGGGGAAGATATGCAACTGAAAACGGCTGTTGACGAATTGCTTAAAGAGATAGACAGTCAGAATAGATAGTAAATAGAAGTAGGTTGATGCATATCCCCCGTTACGGAAGTGCATCAACCTACATGAATATATAATGAACTGGTTAGGACTTCTTTAACCGATAATCTTTCTTATATCTTCTACAATCAGTTCATCTGTCAGATGATTGGCACGAAGTAACTCTTGTATGTCGTACCGGTCTACGAATTCTTTCTTCGCTCCATAATTAAGGACTTTCATATCACTGGTACCGTAATAACGGGCAATCTTTTCACCGAAACCACCGTCCAACACACCGTCTTCCAATGTAATCACTAGTTGGTGGTCGGCTTTCAGCTCTTCCATTAGCTCATTGTCAATGCCGGTGATATATCGGGGATTGATAAGCGTTGCATCAATACCTGCCTTTTCTTTCAGCAATGACAGCACCGACTGTCCTAATCCGAAGAACGAACCTAACGCAAGGATAGCTACTTTCGAACCGCGATGAGCGACTTTATAACGATTGAGAACGCTGTAATCGGATTCCACAGACTCGCCACAGCTAATCACATCTGTTGCGGGCACACGGATAGCCACCGGGTGTTCATTCTGACGGATACCCCATTCCAGCATGGCAAGATATTCCTCTTTACAGGTTGGCGCTAAATAGACCATATTCGGAATATTACTGATAAGCGGAATATCGAAGAAACAGAGATGAGTTACATCATTCATACCGGATAATGTTCCCCAAAATACCAAGAGGACTGCCGGATTATTATTGATGCAGAGGTCTTGCGATAGCTGGTCGTAAGATCGTTGGATAAATGTGCTATATACCCCATAAACAGGCTTTCCCCCATTAGCGGCAATACCGGAAGCAAGTGCCACTGCATGTTCTTCGGCAATACCGACATCAACAAACTGCTTGCCGGCTTCCTGACGACGGTCGGGAGTAAACCCGAGAACGGCAGGAGTACCCGAAGTAATTGTTACCACCCGCTTGTCTTCTTTCATTTTTTTCAGCAGATATTGAGCGGTTACTTCGCTATAATCTTCCGCAGTTTCGCCAAACTTGGATTCTCCGGTTTCTATATTGAACGGAGTACGCCAATGGTAAGTCTCTTTGTCCAGTTCTGCGCGTTCATACCCTTTGCCTTTCAGGGTATTAATATGTACTACTATCGGATGCTGAATATCTTTCACTTTAGAGAAAGCCTCAACCAATGCTTCCACATTATTGCCGTCGTTCACGTACATATAATCCAATCCCATAGCCTTGAAGAAATTACATTCGCACTGACCGTTGCTGTCACGCAAATCTTTCAGGTTCTTGTAAAGACCACCGTGATTCTCGGCAATAGACATTTGATTGTCGTTGACAATAATAATCATGTTTGTACCAAGCTCCGCCACATAGTCCAATCCTTCGAATGCTTCGCCGCCACTTAAAGATCCGTCGCCTATCACGGCTATGATATTCTCATTACCGCCGGTCAGGTCGCGTCCTTTCGCCAATCCGCTAGCCAGGCTGACGGAAGTGGAAGTGTGACCGATAACAAAAAAATCATGCTTACTTTCATGTGGCTCGGAATAACCGGATACGTTGTCATACTCTGCCGGATAGAGGAAAGCATCTTTCCGTCCGGTCAGCATCTTATGCACATAACTCTGATGCGATACATCAAAAACAATCTTATCTTCCGGTGAATTGAATACATAATGTAAAGCGATAGTCGCTTCCACCATTCCAAAATTAGGTCCGAAATGCCCGCCGTGTTCACTCAACTTTTGCAGGAGTGATGCACGGATTTCATTACTTAAATCGTTGAGTTCTTGAAACGATAACTTCTTTACGTCTGCCGGAGAGTAAATATTTTCTAAATACATATCAATTTGTTTTTTTACGTTTATACCTATTATCTTTATCACACTGCAAAGATACTGCTGATTTTAGATTCGGTTTGTATATAGATTACGGATTATTTTACCTATATTACCGACCTTGGAAAATGTGACTGATGATAAACCTAAAAATAGTAGATAATATATATTGGTTTTTAGTTTCGACTTTTCTTATTTTGTTTAATGATTCTTTAGTTACTTCTCCTAATAAACTTGGCGTTCGTAAAAGCAGGAAGTTTGACTTTGGCTTCTCTGGTTTTGATACTTACTTCATTCCTTAAATAGGTTAGAATAGATATTATAGCAGATTGATAAAAACAGAATCTGTAATTCGGGTAATAATGTCAGTAATTCATCTACATACAGTCTCTTTATTTCACCCTATTTTTGCAACGTAGAAAATAGATAATCAATTATTTAATTATTAAAACGCAAGAGATATGAAACGGATTTTATTATTAACAGCTGTATTTATTATGATGCTCGGAACTAATTTTTCTTCTGCACAGACAGATGCAGATAACTTTTATAAAAGTGATTTGGTAAGTGTGGAGAAAGTTTCTTTTTCCAACCAGTATAAAATGAAGGTAGCCGGAAATCTGTTTCTGCCTAAGAACATGAAAGAAGGAGACAGATACCCTGCAATCATTGTCGGACACCCTATGGGAGCAGTCAAGGAACAGAGTGCGAACCTTTACGCAACTAAAATGGCGGAGCGGGGTTTTGTCACACTCTCCATAGACCTTTCTTTTTGGGGTGGGAGCGAAGGTGAGCCGCGTAATGCCGTTCTGCCGGAAGTTTATGCGGAAGACTTTAGCGCTGCGGTAGATTTTCTCGGTACACGTCCGTTTGTCGACCGGAATCTAATTGGTGTAATCGGTATTTGCGGCAGTGGAAGTTTCGCTATCAGTGCGGCAAAAATAGACCCTCGTCTCAAAGCCATTGCAACAATCAGCATGTATAATATGGGTACTGCCAGCCGTAACGGATTGAAGCACTCATTGACTCTGGAGCAGAGAAAACAAATTATGGCGGAAGCGGCAGAGCAGCGTTATGTTGAATTCCTAGGTGGAGAAACAAAATATACAGGTGGTACAGTGCACGAACTGACAGAAAAATCCGGCCCGATAGAACGTGAATTTTATGAATTCTACCGTACACAAAGAGGAGAATTCACACCAGAAGGAGCAACTCCTTTGACAACAACTCATCCAACCCTTTCAAGTAACGTGAAATTTATGAATTTCTATCCTTTCGCAGATATTGAAACGATTTCGCCCCGTCCCATGCTTTTCATTACCGGAGAAAATGCCCATTCGCGTGAATTCAGTGAGGATGCCTATCGACTGGCTGCCGAGCCTAAAGAACTGTATATAGTGCCCGGTGCAGGACACGTAGACCTTTACGACCGTGTAAGCCTTATACCATTCAGCAAACTGGAATCTTTCTTCAAGGAGTATCTGAAGAAATAAGTAGTTTTCTTGTGATAACAGGAAATGTAAATGTGACTTTTGAAATAACAGACTAAAAAATAAACTAATGGAACAAATAAAAAAAGGAATGTTAAAAACAGCATAAGAATCAGAAGCATGGTTCCAAATTCACTCTGTAATGCCAAAAACAATACTTCTAAAAATGTTACAGTATAAAAAGCCCGTATATTCTCCTTATCCGGATTCGCCTTTGTTCCTAAAAGTCCTGCCGCAATAAATACATATAGAAACTTAATAAACTCTGTTGTCTGTAAAGAAACACCACCTATTGTAATCCAGTTTCTTACGTTACCAACACTCTTTGCAAGAACAAGAGTTGCTGCCGACAGCAATAAGGAAAACCAAAAGAATATTCTGCATACCTTAATCGTCGATAATTTAAAACGCTTCAAACACTTTATAGAAGCAATATTTCTGCTATTTATATAAATGAACGCTGCCAAAAGAGCCATCACAAATCCAAGAATATACTGAAACTGCAATGATGTTGCCGGATTATGTGTCGCATAATACTGCGGATTCTTTAATACCTGCTCTTCTTTAAAAATACATTGCAGCATCGTTCCTACCGTAAGAAGTAACAAGGTATAAATAACAATCTTCTTATTTCCGTGTATCACAGAGGTAAAAAACCAGGATAATAACGTAATCGCAAGTAAGATTCCTATCATATCAAGATAAATCTTTCCTGCGCCTTTCGCCTGCACAAAGATAAAGGCCGCTGCCTGCATCAACAGCAGGGCAAGAACCGGACTATTTTTAAAGGAATAAAATGCTCTCTGGATTTCCCATACCACCCTTTCAAAAGAAAAAGCTTTTGTTCCAGTATCATGCCTACTCATAGCTTCCCTCCGCATTTTTATAAAGTCTTGTAGACTGGCTTCTTCCGCCCTCTACCGCAATCTGAAATTCTTCATTTCCAATGTAAACTCTTAAACCATCTGACAATGGAACCTGCCCTGTCACCATTCCATTCACATAAAGCTTATTCATCGTTCCCACATCTTCTAATAGATAACGTCCGTCTCTCTCAATAATGCGGCAATGATTCCTTGCTACACATAAATCATCCAGTACTAAATCATTACTTGTACTTCTTCCAATTGTAAATGGAATCTTATTCACGCGGTACCGCGCCATAACTCTGTGATTGGCATCCAGCTTCATAAGCGTAATTCCCGTTGTTTCTCTCTTCTTCATCGGAACAATCTTGCCACTTTCGTCTTTATAATCCTGCCCTGCGCTGCTTTCTTCCGGCTGCACTCTCTCCTGGCGCTTTCGTTCCTGCTCTTCATAGTCATATAACCAATCTGTGTTAACTCGAATACTCTCTCCATCATATCCGTCCTGCTGAGATTCTTCCTCATATTCCATCTCTGAGAAATCATTCTTCTTTGGATATTCTTCGGCATACTGTTCTGCCTCTAATGCCTGTTTTTCTTCTTTTTCTTCACGTAACTCATACTCTTCAGGTTCGTTATCCTCATCAACCAGAATTTCTTTTCGTTTCTGTTTCTTTTGTAACTTTTTCTGTTCTTTTTCTTTTTGAACTTCTAACTTCTTTTCCTCACGTTTTTGCTTAATTTCCTCCTTCTTTTCCTGTCTTAATGCCCACTCATCTACGAAGTTCTCTCCCTCCTCGGAAGCCTTCTTTAGATTCTTATTCGAACGTATTAAAACAAGTACAATAAATGCAATTAAAATAACTACCCCAATCTGCGAAATAATAGACATAAATATAGCTCCTGCCTTTCGTTATTTTTAAAAACGCTGCTGCGTTCTTACCAATCACTTTCAACAGGAGCATACCATAAATAGTGCCTTTATTCAAATATTAGCTTTCTGAACTTTTACTGATTCTTTCTTACTTTTGCTACTGCTTCTACCATAGAAGACAAGTCGCTTTTCCATCCATCCTCTTCTTCTCCAAGAACTTCCGCCAGGATAGAAAGAAGGGCTTTTCCATCCAGATTATTTTTTATAAATTCTTTCTGGATTTCTTCCACATTCTGCATGCCATTCTCTTTCTGGTAACATTTACCTGTCCAGATTGAATATAAAGTTGCCGCATAAAAGTACATGTCATTACGAAGGAAATCCTTCGTAAAGCGGCTAGGCCGTCTCACATAACAATAGTCCTCAAACTTTTCCATATCAAGAGCATCCGGTACATAGTTCTTTTCAATCAAAAGAGCTGGAATTTCCTGAAACTCAACTTCCTGCCAGTTATCAATTCCCTCTTCCATATATTCTGCCGCACTCTTCTTAAAAGAAACATTTTTCTTATTGCGGTTCATATCATCAAAGAGCAGTTTATCTTCCATTGCAAAACGGCAGTAGCCGTTCTTCTCATACCCAAATTCTCTATTCTTTTCATTTTTTAAGATTTGTCTGCCGATACAGAAGGAAAACCACCATTTCTGTGCAGCTGGAAGTTCATAAACAGAATTATATTTCCGGCATAAATCTTCCTCGATTTCATAGCCTTTCTGGCGCAGTCTCTCTGATGCTGATTCAATCATAATCCAGATTTCCTGGCTATTAGCCACTGAATTCGACTTGTATCTGGCAATCATTTCGATAATGACTTCTGCCGGTGTAATGCCAAGAGGTTCCATCTGTGCCTTTGCAAGTAATTTCTCAATGGATTCATACGTTGGCTGCAAGGCAATACAGAACCGCAGCAGCCATTCTCTTGTAACAACTGCTTTGCCTGCTCTTATCTTTGAAAACTGTGCTTCACAGTGAAGACAGCCAATATCTCTTAAAAACCATGCAGCCTTATCATAGTATCCATATTCTTCCTCAATAACTTCTTCAAGACACTGGCCAAACTTCCTTGTTCCATCCTTAAACTCATCTTTGTAACTTCGAATGAGTTCATAGAATTCCTCTAATGTCTTCACTTCAGAAAGCATAACCCACAAATCCATCGTTGCAAGGCTTCTGCTGTCCTGCTGTATATTTTCTTCTAAAATGTCTTCAATATGTGCCCGGACATCTTCAAAGGCATCAATTGGAAAAAGTCCATTAATCAGTGCAATCCACAAAGCATCATCAATATTCTTACAGTAAAGCCCATATCCCATATAGGTTTCCAGAAGGATGTGGTTAATTTCCTCTAAATTCATTTCAAATGCCATACCAAGTGTGACATAGATATCCCTGGATGATGGCATGGAACCACGAAGCCATGCCCCGATTGCCTGTCTTGTCACAGGTACATAAGAAACTGTTCCTTCTTTCTTCTTTTCTACACGGTGAAACACCTTTTTTGCCAAAGACGTATTGCTGTAATCAAAGGCATCCATTTTTTCCTCTAAAAATCTGGAAAATGGAATTTTATTTTTCTGCCCTTCTGCCAGCCGTTCTTCTATCGCATTCATAAAAGATTCTATTGTATCATCTGCTAATCTTTCCATAACTTCCTCTTTTTCTATCTGCCTGTATGTGCCGATTCTTCTTCCATCTGACTTTTTTCCTTTTTCATGCGAAGGAGATTCACTACCTGAATACATACCGTAATGACTCCCAAAATAATAAAATAGTACAGTCTCACTTTTTGCGAACGGAAAAACCAGGCCGCCGCTTCAATAATCCAGCCTTCTACCAGACACAGGCCAACTAC
>ERZ791741.2788-NODE-2788-length-11793-cov-8.798432_pt1 | contig 11793 bp, 9 predicted proteins | sample MGYA00510040_ERZ791741 | MGnify/ENA primary metagenome ERZ791741 (study PRJEB30046, sample SAMN00791960) | human gut metagenome | study: EMG produced TPA metagenomics assembly of the A metagenome-wide association study of gut microbiota in type 2... | reverse complement strand
AGCTGCCGGAGCGGTGCTTAAGCCGCAAGGCGGGAATTGTGCGGTGTTGCCCCAGATAAACAAACCAACGCAAGGAGGCTTTTTATGTATTATTCCAGCGGTAACTATGAAGCTTTTGCCCGTCCCGAAAAACCGGAGGGCGTTGACCACAAGAGTGCCTACCTTATCGGCAGCGGCCTGGCCGCGCTGTCCGCCGCATGCTTTATGGTGCGTGACGGCCAGATGAAGGGCGAGCACATCCATGTGTTGGAAAAGGACCCCATCCCCGGTGGTGCCTGCGATGGCTACAAGTACCAGGACATCGGTTACGTTATGCGCGGCGGCCGTGAGATGGACAACCACTTCGAGTGCATGTGGGATTTGTTCCGCTCCATCCCCTCCATTGAGGATGAGAACGTCACCGTGCTGGACGAGTATTACTGGCTGAACAAGCACGATCCCAACTACAGCCTGTGCCGCGCCACCGTCAACTGCGGCGAGGATGCCCACACCGATGGCAAGTTCGGCCTGTCTGACAAGGGTGCCATGGAGATTTTGAAGCTGTTCATGACCCCGGACGAGCAGTTGTACGATAAAAAGATCACCGACTTCTTTGATGACGAAGTCCTGAACACCAACTTCTGGCTGTACTGGCGCACCATGTTCGCCTTTGAGAACTGGCACAGCGCCCTGGAGATGAAGCGCTACCTTCAGCGCTACATCCACCACATCGGCGGCCTGCCGGATTTCACCGCCCTGCGCTTTACCCGCTACAACCAGTATGAATCCATGATCCTGCCCATGGTCAAGTACCTGGAAAGCTATGGCGTGCAGTTCCATTACGGCGTCAAGGTGACCAACGTTGCCTTTGACTGCGCCAACGGCAAAAAGCAGGCCACCCGCATTGATACTCTGCGCGACGGCCACGAAGAGTGCATTGACCTGACCGAGAACGACCTGGTGTTCATCACCAACGGCGGCTGTGTCGAAAACTCCACCATTGGCAGCCAGACCACCGTTGCCCCCCTCAAGTTTGATCTGAAGGAAGGCGGCGGCTGGGATCTGTGGCGCAAGATCGCCGCCCAGGACCCCAGCTTCGGCCACCCGGACAAGTTCTGCTATGACCCGGAGCTGAGCAACTGGATGAGCGCCACCATCACCACGCTGGACCAGCGCATTGTGCCCTATATCAAAAAGATCTGCAAGCGCGATCCCTTCACCGGCAAGGTCGTCACCGGCGGCATTGTCTCCGTCAAGGATTCCAACTGGCTGCTCAGCTGGACCCTGAACCGCCAGCAGCAGTTCCGCGACCAGCCCAAGGACCAGCTCTGCGTTTGGGTGTACAGCCTGTTCAGTGATAAGCCCGGCGATTACGTCAAGAAGCCCATGCGCGAATGCACCGGCGAAGAGATCTGCCAGGAATGGCTGTACCACATTGGTGTACCAGTTGACCAGATCGAGGATCTGGCTGCCAACAGTGCCAACACCGTGCCCTGCATGATGCCGTATATCGACGCTTTCTTTATGCCGCGCGCTGCCGGCGACCGCCCGGATGTTGTGCCCGAAGGCGCTGTGAATTTCGCTTTCATCGGCCAGTTTGCCGAGACCAAGCGCGATACCATCTTTACCACCGAGTATTCCATCCGCACCGGCATGGAAGCGGTTTACACCCTGCTGAACGTTGACCGCGGCGTACCGGAGGTCTGGGGCAGCGTATATGATATCCGCGATCTGCTGGATGCTACCGTAAAACTGCGCGACGGCAAAAAGGTCACCGATATGGAGATGAACGTTGTGCAGAAACTGGCCCTGAAAGAAGCTTTGAAGAAGCTGGAGGGCACCGAGATTGAAAAACTGCTGAAAGAATACAATGTGATCTGAAGCGTATAATCATTCTTCCATAAAAAACACTGCCCCGGCGGGATATCTTGTCCCGCCGGGGCAGTGCTTTATATGATTCTATTTAACATTTGCGTTTGCAATCTATTCTGCTTACCCCAAAATTGCAAAGCTCTGTGCACCCAGCACCAGCTCATCGCCCTTCACTTCGGCTTTGCCGATCACATGCAGCACGCGGGTACCGTCTTCCAGCTTCAGGGGCAGTTCTGCTTCCTCGCGGGCGGGGTTCACCGCGCAGATCAGCTTGCCGCGCTCCCAGGCAAACGGGCGGTAGCTGCCCTTTGCCTTGGGGGCAAACCGCACATGGAACGGCGCATCGGAATCCAGATCCCGGTGGCTGTGGCGGAAGTTCAGCACCCCCTGCACGGTATGCCACAGGCTGTCAGGGTCTGCCTGCTGGGCAGCCACGGTGGGGGCGTCCGCGGCATCGTCCACCGGCAGGTACAGCTTGTCGGCTGCGGCGGTAGAAAATCCCTTGTTGGCACTGTTATCCCACTGCATGGGGGTGCGGGAACCGGTGCGGAAATAGCCGCCCTCCTTGGTGGGCAGCGGCAGATAGCGCATGCCGATCTCATCGCCATAATACACAAACGGTGCGCCGGGCAGGGTAAACAGCATGGCGTAAGCAATTTTCAGCTCATCCGGGGTCAAACCGGCGGAGGGGCGGATGGTATCATGGTTGCAGGTAATCAAGCAGTACAGGCCGTCCTTGCGGGTCGCCTTGTAGCTGGGCAGCCAGCCATCCAGGAACTTGTCAATACCCGTGCCGGAATCCGCACAGAAATACGCCTTGCCGATGTTATGCGGGTCAGAATCTGTTGCGCCATCATAATTGCGCATCAGCCAGCTGTAGCCATTGCCCTGCCATTCCAGCATAAAGTCCATATCAAAGCCGTTTTTCAGGGACTGGCGCGGCTGGTTCCATTCGCTCACCAGAGCGGCTTCGGGGTATTCCTTGTCCAGCATAGCGGCAATATCGCGCCAGATGGCACAGGTATACTTTTTGTGGTGGGTATCATTCTTGACCAGGCTGGATGCCATATCCACACGGAAACCATCGCAGCCCATATCCAGCCAAAAGCGCATCACATCCTTCACGGCTTCCACCGTTGCGCGCGGGCCGGGGGCGTCGGTGGGCATTTGCCACTTTTCGCGGCACTTGCCGTAACCATAGTTCAAAGCAGGCTGGCACTTGAAGAAGTTCAAAATATAAGTACCATTGCGGTCGGTCTCGCCGCCAATGAACGGCATACCGTCACCGGCGCTAAAGCAGGAGTCCGTCCAGATATAGCGGTCGGAATACTCATTCTTTTCCGGCTTGCTGCTCTCCTTAAACCATGCGTGTTCCTCGCTGGTATGGCCGGGCACCAGGTCCAGCAGCACATGGATGCCCTTGGCATGAGCTGCTTCAAACAGCGCTTTGGCATCCGCGTTGGTGCCATAGCGGGGGGCAATCAGCTTATAATCGCGCACATCATACCCGGCGTCCTTGAACGGGGAATCAAAGCAGGGGTTGATCCAAAGGGCGTTGCACCCCAGCTCTTTGATGTAATCCAGCTTTTCGATAATCCCCTTCAGATCGCCGATGCCATCCCCGTTGGTATCATAAAAGCTTTGGGGGTAAATTTCGTAAAAAACTGCGTCTTTCAGCCATTGTTTCAAAACAATCCCTCCTATTATTTTCTGTCCCTCTGCGCGGAATCCGGCGCACCGTATGGTTCCCGCTGTACCGGGCAAAGTTCCACTTTTATCATACGGTTCCGCACGGCAGTTGTCAATCACCTTTCACAAAAACAGACGCAGATATTTTTAATTTTCTGGTGCCGGTGCACAATTTTGTCCGCTTATGGTGCATTCTGCTGCGTAACGCTGCTGTTCAGCATCCGGGCAAATTCGCGCGCAGCTGCGTTGGGAACACGGCCGCCATCCTGCACCAGCACAACATGACGGGTGGGAATTTCCTCTTTCAACTGGATGGTAAACACATCCCCCGCGGCCAGGGCGTCCTTGGCAAAATTCTGCGGCACATACCCCAGCCCCAGCCCGCTTTTGACCAGCGGCACCACCTGGTCGGTGGTAGCGGCCTCAGTATCCGGCTGCAAAACAAGATTGTTGCTTAAGTAAAACTGGTTATAGAACGCATAGGTCATCGTCTCGCTGCCCAGGCAGATCAGAGGGTATTGCTGCAGTTCTTTCAGCGCCCAGCGGCGGCCCTGCAAAAATTCAAAGTCCCTGCCGGCAATCAGAATTTCCTGGAACGGCATCAGCAGGGTGCGGCGCATCGTGGATTCCAACCGGGCCGGGGTGGTGATCACACAAAGATCCACCAGCCCGCGCCCCAGCGCACGGATGGCCTGCGGGGTGGAATGGTTGGCAATGCGCAGCCGCACGCCGGGGTAACGCCGGTGGAATTCCCGCAGCTTATCCAGCAAAAACACATTCAAAGCGGTCTCGCTGGCGCTAATGGTCAGCGCGCCGCTTTCCAGCGCGGTAATGCCCGCCAGCTCGCTTTCCCCCGCCTGCAGCTGCTCCTGGGCGATTTCCACGTGGGCAAACAGCACCTCGCCCTCCGGCGTCATCGTCACGCCGCGGGTGCTGCGCACCAGCAGCTTGCAGCCCAGCTGTTCCTCCAGCCGGTTCAGGGCGCGGGTCACATTGGGCTGGCTCATGCGCAGCACATTGGCCGCGCGGGTTATACTGTGATATTTGCAGACATAGTAAAATAAGCGGTAATATTCATAGTTTACATTCACAGTTTTTCCTCTTTTCCTGCGTTTTGCCATATCAAATGCAAATATTTTGCATACGAAACATATATTTTACAAATGTATTTTCCGACAGTATAATACAAACCGTTCCAGAAAACAAGGCATCTCGGCAAGGTTCGTGCATACTCCCCCCCCAGGGTGTACCTGAAACGTCGAAAATTTAGAATATTTCTACAAACGCGGAATCCATCGCACATTTGCGAAATCTTCGTCATTTTCTTCGTTTTCAGCTACACCAGGTAAGCAAGCGGCCCTGCCGGTATTGCCCAGGAAGGATGGCACCATGCAGTATCAGGATATGACAAAAAAAGAAATGCAGCGGGAATACCACCGTCTGTGCCAGCGCTACCATGAGTACGAACAGCAGGGCCTGCAGCTGGATCTTTCCCGCGGAAAGCCTGCGCCGGAGCAGCTGGCACTTTCGCAGCGCATGCTGGGTGAACTGAACTCCCGCAGCGTGCTGGACAGTGAGGATGGCACCGACTGCCGCAATTACGGCGGGCTGGACGGCATTCCCGAAGCAAAAGCCCTGCTGGCCGGTATGATCGGCGCGCGGCCGGAGCAGGTCATGGTGGGTGGCAACAGCAGCCTGACCATGATGTTCGATATTCTCAGCCACGCCATGCTGGACGGCCTGCTGGGCGCAGAACCGTGGGTGCAGGTCAAGGACCGCAAGTTCCTTTGCCCCGTGCCGGGTTATGACCGCCATTTTGCCATGACGGAGCATTTTGGCTTCCAGCTAATCCCCATCCCCATGCACAATGATGGCCCCGATATGGACATGATCGAAGACCTGGTCCAGCGGGATGCTTCCATCAAAGGCATCTGGTGCGTACCCAAGTACCAGAACCCCACCGGCATTGTGTTCAGCCCCATGGTGGTGGAGCGCTTTGCCCACCTGCAACCCGCAGCGCCGGATTTCCGCATTTTCTGGGATAACGCCTACTGCGTGCATGACCTTTACCCCAACGCCCCGGCCGTCCTGCCAGACATCCTGTCCGCCTGCGCCAATGCCGGGCACCCGGATATGGTGTATGAGTTCTGCTCCACCAGCAAGGTTTCCTTCCCCGGTGCAGGCATCAGCGGCGTGGCGGCAAGTTCCGCTAACCTGATCGATCTGCGCAAAGTGTGGAAGTTTGCCACCATCGGCCCCGATAAGCTCAACCAGCTGCGCCAGGCACGTTTTTTCCGCAATGAAAGCGGCATTGAAGCCCATATGGCACGCCATGCCCGCCTGCTGCGCCCCAAGTTCGAGCAGGTCATCTCCATTTTCCGCGAGGAACTGGACGGCAGCGGCATTGCCAGCTGGACGGAACCCCGCGGCGGCTACTTCCTTTCCTTCGATACCATGCCGGGCTGCGCGGCCCGCACGGTGGAGCTTTGCCGCCGGGTCGGTGTCAAATTCCCCCCCGCCGGTTCCACCTGGCCCTATGGCCGCGACCCGCAGGACAGCAACATCCGTATTGCCCCCAGCTTTGCCAGCGCCGAGGAGATCGAACCTGCGGCCCGGCTGTTTACCATCTGCGTGCGGCTTGCCACACTGGAAAAGCTGGCGGCTACCCGCTTTGCATCCGAAACCACCCTTGGCGCGGAGCGCATCGCCTGAATTTCCGCTCCTTGGCAGTTTTGCACAAACACCGTTCCTTTCCCTCACCATCAAAACCGCATAAAACTGCAAGATTTGTTTGAAATTAAGAACTTTTCCGTATTTTTTGTCATTAAATTCAGCAATTAGCTCAATTTTCAGTGTGTTTTATTGTGCATCATACACAGTATTTTTAATCTGTCAGAATTACGGAATATCCAAAAGGCAGAATGTGCGGCAAGGGGCTTACAAATGGCGGGGAATGGTGGTATTATGGCGGCATAAAGAACGCAGCAAGGAGGGTGCGGAAACGGAACATCGCCGTTTCCCCCCTTTCTGTTTTTCTCCTTGGTGCGCTTTTTATCAGATAAATTCAAAACATAAAGCCAGCCCGGCGCACAAGCTGCCCCGCTGGCCAGAGGAGGCGGAATAATGAACGAACTGACCGCCGCCTTAAAAGAGGAGCTTAACGTTGATACGGCGTTTACCCTTCCCATTTTTGGCGGCATCGACATCCCGGAATCCATCGCGGTAAGCTGGGGCATCATGGCGTTTTTGGTGATCGTTTCGATTTTGCTCACACGCAATCTCAAGGTCAATCATATCAGCAAGCGCCAGGCCATCCTGGAAACCGCTGTGGTAACCATGGATAACTTCTTCAAAGATCTGCTGGGCGAAGCCGGCAAACAGTATGTGCCGTACCTGATCACGGTTGCACTGTACATTGCCTGCTCCAACCTGATCGGCATCATTGGTCTCAAGCCCCCCACAAAGGACCTGAATGTTACCGCAGCGCTGGCTATTATGAGCATTGTGCTGATCGAATATTCCGGCATCCATGCAAAGGGCGGCAAGCGATTTGTACACAGCCTGGCGGAACCCATTGCCCTGATGACCCCCATGAACATTCTGGAAATCGCCATCCGGCCCACCAGCCTGTGCATGCGTTTGTTCGGCAACGTTCTGGGCGCATTTGTCATCATGGAACTCATCAAACTGGTGGTTCCGGTTTTTGTCCCCGCAATTTTCAGCCTGTATTTTGATTTGTTTGACGGTCTGATCCAAACCTATGTGTTTGTCTTCCTGACCTCCCTGTTCATGAAAGAAACGATGGAATGACCTGCGTTTTCTTTCCCACTTTTACATTATTATAAAAAGGAGTAATTTATTATGGCAAGTTTGGTAGCTTTGGGCGCTGGCATCGCAGCACTGACCGGCATTGGCGCCGGCATCGGCATTGGCATTGCAACCGGTAAGGCAGCGGAGGCCATCAGCCGCCAGCCGGAAGCTGAAAGCAAGATCAGCAAGAACCTGCTGCTGGGCGCCGCTCTGGCAGAAGGCACCGCCATTTTCGGCTTCGTTGTTGCCCTGCTCATCATCCTGTTCCTGGGCTGATAACGGAGGCATAAACGATGCTGACACTGAATTTGAATATTCTGTGGACGGTCGTCAACATTCTGGTTCTGTTTGTTCTGCTGCGCAAGTTTTTGTACCGTCCCGTTATGAACGTGATTGAGCAGCGCCAGAAGCAGATCGATGATGCGATCGCCGATGCAGAAGGCAAAAAGAACGACGCACAGGCTGTTTTGGCACAGGCGCAGGATAAACTGCAGAATGTGGATACCGAAGCTGCCCAGCGCCGCGAAGCCTACGAAAAGCAGGCTGAAAAAGAGAAAGAACAGCTTTTGCAGGACGCCCAGCGCCAGGCAGATGCGATTGTGGCCGAAGGCAAAGCCGCTGCCGAAGCAGAGCATGCCCGCCGCCTGCGCGATGCCAATGCTGAAACTTCCGCCCTGGCCCGCGATATGTGTGAAAAGCTGCTGGCGCGCAACCTGACGCAGCAGGACGATGCACGCCTGCTGAATGACCTGCTGCAGAAAGCGGGGGACAGCAATGGCAAGTGAATTCAGCCGCGAGTTTTTCTCCGCCAACCGCATTGTAAAGGCCGACCTGCACTGCGCCCGTCAGCCGCGGGAACAGGATCTTGATAAGATCAAGGCCGAGCTGAAATCCCTGTACGATGCAACCGAAGTCCTGCTGGATGTCAGCGTGGATGAAAGCCTGCTTTCCGGCTATGTATTGCAGGTGGGCGACCGTGTGTTTGATAACTCCGGCCGCCATGCCCTGGACCAGATGACCGGCGACAAGCCCGACCTGGCCACCCTGAAGACCCGCGTGGAGGACTACAAGCCCGCCGCCAACACTGCCGAGGGAGGCACGGTTGTGTCCGCTGCCGACGGCATTGTTACCGTTGAAGGCATGGACCGCGCCGTGTACGGCGAGATCGTCACCTTTGAAAACGGTGCCAAGGGCATGGTGGAAAGTGTTGAGCCTTCCCACCTGGGCATTATGCTGTTTGATGGTGCCGAATCCGTTGGCGTGGGCACCCTGGTGACCCGTACCGGCAAGCGCGCCGGTATCCCCGTCGGCGAAGCTTTCCTGGGCCGCGTCATCAACCCGCTGGGCGAGCCCATCGACGGCAAGGGTGCCATTGAGGCCGTTGGCTACAACCCCATCGAGAAGCAGGCCCCCGGCATTCTGGAGCGCCAGAGCGTGGACACCCCGCTGCACACCGGCATTCTGTCCATCGACTCGATGTTCCCCATCGGCCGTGGCCAGCGTGAGTTGATCATCGGCGACCGCCAGACCGGAAAAACCTCCATCGCCACCGATACCATCCTGAACCAGAAAGATACCGGCGTGCTCTGCATCTACGTTGCCATCGGGCAGAAGGCTTCCTCCATTGCCCGCGTGGCCGAGGACCTGAAAAAGCATGGCGCTATGGGCTACACCACCATTGTGGCCGCCACCGCCAGCGACAGCGCCCCCCTGCAGTACATTGCCCCGTATGCCGGCACCGCACTGGCCGAATATTTTATGGCCCAGGGCAAGAGCGTGCTGATCGTCTATGACGACCTTTCCAAGCACGCCGTGGCATACCGTGCCATTTCCCTGCTGCTGCGCCGCTCCCCCGGCCGTGAGGCTTACCCCGGCGACGTTTTCTACCTGCATTCCCGTCTGCTGGAACGTTCCTGCCGTATGCGGGACGACCTGGGCGGCGGTTCCATCACCGCACTGCCCATTGTTGAAACCCAGGCAGGCGATGTTTCCGCCTACATTCCCACCAACGTTATTTCCATCACCGATGGCCAGATCTTCCTGGAGACCGCACTGTTCAACGCAGGCAACCGCCCGGCTGTCAACGTTGGCTTGTCGGTTTCCCGTGTCGGCGGCGCTGCCCAGACCAAGGCCATGAAAAAGGCCAACGCCAACCTGCGTATCGAGCTGGCCCAGTACAAGGATATGGAATCCTTCTCGCAGTTCAGCTCTGACCTGGACGCTGAGACCCGCCGCCAGCTGGAACACGGCAAGGCTTTGATGGAACTGCTGAAACAGCCGCTGTACCAGCCCAAATCCGACGCCGAGCAGGTCGTTTTGCTGACCCTCGCCGCCCACGGCGTGCTCGACGAGATCAAAACCGGCGAGCTGCGCCAGAAAACCTCCGCATTTGTGCGTCAGTTCCGCACGGACCCGTCCGGCGTGATGGACGAGATCCAGGCTTCCGGTAAGCTCAGCCCCGAACAGGTGCAGACCATCCTGAACGCCTGGAACGCATTTGCGGGAGGCGATGCCCATGCCATCCACTAAGCTGCTCAAGGAGCGTATTGAGAGCATTCAGGACACCATGAAGATCACCAATGCCATGTACCTGATCTCCTCCTCCAAGCTGCGCAAGGCACGCAAAAATTACCAGGCGGTTTCGCCTTACTTTGAGCGCATGCAGATGACGATGACCCGCGTGCTGCCCCACCTGCCGGAAGAACCGGTCCACCCGTTCTTCCACACCCGCAACCCGGAATCTCCGCGCCGCGCCTATCTGGTGCTGACGGCGGACAAAGGCATGGCCGGTGCATACAACCAGAACCTGCTCAAGTTTCTGAAATCGCACTGCGGCGATGACCCCAAGGCCCGCTTTTATGTGGTGGGCCAGACCGGCTACCGCGCCCTGTTGCACAAGGACCCCCGCCTGGTGGAAGATTTTCTGTACAGCGGCCAGGCCCCCACATTGCAGCGTGCGCGTGACATCACGGCGGACATGATCGATACGTTCAAGGCGGATGAGGTGGATGAGGTTTACCTCATCTACACCAAGATCCAGAACGCCCTGACCGCTGAACCGGTCATGCTGCAGCTGCTGCCGCTGGAACGCTCCCACTTTGCGCCGCTGCCGCCCGCACTGGGCGATCCCCATGGCGAGGTTGAGCTGTTCCCCGATGCGTGGTCGGTGTTCAAGCAGATGGCCCCCATCTACATGCACGGCATGATCTTCGGTGCCATGACCGAGAGCTATTGCGCCGAGCAGAGCGCCCGCATGACCGCCATGGATTCCGCCACCAAGAGCGCCACCGATATGATTCACGCGCTCCAGCTGGAGTATAACCGCACCCGCCAGGGTGCAATCACCCAGGAGATCACCGAGATCATCGGCGGTGCTTCTGCTGTGCAAACCAGCGACTATTAAACTTTTTGCACTGTATCCCCTATCGGGATACAATGTTCAAACATTTATCTACTTCTGTAATTAAGGAAGAGGCTATCGTATGACACAGGGAACAATTATTCGTGTAGCAGGCCCCGTGGTGGACGTTCAGTTCACCGAGGGCAAGCTGCCTGCCCTGCAGGAAGCGCTGACAGTGACCGCTGAGGGCACCGAGCGCACGATGGAAGTAACGCAGCATGTGAACGAAACCACCGTTCGCTGCATTATGCTTTCTGCCAGCGAGGGTCTTGGCAAGGGGATGACCGTGAACGCACTGGGTCACGGCCTGACTGCCCCGGTGGGCGAAGCCACCCTGGGCCGCATGTTTGACCCCCTGGGCCGCCCCATTGACGGCAAAGGCCCCATGGCCGCAGACGTCCCTACCTGGCCCATCCATCGCAAGGCCCCCGGCTTTGAGGACCAGAAACCTGCAACCGAAATTCTGGAAACCGGCATCAAGGTCATTGACCTGCTGGCACCGTATGCCAAGGGCGGCAAGATCGGCCTGTTTGGCGGCGCCGGTGTTGGCAAAACCGTGCTGATCCAGGAGCTGATCCACAACGTAGCCACCGAGCACGGCGGCTACTCCATCTTTACCGGCGTTGGCGAGCGCAGCCGTGAGGGCTGTGACCTTTGGGGCGAAATGAACGCTTCCGGCGTTCTGAACAAGACCGCCCTGATCTTCGGCCAGATGAACGAACCGCCGGGAGCCCGTATGCGCGTTGCCGAAACCGGCCTGACCATGGCAGAATACTTCCGCGAGGAAAGCCACAAGGACGTGCTGCTGTTTATTGACAACATCTTCCGTTTTGTGCAGGCTGGCTCCGAAGTTTCCGCCCTGATGGGCCGTATGCCCTCCGCCGTTGGTTACCAGCCCACGCTGGCCAACGAGCTGGGTGCCCTGCAGGAGCGTATCACTTCCACCCGTGATGGGTCCATCACCTCGGTTCAGGCCGTTTATGTGCCTGCCGACGACCTGACCGACCCCGCCCCGGCCACCACCTTTGCCCACCTGGATGCCA
>ERZ791741.2783-NODE-2783-length-11819-cov-23.861527_pt1 | contig 11819 bp, 7 predicted proteins | sample MGYA00510040_ERZ791741 | MGnify/ENA primary metagenome ERZ791741 (study PRJEB30046, sample SAMN00791960) | human gut metagenome | study: EMG produced TPA metagenomics assembly of the A metagenome-wide association study of gut microbiota in type 2... | reverse complement strand
TGTGATGCATACGGGCCGACATTCCAGTATGATTCAGCCTGACTTGTTGCGGAGTCAAGAGTTGCCTGACCGATGTTTACATTTTCCTTTTTAAGCTGTTCGTCAACTACGAGGTAGCTGAGGCACATTTTCTTAGCCTGATCTTTAATCCACTCTCTTGCAACCTGCTCGTTGCCGTCATCATCCTTGATTTTTTCATCAAGCCACTTGTCAGATGTCGAATCATAATCGTCAAGCTTTTTAGCAAATGACTCAGCCTGACTGTAAGCTGCATTGAGTGAGTAGATATAAACGCCGATGGCAAGCTCGTTATCGCTTGTCTTATACGACCATTCTTTGTTAAGAGTTGTGGGTGTACAACCTGCAATTGCAAAAACCGAAAAAATCATAACAATTGCAAGTAAAAATGAACCAACCTTGATATTAGGCTTCATAGTTTTTTACCGTCCTTCTGAAAAATTAAATGCAAAGTGTCCTGCAAACACACTTTCACAGGATAATGTACCCTACGATTATACACAAAAAAATCGTCATTGTCTACATTTTTATAAAATTTTGTTGAGAATTTCCACCGAAAAACAGCATTTTTGTAGTTTCGGGGGATTTTTTCTTAACAAATTACGGTTTCATGCCGTAAAATTACTGAACACCGAAAATTTTGGTGAGGATTTCAAGCGGAGCGGAGCTGTTTTTGCACTCAACCGCAACGCACGGTTTTGCTCCGGCAACAAGCTTTGCCTTTCCGCCCAAAGCAATGAGCAAGTCGGCAACCTGAGGGGATTTGAGTTCGTTTACAAAGAGCATGAGCGTTGTGCCGTTCTGTCTGATTTCGTAAATACCCATTGAGTAAGCCTTGTTACGCACAAGGGCAATGTCGATAAGTCCGAGAACCGAGTTCGGAATCTTGCCGAATCTGTCCTGCAGCTCGTCAATAACATCGTCTGCGTCCTCGTTACTGCGGATATCGGCAATTCTGCGGTAAACATCAAGACGAAGTGTAAGACTTTCAACATAGCTTTCGGGAATATGAGCGTCAACCGAAATATCAATAAGACAGTCAAGGTCTTTTGTGACATTCTGCTCGCCCTTTTCCTCGCTTACTGCCTCATCAAGAAGCTTGAGGTACATATCGTAACCGACCGATTCCATATGCCCGTGCTGCTGTGCGCCCATAATATTGCCCGCACCTCGCAGTTCAAGGTCACGCATTGCAATGCGGAAGCCGCTGCCGAATTCTGTAAATTCCCTGATTGCGGCAAGCCTTTTCTGCTGAATCTCCGTGAGAACCTTGTTCCGTCTGAAGGTAAAGTAGGCATATGCCCTTCGTGAACTTCTGCCCACACGGCCTCTGAGCTGATGCAACTGTGAAAGTCCCATACAGTCGGCATTTTCTATAATAAGGGTGTTGGCATTCGGCAAATCGACACCCGTTTCGATAATTGTTGTGCAGACAAGCACATCGATCTCCTGTTCAAGCATCTGTCGCCAAACTTCGCTGAGTTCGCCCTCTTTCATTTTGCCGTGACCGATTGCGATTTTTGCCTCGGGAACAGCCTCCTGAATTTTTGCGGCACATGAAGAAATTGTTTCAACATTGTTGTGAAGATAGAACACCTGACCGCCACGGCGGAGCTCACGGCGGATTGCCTCGTTGATAACCGCATCATCGTGTTCAAGTACATAGGTCTGAACAGGCTGACGGTTTGTCGGAGCTTCTTCGATAACGCTCATATCACGCAGACCGCTCATCGCCATATTGAGGGTTCTCGGAATAGGAGTAGCCGAGAGCGTAAGCACATCGACATTTTTGCACAATTCCTTGAACCTCTCCTTTTGGGCAACACCGAAACGCTGTTCCTCATCTATGATTGCAAGTCCGAGGTCACGGAATTCAACATCCTTCTGCACAAGTCTGTGAGTTCCGACAATCATATCAATTTCTCCTCGCTTTAGCTTTTGGAGAATTTCTTTCTGCTGTTTTGCTGTACGGAATCTTGAAAGCAGTTCCACACGAACGGGATAGCCCTCAAAACGCTTGATTACCGTCTGATAATGCTGCCATGCGAGGATTGTTGTGGGGCAGAGCAATGCGCATTGCTTTGAATCTGCAATACACTTAAAGGCGGCACGGAGTGCAACCTCTGTTTTGCCGAATCCGACATCACCGCAGAGAAGTCTGTCCATCGGCGACGAACGCATCATATCATGCTTGATTTCCTCACAACAACGCAGCTGGTCGGGAGTTTCGTCATATTCAAAGCTGAGTTCAAAATCTCTCTGCCACTCGTTATCTGCCGAAAAGGCATAGCCCTTGGCTTTCATACGCTGTGAGTAAAGCTCAATAAGCTCCTTGGCAATGTCCTTGACAGAGGTTTTAACCCTTGCCTTTGCCTTTTGCCAGTCACCCGAACCGAGTCGGTTAAGCTTAACCCTTGAATCCTCTTTCGGACCTATATATTTTGCAACCATATCAAGCTGTGTGACAGGCACATAAAGCACATCGCCCTTTGCGTAGTCAATCTTGATATAGTCCTTTATAACTCCGTGAGTATCAATTTTTCTTATACCGCCGAACACACCGATACCGTGAACATTGTGTACAACATAATCACCGGGGGCAAGCTCGGAAAGGCTGTAAATTTCCTGTCCCGTCTTTTTCTTCTTCTTTTTGGACTTTTCGGGACGGTACGAAACCTGACTGTAGGTTATTGCAAAAAACTTTTGTGACGGATACTCAAAGCCCGCACTCAATGCACCCTGCATAACAAGCAGTTCGCCCTTTGAAATCTTATCCGCACCCTCGCTGTAAACAGCGTTTATGCCGTCTGCGTTAAAGGTGTCACAAAGATTTTTGGCGGCTCTTTCTGTTCCTGCAAAGATAACGCCCTTGCTTTCGGGGGTAAAAAGTCCGTCAACATCTTCTTTTAGCTGTTTATACGAACCGCCCCATGCCGAGAGCTGTTTTGTTGAAAAGCTGATGATTTCCGACAGCTTGATAGGCATACTTCCGTGAACAAAGTTTTCAAGCACGATTGTTCCGTGACTTTGCAAAAACTCGGTACATTCGTTGAATGTGAGCGCAAAGCGGTCAAAACCTCTGCAAAGAGTTCCGTCCTCAAAGCCTTGCATAAGGGTTTCATTGCTGATAAAGTCCATCGACTTTCCCCGTTCCTGAATTGCAGTAAATTCGGATGCAAAAACGAGGGTGTTTCTGTCGAGATAATCAAAAAGCGACTCCGGTTTATCGTAAATCTGATTGATAAATTTGTCCGCATTGGCAATCATTGCACCGCTGCGGATAAGCTCTGCCTCTGAAAAAAGTTTTTCCTTGGCTTTGGCGCTGTTCTTGGAACGGAGGAGCTTTGCCTTGTGTTCAATTTTATCTGCAAGGGCGGCTCTGTCCTCAATTACGATTTCGGTTGAGGGCGAAAGCGTAATTTTGTCAGCCTTTTTAAATCTTCTCTGTGTTTCAATGTCAAAATAGCTGAGGTCGGTAATTTCATCGCCCCAAAATTCACATCTCACGGGATAGTCGCTGTCGGGCATAAAGAAGTCGAGAATACCGCCTCTCAGCGAAAACTGACCGCTGCCCTCTACCGCATCAAAGCGTTCGTAGCCGAGCAGAGTAAGTGCCTTTGTCGCCTTTTCAAGCGAGAGCTCCCTGCCCTCTTCAAATTCAATAACCGACTGTTCAAGCACATTTCTCGGAACGGTAAGCTGTGCCGCCGCATCAACACACGCAATTGCAACATCACATTCGTGGTTGAGAAGTTTGAGCAAAACTTTAAGTCTTGCGTGCTCGTACTCGTGTGAACGGCTCTGAAAGTCAAGAAAGTTGAAGTCACGCACGGGATAAACATAGGCACGAAGTCCCATGCACGAAAGGTCGTTGCACAAAGTTTGCGCCTCTTTTTCATCGGAGGCAAGACAAAATGCCGTGACGCCCTTGAGGCGGCACAGCGCATAGATGATATTTGATTTGTTGATTGTTGAAAGTCCCGAAGCACAGACCGTTCTGCCCGGCTTGACATTCTTTTCAAGCGTTTTGAAAACGGGTGACTCTTTGAGGACATCAACAAGAAAGTTGAGATTATTCATTTCTTTGTCCCTTTTCAGTTGAACAAATTCATAGCACGGTCGGTTTTGCCGTCAATAATCAGCTCGATTGCTTTTTCGGCATTGTCAAAAATTTCATCAAGCTTTTTCATTTCATCGGGAGTGAACTTTGAAAGCACCCAGTCGGCAAGATCCCAGTCGGGATTTGGCTTTGCGCCTATGCCAACCTTGATGCGGGGGAATTTATCGCTTCCGCTGAGATAGATGATACTGCGCATTCCCCTTTGACCGCCGTCACTTCCCTTTGAACGAATACGCATTTTTCCGACATCAAGCGAGATATCGTCAAAAATTACAATGACATTTTCGGGTGGGATTTTGTAGAAGTTCATCGCCTCAACAACTGCCTGACCGCTGTTGTTCATATATGTTGTGGGTTTCATCAGCATAACTTTTGCGCCGTTTACAGTGCAAGTGCCGATAAAGCTTTTGTATTTTATTTTGTTCACATCACAACCGAGCTTGTCGGCAATGCGGTCAATTGCAAGCCAGCCTGCGTTGTGACGAGTGTTTTCGTATTTTCTGTCGGGATTTCCGAGTCCCACTACAATGTACTCAATCGGACCCGTTGATTTATTTTTTCCGAACATATCAGTTTCCCTCTTATTTATATTATATGTATTCTGAAATTCAAATTAACCTTTTCCGAAGCTTACAACAACCCAGTCATCGTTGCCGAGATGATAAGGATTTCCGCAATACGGGCAGTTGCGTTCTCTTGTTGCATCAAAGCTTGCACCGCAGCTTTTACAGGTTACTTTTTTCATTGTGAAAACTCCGTCATCCATGGCGTTCACACTTCTGCAAACGGTAAGTCTGAACTTTTCGTTTTTAACCCTAAATGAAGAATTTTTGTTTTTCACAGTCGTTGCGTAAACGGTCATATCAACATAGCAACAGCCGTTTGTGACATTGAATGAATTAAGCTTTGACACACCCCTGTACTTAATGTCAACAATATCTCCGAAAGGATTTTTCATCGGATTGCCCTCATAGACTGCGAGGTTTGTGTAATCATCGCTGAAAATCATAATTTTGAGCAAAGCAAGCACCTTGCCGATAAAGTATTCATATGAGAAGTTGGGATTAACCTCTTTCATAAGCCACGGAAGTCTTTTCTGGCAATTGAAGTGCGGACCTATCATCGGAATGCTCTTTGCCGCACCGACAAAAAGTCCGAAAAGCGTTTTTAATGCCCATGCAAGGTACCCCGCCAAAAGTCCGCCGAGCAGTACGGGGATTGCTCTTATGCCGATTTCATAGACCATATTTGCGGTTGCGGGATCAAAAGTTCCGTCCTTTACAACCACCCATACCGTAAATGCCGCAACGGCGGCAATTCCGCCGAGAAGGTACGGAGCAAGCACTTTTTTCGTTGACTTGTTCGCAAGCGAATAGGTTTTTACAAAGTAGAAGTTTGTAACCTTCGGGAACAAATCGTCCATAATAAAGCGAGTTTTGCAGTTTTTACAACCGTTGAGAAGCTCTCTTACGCTGCTTACCGCACCGCAGTTCGGACACGAACACGCAACCTCGGAATTTTGGTTTTCAAGCCTTGTAATCATTGTGTAGAAGAAAAATCTGTCCTTGATTTTTTTCTTTTTCTTTCCGTCTTTAAAGTATTTCTCCGTGACCTCATAAGTCTTTGTCGCAATGTTACTCTTACATTCGCCCATATCGTAGGCAGTACAAGCATTTACCGGAGTTTCATCCTTCACCGTTTCCTTATCGGTAAAAGCGGTCTGAATCCTTACACCCTTTTCGTCAAGTCTTTTCTTCTGTAGATCAAGCGCAAAGTCGAGGTCGATTGACGCAATATCCGGATTTTTGCCCTCATTGCACCACACTTCGTACTCATCGACAAAGCTGTTCATTATTTTGTTATCTGAATCTGAGCTGTAAACTATACCAAACAAAATTAAATCCCCCTCACATATTGTACCGTTTTATTCCTGAAAAATTTGCAGTAAAACAGCGAAATGGCGGGTTAGTTAAAACCCGCCTGTTTATTCACATAATTAAATTGTTCGCCTATCAACCGAAAGCGGCTGTGAACGGCTTGTCGTTGTAGATTCTTGCGATAGCCTCTGCAAATGTAGGAGCAACAGGAAGAATTGTGAACTTGTCAATCATCTTTTCCTTCGGAACAGGAATTGTGTCAAGAAGAACAACTTCTTTGATGGCACTGTTCTGAATTCTCTCAATTGCAGGACCTGAAAGAACTGCGTGAGTAGCGCAAGCGTAAACCTCTGTTGCACCGCCCTTTTCAACAATAGCGTTAGCGGCATTGCAGAGAGTACCTGCTGTGTCAATCATATCGTCAACAAGGATAACCTTCTTACCCTTTGCGTCACCGATGATGTTCATAACCTCACAAACATTAGCCTTTGGTCTTCTCTTGTCGATAATAGCAAGACCTGTGCCGATTTTTGAAGCGAAGTTTCTTGAACGAGTTACAGAACCGAGGTCGGGAGAAACAACGATATAATCATCATTTTTGCCGCCGATTTTCTCTCTCATATGGTTTGCGAGAAGTGATGCGCCCTGAAGGTGGTCAACAGGAATGTTGAAGAAGCCCTGAATCTGATTTGCGTGAAGATCCATTGTAAGCACACGGTCAGCACCTGCACAGGTGATGATGTCTGCACAAAGCTTAGCCGAGATCGGATCTCTTGCCTTAGCTTTTCTGTCCTGTCTTGCATAGCCGAAGTATGGCATAACAACTGTGATTCTTGCAGCGGATGCACGCTTCATGGCATCAATCATTATGAGCATTTCCATAAGATTGTCGTTGACGGGAGCACAGGTTGACTGAACAATAAAGCAGTCGCTGCCACGAACAGATTCGTGAAGAGAAACAGAGATTTCGCCGTCCGAGAACTGTGTACAGTCACTCTTACCAAGCGGCAGACCGAGACAGCCTGCAATTCCCTGAGCTACATCAACATTTGAACTGCCGGTGAAAATTTTAATGTCCTTACCGTGAAAATTCATTGCAATAACTCCTTTGAATTTTAATGTGTGTAGTATATGTTTACCAATGATTAACCGAACAATTAACAGCTGTAACCCTTTGCCCTTGCAATTTCGTTAAGCTGTTCAAGCTGAGCCGGATCATTTGCACCCAGAACCGTATCACTGCACTGAGCCGTGAATGCTCCGACCTTTCTTCCGTCCTCAAGCAAAAGCTTGATTGCATCGGGAAGATAATATTCCTTTGCGCTGTTATCCGACTTGATTCTGTCGAGAACCGAAAGAAGAAGCTGACAATCAAACCAGAATCCGCCCGAGTTTACTTCATTTATTTTGAGAGTTTCCTCATCGGCGTCTTTCTGCTCAACAATTGCACGCAGATTTCCGTTTTCGTCACGGACAATTCTGCCGTAACCTGTCGGATCGTCAACCCTTGCGGAAATTACCGTTGCGGCACAACCGTTCTCAATATGAGCCTTCAGGGAATCCTCAATAGTCTTGCTGTCCATAAACGGAGCGTCACCGTTGAGAATAACGACATTGCCGCTGTGCTTTTTAAGGAAATCCTTTGCCATCATCACAGCGTGACCTGTTCCGAGTCTTTCAGCCTGAAACACGCTTTCAACGGAAAAATCGAGGGTTGAAAGATACTCTTCGACACACTCTTTTTTAAAGCCCTTAACAACACAGATGTCATCAATACCGGCTTTCCTTAAAGCCGACATAACCCAGCAGAGCATCGGTCTGCCGAGCACCTCCGACAATGTTTTCGGTTTGTCGGATTTCATTCTTTTGCCCTCGCCGCCTGCGAGGATAACGGCACAATTCTTCATTTTTTCTCCTTTTATCTGTGACAAAACAACAAAGATGCAGACAGTCCTGTCACAAGGCACTCGTTCATACCATAATATTATCTCACAAAAATCACAAATTTCAAGAGAAAATTACAAAAATCGGGCAAAAAAAGGCATTTTAAACGATTTATACAATATTGTCGAAAATAAAACCTGTTTTTTATAAGAAAAAAGTTTGAAAAAAATATAGCTATTTTGACCAAAGTTTGTTATAATATTCGATAGGCTTATACAAGCAGGCAGGTTTTACCAAGGGGTAAGTCTGCCACAGCCGTATATCTAAATTTATTTTTTAGGAGGATTACCAGTTATGGCAAACAAATGGGTTTACCTTTTTACAGAAGGTAATGCTAACATGCGTGAGCTCCTCGGCGGTAAGGGTGCCAACCTTGCAGAAATGACAGGTCTTGGACTTCCTGTACCACAGGGCTTCACAATTACAACAGAAGCTTGTACTCAGTATTATGAGGACGGCAGAGAAATCAACGCTGAAATTCAGGGTCAGATTAACGAGTACATCGTAAAGATGGAAGAGATCACAGGCAAGAAGTTCGGCGACAAGGAGAACCCCCTCCTCGTTTCAGTTCGTTCAGGTGCTCGTGCTTCAATGCCGGGTATGATGGATACAATCCTTAACCTCGGTCTTAACGAAGATGTTGTTGAAGTTATCGCTAAGAAGTCAAACAACCCTCGTTGGGCTTGGGACTGCTACAGAAGATTCATTCAGATGTATTCCGATGTAGTTATGGAAGTAGGTAAGAAATATTTTGAAGAGCTCATCGACAAGATGAAGGCTGAGAGAGGCGTTACTTATGACGTAGAGCTTACAGCTGACGATCTTAAGGAGCTTGCAGGCCAGTTTAAGGCTGAATACAAAGAGAAAATCGGTCAGGACTTCCCTGACGATCCTAAGGAACAGCTCATGGGCGCAGTTAAGGCTGTATTCCGTTCATGGGACAACCCTCGTGCAAACGTTTACCGTCGTGACAACGATATCCCTTATTCATGGGGTACTGCAGTTAACGTACAGTCAATGGCATTCGGTAACATGGGTGACGATTGCGGTACAGGTGTTGCATTTACAAGAGATCCTGCTACAGGTGAGAAGAAGCTCATGGGTGAGTTCCTCATCAACGCACAGGGCGAAGACGTAGTTGCAGGTGTTCGTACTCCTATGCCAATCGCTAAGATGGCTGAAGAGTTCCCGGAAGCTTTCGAGCAGTTCCAGAATGTTTGTCAGACACTCGAAAACCACTACAGAGATATGCAGGACATGGAGTTTACTGTTGAAAACAAGAAGCTCTATATGCTCCAGACAAGAAACGGTAAGAGAACAGCTCAGGCTGCTCTTAAAATTGCTTGTGACCTCGTTGACGAGGGCATGAGAACAGAAGAAGAAGCTGTTGCAATGATCGATCCTCGTAACCTTGACACACTTCTTCACCCACAGTTCGATGCTGCTGCTCTTAAGGCTGCTACACCAATTGGTAAGGGCCTCGGCGCTTCTCCTGGTGCTGCTTGCGGTAAGATCGTATTCACAGCCGAAGATGCTGAAAACTGGAACGCTAAGGGCGAAAAGGTTGTTCTCGTTCGTCTTGAAACTTCACCTGAAGACATCACAGGTATGAAGGCTTCACAGGGTATCCTCACAGTTCGCGGCGGTATGACATCACACGCTGCCGTTGTTGCTCGTGGTATGGGTACATGCTGTGTATCAGGTTGCGGCGACATCGCAATGGACGAGGCTAACAAGAAGTTCACACTCGCAGGCAAGGAATTCCACGAGGGTGACTACATTTCAATCGACGGTTCTACAGGTAACATCTACGACGGCGTTATCCCAACAGTTGACGCTACAATCGCAGGTGAGTTCGGCAGAATCATGGCTTGGGCTGACAAGTACAGAACTCTTAAGGTTAGAACAAACGCTGATACACCTGCTGACGCTAAGAAGGCTCGTGAGCTCGGCGCTGAAGGTATCGGTCTTTGCCGTACAGAGCATATGTTCTTTGAAGAGGACAGAATCGCTGCATTCAGAGAAATGATCTGCTCAGATACAGTTGAAGAAAGAGAAGCTGCTCTTGACAAGATTCTTCCTTATCAGCAGGGCGACTTTGAGGCTCTTTATGAGGCACTCGAAGGCAATCCTGTAACAATCAGATTCCTTGATCCGCCGCTTCACGAGTTCGTTCCTACAGAGGAAGCTGACATTGAGAAGCTCGCAGCTGCTCAGGGTAAGAGCGTTGAAGACATTAAGACAATCATCGCTTCACTCCACGAGTTCAACCCAATGATGGGTCACCGTGGCTGCCGTCTTGCAGTAACATATCCTGAAATTGCAAAGATGCAGACAAAGGCAGTTATCCGTGCTGCTATCAATGTTCAGAAGGCACACGCAGACTGGACAGTTGAGCCTGAAATCATGATTCCGCTCGTATGCGATGTTAAGGAACTCAAGTTCGTTAAGATGGTTGTTGTTGAAACAGCTGACGCTGAAATCGCTGCTGCAGGCATCGACCTCAAGTACGAAGTTGGTACAATGATCGAAATCCCAAGAGCTGCTCTTACAGCTGATGAGATTGCTACGGAAGCTGACTTCTTCTGCTTCGGTACTAACGACCTTACACAGATGACATACGGCTTCTCAAGAGATGACGCAGGTAAGTTCCTCAACGCTTACTATGATGCTAAGATCTTCGAGAACGATCCGTTTGCTAAGCTTGACCAGACAGGCGTTGGCAAGCTCATGGAAACAGCTATCAAACTCGGTAAGCCTGTAAACAACAAGCTCCATGTTGGTATCTGCGGTGAGCACGGCGGCGATCCTTCTTCTGTTGAGTTCTGCCACAAGATCGGTCTTGACTATGTATCATGTTCACCGTTCCGTGTTCCGATTGCTCGTCTTGCTGCTGCTCAGGCTGCTATCGCAAACAAGTAATCCACACACAGGATGTATTGACAGGTAACTTAATACAAGTTTATTCCTGATATAAAATCAGAGGGTGTTCCGATTGGAACACCCTCTTTTTGATGTGTTATGTAAAACAAATTTATATTTTGTTGTTTTTTATATTGTCATGATGTATAATCAAATAAAAGTGATTATAGCGAGGTCAATGATATATGCAGCGTAAAGAATTTCTTGAAAAAACCGTGATTCAACTTGATGATGATTTATTCGGTGAATTAAAAAAATTAATTGTAGGAAAATATATTTCATTTTCCTTTATAAAAAAAGAAAGCATTACCAAAGAAACGCTTGCAGAAAAACTATTTGATTATTTTGGCAAGAAAAAAGACAAGGAAAGATTTGACTCATTATTAAAAAAATACATTTCCGACCTTAACTCAATGGTAAAAGATAAGATTGTTAATGCACCTAAAGCAAACCAAGAAAACCCAACCCCAACAATTCCGCGCTCAAGGAAATATTATGTTGCTGCCACTGAGAGAAAAGATAATATTTCCATAAAAAATATGACAGATTATTCACGAATAATGATGTGTTTGCTCATGGCAATAATTAATAACAATAACAAAGAGATTGACGACTTTGAATATTCAACGCAGTGCCTTGATATAAAAAAATTAATTAACACAATTACAACAGAAAATAAAGTCAAAAAAAGCAAAAAGGGTTGGTTTTCTTTTTACGATGATACTTTTGACACATGTTCAATTATCATCTTGATAATAATGTTCTGTTACATAAAAAATAATGAGATTGTAGGTGAATGATATGCCAACAATAATAAACAGTATTGAACAATTGATGCAATTCCTCAATGACAAAGGTGTTTTAGAAATTGCTCAAAGAAGAAAAGACCAAAAATTTAAAAAATTTCAAAATGTTATTATAGATCCTTCTTTATTAAA
>ERZ791741.2780-NODE-2780-length-11822-cov-3.325741_pt1 | contig 11822 bp, 11 predicted proteins | sample MGYA00510040_ERZ791741 | MGnify/ENA primary metagenome ERZ791741 (study PRJEB30046, sample SAMN00791960) | human gut metagenome | study: EMG produced TPA metagenomics assembly of the A metagenome-wide association study of gut microbiota in type 2... | reverse complement strand
CGTAGAAGGAAGGTTCAAGCTCGGGAATCTTCGGACGTTCTCTTCTGTGCAGCGGGTCAAGGTTGGCCCAGCGGCTTCCTAAGAATCGGTACGCACCGATGATGGACTGAACCGCAACCTGTTTTTTTGCCAGATCAAGATCTCGTTCACTTACCGGACAAACAGCCGAACGCGGTTCGGATGCTCTCTGTGCGAAAGCCTCAACGATGGGTGCATGAGGAACGTCAATGGTTTCGACACGGCCGTCGGAAGCCGGGGCCTGCTGCAGACGGTCAAAGTACTGACGCCATTTTTCGTCTACGGAATTTGGGTCTTCGAGGTACTGCTCGTATAAATCTTCTACGTAAGGAGCATTCCCGCCGAATAGATATGAATTCTCTATTAAGTCTTTAATCACTTTTTCACCTTGGACAAATTTCTTGCCGCTCAGGGGGCCGCAAATTATCAGAATATTTTGCGGCTGCTTCACAGGTTTCCTGTTGAGCGTGTTTCAGCAAAAACCAGCCGCTGAAACAAATTGATTATAGATTTGAAGCCGCCGCTCAGGAACATTTTTGTAGGCGGTAAACAACTCCGTCGAAGTCTTGATTTTCTAGTTATCAACTCCGATCCTTACCTCTCAAAACACCGGATTTTTGCTTTCCTTCGCTACCTCATTTAAGCAGTCAAACCTATAGTCTTTGTAGTTCTTTTCTAAAATTTTCCTCATAAATTAAGGAATTGAAAATGTTATCCACCATATTGCATTGGACTTGCGACCCAACTTCGGCCAGCATGGCTTCTCTTCTGTTTCGATGGGCGATTGCTTTGGCGATGCTGCCATACGGAGTGCAGAAATGGTTTCATCCGGAAAACGCGGCAAAGTTTCCAAAAGTCTGATTCTTTTCTCCGAAGGTCGGATATTACTCAGCGGCAATCATTGAAACTTTTGTACCGCTTTTCCTTATGGCCGGATTCCTCACGCGTTTGGCAGTCATCCCTGCAATCGTGAGCTTTACGATCGCTACAAAAGTCACCATAGGCAAAGATTTAACCTCCCCGGCTCTTCCATATTTACTCGGCCTTATCGCCATCTTTGTCGTTGGCTCAGGTCTTTACTCTGCAGATTATTGGCTTTTATATATTCTTGCTGGACATTGATTCTTCTGTCGCAAATTAGGACTCGAGCTTCAATTTTTGAACTCGTTGACGTTGTATATTTCTGCGAACTCTAACAACGAATCACAGAACATAATGGATAACTTTCATAAACTCATTGAAGGCTTCCACAACTTCAAGCAGACATATTTCCTTAAGGAAAGACAGTATTTCGAATCACTTGAGAAGGCACAGAATCCTAAAACCTTGGTTGTCGCATGCTGCGATTCACGAGTCGATCCTGCAATTCTTCTGCACTGCAAACCTGGCGATTTGTTTGTGATTAGAAACGTGGCAGCGCTTGTTCCCGCGGTTACCCAAGCCTCAAACCCTTGTTCTGTAATGAGCGCCATTGAGTACGGCGTTAAACATCTCAACGTCGAACATATTGTCGTTATGGGGCATTCTCATTGCGGCGGCATCCACGGACTCATGGCACCAGAAACCATTGCCGGAGAAACTTATATTCAAGACTGGGTCGGTATTGCCTCCCCGGCTTTGGAACGTCTGCAAGCCATGACGGGCGATGAAGATGAAAAAACACGGAGCCGCCACTGTGAAGAAGGCGCTGTGCTAATTTCTCTTGACAACCTGCTTTCTTATCCTTGGATCGCAGAGCGTGTTAAGAACGGACAGCTCAAGCTTCACGCTCTTTACTACGATTTGTCTGAGGGCAACCTTTATCGTTTCAGCCCTGACTCCGAGGACTTTGAACTACTCTTCGACACTCTCGAAAATCCGTGACTGACTTCGGAAAAATTCTATAGTCCACTATAGAAAAATTCCATAGCGGACTATAGGCAAATTCCGTAGCTAGCTACAAAATAACCTAATGTTATTTCCTCAGGCTATCAGCAAGTTTTCCATTTCACGAATTGTCTGGACGGAATTGAATAGACCAACACGATACGCCTAAGCTCTTTTGAGTCTTTTTGCTCGCCGTAATGTCTGGCTTTCATCTGTGAGATACCCTCTAAAAGAATTTCTTCTTCCTTCTCCCCGTCGTATGATACTTTGAACTCGAAAACCCAATGTCTTTCTCCGGCGCTTACTTCTAGATCGCTTCTGCCGTGGGCATTATGCTGCTCAACCTTAGCTTCCAGTCCGGCACCGGAGAAATAAACCTGGACATAGGCTCGCAAGGAAGCTTCGTCTTTTACCGGGTAGTTGTGATAATCAATTGCGGTGAAGAGTCGGTTAAGAATATGGAAGACAGATTCGGCAGATTCTTCAGCGAGTACTTTTACGATCGGACCGGCACCCACTTGCCCGGCAACCTTACCATCGAGCAATCGCTCTATATACAACTGAGCCATAGCCCGCTTCACTTCTAAGTTTGGATAGTCAAGAAAAACCGTATCTCCGTACCTTACTGCCTTGATCGTCAGGTAGCCCGCTTGTGTCAGAAGACCCAGATCTGACAAACTTTCCAAATCAGAAGCACCTGAAAGTGTTGAAAGTGAAATCGATTTTTCTCGTCCATACTCTTCAGGGTGTCTAAGAGCGTGAGATTTTAAATATTCAACTAAGACGGACGGCTTTCCGCCGCTTTCAAACCAATAGTCCACAAAACCGTTTCGAGGTGATGAGAGAAAGTTCAGCATGGACCACGGTGCAAAAACATGTTCTTTCGCAGTTCTTTCAAAGCAAAAGCCGTCGTAATGCTTGATGAGCTTTTCTGTGAGCTCCTCTCTTGAGATGCCTAACAACAAGGCGGCATTATCTAGGTATCCGGAAAAGTATTTCTGCGTTTCATCGTATGTGTAACCTAACAATGTGCCATATTCCACATCTAAAGAGAGGTCCGAAAGATTATTCAGCTCTGAAAATATGCTTGTTTTATTGAACTTGGTAATACCGGTAATGAACGCAAATCGCAGCGCACCTTCATTTGACTTTAATACGGAGTAAAAAGCCGATAATGCTCTTCGAACTTCATTGAAGATAGCTTTATTGTTCAAGCAAGAGGTAAGAGGCGCGTCGTATTCATCGATTAAGAGAACCAAAGAATTCTTTTCCTGAGCAGTCAACCAATCGGATAGCTGATCAGAGACTGTTTGGAAGGGACGAAGTTCGAAGCGGAAACCAAAAGGAGTAAATTTTCGCGAGATAAGCGATATCAATCTTTCTGAAAAAGATTCAGCATCCGCAAAATCCTTAATTTCCGAAAAATCCAGCCGCACAACGTTGTAGTTCGTATCTTCCTTCCAAAGTTTTTCAATAGCCAAACCTTTGAAGTCCCGTAGGCCGAACTTAAATAAAGACTCAAAAGTCGAGATCAGAAGAGATTTACCAAACCTTCTTGGTCTAGCGAGGAAATATTTACCACGATTAACAGCCAAGCTAAAAACCATCTCCGTCTTATCAACGTAGATTTCATCGGCCATTCTCAAAGCAATAAAGTCCGAAGTTCCAAGTGGTAAAGCTTTCAGCTGATTGATCGTCATTTGTTGTCCTCTGAACTCTCCTTTGTCAATTTTAGGATAACAACTCACATCACGCTAAGTAATGACATTGTTTACCTTGAAGGGGCCAAGGAAATTGCTTTTAGCTAAAGAAGTTTCCCTTTTCCAGCCAGCTATTTTTGAAGACAATCTAAGTTATTCAATAGGATTCTTCGGATTCAATTCACGCATCAACAGACGATCCTCGATATGCTGAATAATCCTCGATTTCTCTTCAGTCGTTAAATGATCGAGGTTGTAGAGAGAAAGCATGAACAAACCTTCGATCGCCATGATGGCCGTCGCGCTATCTAACGAAGCCGGACCGCTGCTGCGGATCTTTTCAAACAGTTTTCTGTACCAGTTATGAAGGGGTTCCATTAACTGAGGATCAAAGGATTGAACTGCAAAGACTGCGGCGCCCCAAGTTCGGTTCGAGGCAGCAATGCCGTTAAATTTTTTATACCAATGAATAAAACCTAAAACCAAGGCCTGCGGATGACCTTTGAACGGTTCCGTCGCTGTTTCCAGCTCATCCGATAAATGTGAGACGTAACTGTCCATTAACGCAATGATCAGTTCTTTTTTTCCCGGAAAGTGGTACAGCAAACCGCCTTTGCTAATTCCTGCTCGATCAGCAACTGCTTCCAGCGTCAGCTGACCGACGCCCTTCTCCGCCGCGATTTCACGCGCGACCTCTAAGATCAGCTCTTTCGTTTTACTACTGGTTTTTCTCGTCTGTTTCTTAGTTTCCATTGAAGAACCTATCTCGCGCAAAAACTTTATAACGGCAATCGATCCGACCGCTCCCCTAATCTTATTATAGTTTTACTTTACTATTCAGTATAGTAATTTAAAACAATTAAAAATATTTTTTTAAGTTTCACTTAAGAGAATAATTCATCTATCTCATCTTTTTGTATGAAAAATACAGCTATTATTAGTTAGAAAAAAAATCTTTTATCCTCTTAATTAAATGAACTAACATATTGTTTTGTTGTATCTTAAAATTGACAACCCAAATTCTTAACATACAACATTTATTGGTACTTCTCCTAATTATTTAAACCGTCCAGTCGGTATAGTATCTCTAACTGTTAAGACGTTGATCACAAGGAAAACAAATGAAACCCTTATCTTCATTCAGTCGTCGCAATTTCTTGAGAACACTGGCTGTGACTGGTCTGGCCTCCGGATCGGCATTTGCAGCTCCCACATCAACAGCTCAGCCCTTCAATGAAGTCCACGACTTAGTTATCGTCGGCAGCGGCTTTGCCGGACTTTCTGCCGCATACGCCGCTCTTAAAGCCGGCGTCAAAGACATTCTTATCCTCGATAAGATGGAAGCTTTCGGAGGCAACTCCTGCCTCTGCGGTGGACTTATGTCCGTACCATTGAACCCGAAACAGCAAAAACAGGGCATTAAAGACTCTGTTGAGCTTATGGTTGCCGACATGACCAAGGCCGGCCGCGGATTCAACCATCCTGACCTGGCTAAAAAATTCGCAGAAAACGCTGTCAACATCTGTCCGATGCTTGACGAATGCGGCGTTCAACTCATGGATAAAGTCATCCGTCTAGGCGGTCACAGTGCCCCGCGCACCATGGTTCCTACAGCCGCATCCGGCGGCGGAATCGTCGTTCCTATTCACAATTGGCTCAAGAAAAACGGCGTTCAGTTCCGCAACCGCTCTCAAGTCATTGACCTTCTGATGCAGGACGGCAAAGTTACAGGCGTACTCGTTAACTGCGATTACAACTGGAAGGACGGATCTTCTAAGAAGGAACAGAGAATCGGATCCCGCGGCGGAGTCGTAGTTGCCACCGGCGGCTGGGGGCAGGACAAAGATTTCATTAAAACCACTATGCCGGTTTACTCTCTTTTAGAGTGCACCTCTCAGCCCGGAGCCACTGCCGAAATGCTCAAGGCATTACTGAAGTCCGGCTGCCTGCCCTCTATGCTCGATATGTACCAGTTAGGACCGTGGGCCTCCCCTGATGAAAAAGGCGCAGGCCCGGGAAGCTTCTTCGCCGACTACGCTTTTGCAGAAGGCATGGCAGTTAATCCTAAGACCGGCCGCCGCTTCATGAATGAGCTTGCCGACCGTCGCACTCGTGCTGATGCCGAACTCAACGTCCTAAGCGAAAGCACACCGGACAAGATCAACTATCCGATTGTATTCTGCGGAGAAAAGACCACAGAACACGCGGAAGGCTTCAAAGCGGCCTATCGAGACAAGACTGTCTTCCGTTACGAAACACTTGCCGATCTCGCTAAAGCCTATGACATTCCGCTTAAAGCCCTTCAGCAGCAGGTCGATGAATACAACAAGATCGTTGCAGGAACCCTGAAAGATCCGTTTGCTAAACCTCTTGACGTAAAACAGCCCCTTAAAGCCCCGTTCTATGCCATGCGTCTGACACCGAAACTTCATTACTGCATGGGCGGTATCGCTGTGAATCCAAGAGCCGAAGTTCTTTCAACAGCAACACTTGCTCCGATTCTCGGATTGTTTGCAGCAGGTGAAGTCACCGGAGGTGTCCATGGAATGGACCGCCTCGGAGGATGCTCATCCGTTGACTGCATGGTATTCGGCCTGGAAGCCGGCCGTAACGCTGCCGCTTATCTCAAAGCACAGGGGAACTAACATGAAAAAACTCTTTCTTCCGCTCATCGCTGCCCTGCTTTCTTGTTCTGCCTTCGCTGCCGATGCGCCCACTCTTGCCGGCATGCCGATGAAGCACACTATGGCAGCTCAAATGCAGTGCTCGGCCTGTCACGACAACACGACTGAATTTACAAAGCCTTCCACACAAAAGTGTGAAAGCTGTCACGGGCCCATGACGCAAATTAAGACAAAGGCCAACCCGCAGGATAAGTATCCGCATCAGTCCGCTCACTACGGAAATACAGTCGATTGTGTGGTTTGCCACTCCGAACATAAGGCAAGCCAAGACTTATGCAGCAACTGTCATCAAACCAAATGGACTAATTTCAGATAACCAAGCTTAGATCACCAAGGAGAACTCTCATGAAAAAACCGCTTGTCATCTCGATCCTTCTCGCTATCGCCCCTTTATCTTTTGCCGCCACACATAATCTCGACGGCCGCACATTAACCGTGGATGAACTTTGGGCCATTTCCGCTCCCGGAGAAAAAGTTGCCGTTACACCCGAAGGCTGGGCAAGAATCAAAGCTTCCTACAAGGCTCCGATCGATGCCGCTACTGATGGCCGCGATATTTACGGTTTAACAGTTAACTACGGTGCCTTGAACGACCAAAAAGTAGCCGGCGCCTCCGTTGAAGCCGAACCGAACCGCAGCGCTTCCATTAAGTTCAACGAACGCCAGATGCGCATCCAGGCCGCCGGTCTTGAACCCTACTTCGATGACAGAATCTCCAAGATGGCCATGGTCATCCGTCTGAACCAGATGGCTGCTGGCTACACCGGCATGAGCGAAGCCGCTGCTAAGGCTTTCCAGGAATACATCAACAATGACGTTTGCCCGTTGATTCCCTCCCGCGGTTCTGAAGGCGCCAACGACCTGAGCATGGCCACCCATATCGGCTTGGCTCTCATGGGTGAATGGGATGTCAGCTACCAAGGCAAACGCGTTCCTGCCGCTCAGGTTCGTAAAGAGCTCAAACTCCAGCCCTATCATCCTTTCGGCATGGACGGCATCTCGATTCTTTCTAACAGCAACGTTGCAGAAGCTCAGTCCATTGCTGCTGTTAAGAAGGCAGAACACTACCTCGCTTTGAGCCCGGTTGTGATCGCTTCCAGCTTAGAAGCCTTAAACGGCAACGTTTCTCCATATCTCTGGCATACCGTTGAAACCAAAGGCTGGCCTCAGGGTCATGAAGCTGCAGAAGCTGTTCTGGCCAACTTGAAAGGCTCTTACCTTTGGAAGAAAGACGCCAAACGTTACCTGCAGGATCCGCTGAGCTTCAGATCTGCCGGTTATATCCTGGCTGCCGCCATGGAAGAGCTGAATCAGACGAAAGGCCTTCTGAATACTGCCATCAACCACACAACCGACAACCCGATCGTCAATACCGAAGCTAAGAACGACCGCTGGTACAGCAATGCTGAAGTCTTGGATGAAATGAGAGCCGGCAAGCCGACTGTTTATGTCAACTCCTGCTCCAACTTCGACAACACTCAGCTTGCTCTTCAGATGGAAAGTCTGACAAAGGCCCTCGGTCAAGTCATGCACATCTCTGCATGGAGAACGACCCAGCTGGTTGATGACCACAGAACAGGTCTGCCGACATACCTCGTTGCTAAGGAAAATAAAGGCGGCGACGGATTTGCCAATATCGCACAGTCTATGTCCGGTCTGTATGCCGACGGTATGGCTCTGACCAACAGCGTCATCGGTTACGGTGTTCCGACTTCCATCGGTATTGAAGAAACCTTCTCCAACCTTAACGCAACAGCCGATCGCCTTTCTAAGATGGCCGACGTCGGTTATGAAATCTATGCCTACGAAGTGCTTCATACAACACAGGCTATGGATATGAGAAAACAGGAAGGCAAACAAATGGGTCAAGGCACAGCCAAACTGCTGGATGGTTACAGAAAGGTTGTTCCGTTCGTTACTAAAGACAGAATCTTCACGCCGGACATTAACAACGGCCTAAAGTTCCTCAAGTCCTACCAAGTTCCTGCTAACAACTAATCAGCAGCTTTCGGAAACCCGGTAAGTCGGGTTTCCGATCTCTATTCCAAGAAAGTCAGTGAAACATTTTATCTCCTTCACGCCGGAGTCTCTTCTCCGGCATGCGCTGATCTTTCTTTCAATCCAAATCCCTTTTTTAGAGTCATTTAAAAATGATGAAACGAATTCTTGTCTCTGCGATTATCGCAGGCGCATCCCTCAACGCATATGCAGAATCTAACGTTACGCTTTACGGCGTTATTGACCAGGCCATAGCCGTCACAAAGCACAAACACGAAGCCGCTAAAGTAAGAATTGACGACGGTATCTATGCCGGAAGCCGTTTCGGTATTAAAGGAACCGAAGACCTCGGCAACGGCAACTCCGTTGGATTTATCCTGGAACAAGGCTTTTACGCCGAGTCCGGTGACGCCGCTTTCGAAGGTAAAGCCTTCAGCCGTGAGTCCCTGCTTCAAGCTAAAGGCAAATGGGGCGAAGTCGCCTTCGGCCGTGCCGGCGGTCTTTCTTCCGACTGCGGCACTTACACCATTCTTCACGGCTCAGCTCTTTGGACTTCCTACTATACGGACGGAAACGTAGCCGGCGTATTTGTGACATCCGACAGAATGGATAACATGGTTATCTACAAGAGCCCGGAATTTGCAAACACTACCGTTACCGCAATGTATTCCAACGGCATCGGCGGAGATGAACAGAAGTGGAGCCATAACGACCACTACTACGGTATCGGTTTGGATTTCAACAAAAATGAGACTGTTTTCAGTGTCATGGTCGAAATGTATGACAACAAAGACCTGAAAGCCGATAAGACTTACCTTGTGACGTTGGGCGGTCAGCAGGGATTCGGTGACTGGACGTTCTGGGCAGGATATCAGTATGCCAAAGACAGTCAGATGATGCCGGCTTGGAAAGCTGCTCCGACAGGTTTGAGCGCTTCCGGCGTGACACAGCATGCTGTTACTGCTGCTATCGGATACAAGGTTTTCGGCGGCGAATGGAAACTTCAAGGCAACTATGCTCATGGCAAAGTTAATGAAGACAACAAGAAGTACAACATCTATTCCGTCGGAACTGTCTATGAATATCCGCTTAGCATGAGAACACAGCTCTATGCTTATGCAGGTTACGGCAAAGCCAACAAATATCTTAAGAACGACGGAGACTTCAACTCTTGGACAGCTTGTTTAGGTATCAGCCACAACTTCTAATCTGAATTATCTTTCTTAAGGGCCGACTCGGTTTCACCGTGCCGGCTTTTTGCTTTTCGAGGTTCGTACAGATATTGCTCCAGCTTTGGTTGAGAGCGATTTATTGCCGGGACGAAAAATGGAATTTCACGTTAACCTATCATAAGATAAAGATTATTAATGTTTATCTATATTTTTTGATTGGTTATGCCTAAAAACACCATGGGAACAAAGCTCCCGCGGAAATTAGAGCAAAAAATGGCAATCGTCGGAGAACAAATCAAATTGGCTCGTCTAAGACGTGATCTCTCAATTGCCCAAGTAGCAGAACGCGCCACTTGCTCACCATTAACAATCAATCGGATTGAAAAAGGATCTCCCACTGTCTCAATCGGGATTTACCTTCGTGTTCTCTACGCTTTACAGTTAGACGATGACATTCTGCTAATAGCAAAAGAAGATATCCTCGGACGCACTTTGCAGGACCTTAGTCTCAAACACCGTAAGCGGGCTTCTAAGAAAGGTTAATCACATGAAAAAAGAAATATGTGCCACTCTGACTGAAATTGAAAAGCAGCACAACGTCAAAATCCTTTACGCCTGCGAATCCGGTTCCAGAGCCTGGGGCTTCCCATCGCCGGATTCTGATTACGACGTTCGCTATCTCTACATCCGTCCTCTTGAATCGTATTTAAAGCTTTTCCCCGAGCGGGATGTAATTGAAGGTCCAATTGACGAAGTCAAAGACTTTGTCGGCTGGGATCTTCAGAAGGCGCTCAAACTTTTGATGAAAGGAAACGCTCCGCTCATTGAATGGCTCCATTCTCCCGTTGTTTACAAGGACAACGTCTGGTTGAGAGAGAACCTGATCAGGCTTTTCAACAATAACTCGAATTTCAATGCGCTTTATCGTGGCTACTTCGGGCTGGCAATGAATAATTTCAAGGCCTACCTCACAGGAGAAACTGTTAAGCCTAAAAAATACCTCTATGTTCTTCGTTCTATTTTGGCTTGCGAGTGGATCAAAAAGAAAAACTCTATTCCTCCGGTTTTATTCCGCGAGCTTTATAAAGAATTTTTAACTCCTTCAATCCCGATATATTCAGAACTCGAAAAGCTATTGAAGATAAAAGTCGAAGCAAAAGAACGAGCCGCCGGCGCCCATTTCGTTGTTGTCGATAAGTTCATAGAAGATTTCTTCAATGAGGACAAAAAACAGCTCCTCTCATCAAAGGAGTCCGTGGACGTTGATGAATACGACAAATTCTTTCTCGAGTGTCTGCGCCGCTACAACTAACGTTCTTCATCGTATTGTCGATTGGACATTTTTTCCGGAGGCGCTAAAGTACAAAGAGTCTGGTGCTCATTGAATCTGTCATGTTTGCCGTCTTTGTCATTCTTCCGCAGTTCTGCCTGATTTTGCTTGGTTACCTTCTTACCAAGCGTCCTTCTTTTGCCAAAAAAGATTTTTGGAGCGTTACTGAGAAGCTGGTCTTCTATGTTCTATTTCCTCCTTTGATCTTCCTTTCCGTTGCAAAAGCGAACCTACAAATAGGCCAGTGCAGTTACTTTTTGCTGATATCGATATCAGCTATGAGTATTGCGGTGATTACGGCTTGGCTGGCGAACTTTTTAATTAAAGAGAGCCAGTGGACCAAATGGTCGATATTCCATTGTGGGTTTAGATTCAACACTTATATCGGCTTTGCCATTTGCTCGACGCTTTTCGGGGATAAAGGCATTGCCTACCTTTCTCTATTAATCGCGTGCTGGGTACCGATCAGTAATGTCATCGCAACTGTCGGACTGGTTCATGCCTCAAGAGTAAGTGGCTCACAAAACAGCGGCAAAAGAAAAAATTTCCTCGTTGCCGTTTTCTCCAATCCTCTGATCTTGGCAACGCTCTTAGGTCTCGTTTGCAACTCGTTCAGTATCGAACTTCCTAAACTTCTCGAGGGCATCCTTAGACCTTTAGGTCAGTCATCACTCGCACTAGGTCTTATCTGCATCGGCGCCGGACTCAAAATCAACGACCTCAAACGCTACCTGAAACTGATGATTGTTAGAAGCTTGCAGCGACTCATGGTTGTTCCGGCTGTTGCACTCGCATTTGCGATAGTCTTCCAGCTGCTTCCTTTGGAAAGCTGTGTTCTCCTACTCTTTGCCGCGCTTCCGACCGCTCAGTCCTGCTACGTTATGACTGCTTCTATGGGCGGAGACTCTGCAGCTGTCGCAGACTTGACGAGCGCTCAAGTGATTTTTTCGCTATTAACGCTTCCGTTCTGGATCAACATCATGCTCAAATTTTTTCCAACCTAGTTTTTAAGTCGAGCTTCGTTGTTGAACTGATTAAATATTAGATGGGTAAA
>ERZ791741.2777-NODE-2777-length-11836-cov-2.953484_pt1 | contig 11836 bp, 6 predicted proteins | sample MGYA00510040_ERZ791741 | MGnify/ENA primary metagenome ERZ791741 (study PRJEB30046, sample SAMN00791960) | human gut metagenome | study: EMG produced TPA metagenomics assembly of the A metagenome-wide association study of gut microbiota in type 2... | reverse complement strand
ACCGTGTTGACCGAGATCCGAAAACCCACCTGTTCTGGTTTAAGGCTGGTTGCCTTGTGAACTTTGCAATGGATCTGGAGCAGGTCTATATGACTACCAAACTTGCAGGCAACGCCACTTTCTTCCTGCCGTTCAACATGGGCAACGGCGAAGGTGTTAATGCCGGTGCGGGCAATCCTACATTTAAAAACAAGTATAGCGTGTCGTATATGTGGGAGGATATTTTGACAAAGGATACCGTCCTTGACCTTATCAGTAAATTCATCTTCATCGAAACCAAGGAAAGCAAGGACGAGCTGACAGGAAAAACGAAAAAATCTGAAAATGTCATATTTCCTCGATATCACCAGCTCGATGTAATCCGCAAGCTGCTGAGTGATGTCCGTGACGACGGCACATCGCAGAATTATCTGATTCAGCATAGTGCAGGCTCCGGCAAAACAAACTCTATCGCATGGCTGGCACACCGCTTGACTTCTCTGCATGATGCGGACAATAAAATTATCTTTGACAATGTCGTGATTATCACCGACCGAGTCGTAGTTGACCGTCAGCTTCAGAAAGCCATCATGGGCATGGAGCATAAAGCCGGGCTTATCCGTGTCATGGATGATAAATGCAACTCTGCCGATCTTGCCATTGCGCTGAACGGCAATACGAAAATCATCGCTACCACGATTCAGAAATTCCCGTATATCGTGGACAGCGTTGCAGGACTGAAAAACAAGCGTTTTGCGGTCATTATCGATGAGGCACATTCCTCCACAGCGGGCAAGGACATGGCGGCTGTCACAAAGTCCCTTGGTGCAGGAGAACAAGAAGGTGCCGATGTTGAAGATATGATCACGGACGAAATCCGCAGAAACGGCAAACAGACAAATGTATCTATGTTTGCTTTTACAGCAACACCAAAACCGACAACCATTCAGCTGTTCGGTCGCTTGAATACAAAAGGTCAGCGTGAGGCATTCCATATCTACTCCATGAAGCAGGCAATTGAGGAAGGTTTTATTCTCGATGTCCTCCAAAACTACACGACTTATGACACATTTTATCAGATTAACAAGGAAATCAAATAAGATCCTCGTTGCAAAACTGTCGATGCTAAGCGGCAGATTGCCCGTTTTGTAGAGCTGCATGAAACGAACATCGCCCAACGGGTAGAGGTTATCGTGGAGCATTTTCGCACAACCGTTATGCCGGAACTTGGCGGCATGGCAAAGGCAATGGTCATTACAGCATCCAGACAGGGTGCAGTGAAGTACCGTCAGGCTTTTGAGGACTACACCAAGAAGAAGGGTTACTCTGACATTAAAGCTCTGGTAGCGTTTTCCGGCAAGGTGAAACTCCCGGACGATGATACCGAATATTCCGAAACATCTATGAACGGCTTCCCAGAGGATCGTCTAACAAAGGAATTTGACAAGGATGAATACCAGGTGCTTTTGGTCGCAAACAAATATCAAACTGGGTTTGACCAGCCGAAGCTCTGCACAATGTATGTACTGAAGAAACTGAAGGGCGTGTCTGCCGTTCAGACGCTTTCTCGCTTGAACCGTATCTGCCCACCATTTGAAAAGAAAACCTTTGTTTTGGATTTTGCAAACACATACGAAGATATTAAATCAGCATTCGCACCGTTTTACACGACCACATTGCTTTCCACATCTGTAACGCCTACAGCTATTTATGATATGGAAGCACAGATCGATGCATATACCATTCTTGACCCGGATGACATTGAAAAGGCAAATGACCTGCTCTATAAGAAAAACATTTCATCGAAGGATAAGCAGAAGCTGACTTTTTATTTCAAGCGTGCAAAGAACATGATCGAGCAGTATGAGATTGCCAAACAGCAGGATATCGTATCAAAGATGCGGCACTTTGTCCGATTTTATGAGTTCTTGTTGCAGGTATCGTGTTTTGAGGATACAGACCTGCATAAGAAGTACAACTTCATCACTTACCTGTTGGCGTACATCAATATTAAGCATCCGGGTGGCGGCTATAATTTGGACGGAAAAATTAAGGCTACAAATTTCGTTCAGAAAAAAGCTGAAGAACATACCAAGCCAAATCTGATGGCACAGCCGATTGTGAAATTACCTACGGCAGAGAACTTTGGTCTGACAGAGGCAAAGGAAGAAAGGCTTTCACAGATTATCGCAGAAATAAACAGTCGCACGGGAAAAGCCTATGATAATGATGTTGCGGTAAAGGCAATGCTTCAGATTAGGGATATTCTGTTGAAATCCGATAAGCTGAAAACCAGTGCAAAGAATAATACTGTCAAGGACTTTGAATTCTCGTATTTTGATGATATAGATGACGCACTGATTGAAGGATTGGAGCAAAACCAAGATTTCTTCTCGCTGCTGCTCAGTAATGATGAGATCAAAAAGCAGGTGCTTGGTATCTTTACAGAAGAGATATACAAGAGCCTAAGAAAAGCATAAGGGGGCAATTTTATTGCCTTGGACTGAAGAAAGCTGAGGTCGAATACGATATGATCGTATGTAGACAAAAATCTCAAATTCAAAGATGAATGAATCAGACCCTGCAGGGACGGTTATTCCTTGCAGGGTCTGATTTTTTTTGGAAGGAATGCGGAGAATTTGACGGTTACGTTATTTCCTACTGTGAAAAAAACTATGCTGCTATGTTCTTATTTTTACTCACAGTCTTACTCAATGATAAAAATAAAGATAACGGCAGATTGTTTGCCATAAGCACACCTTTTCCTTTCAGCCAGCCGTAAAGCTTGTTTCTGCCGACGGGGATATTTTCCGCTCTCGCAAGCTTTGCCATTGCGTTCATGTCGATAAGATTATCGGTATTTGACACCTGATTCGCAAACTCCACCAGCGGCTGATCGTGGCGGATACGTTCATTCAGCTTGTTGATAATGGTCATTTGAAGTCGGAACAGGTCACGGTATGGCTCGTCGAGAAACGGGAGGTAGTTTTCGATGAACATTTCTTCGTTGCCGACGTAACCGCCGGTTCTCCTCAAAGTTGGTAAAATCGTGGCTGTCACCCAACGCCTGAACTCTTTGGCTCTCGGCATTTTGCTTGAGAGAACTAAGCTGTAAAAGCCGCTTTCATTGATGATAGTGGTCTTGCTCTTGTAATTTGAACCACTGTCGGAAATCACGACGGTGGTTTTATCCTCGGTATCCACATGACGTGAAAGAGCGTCCCTTGTGTTGGAATACCCTAAAATTTCCGCAACATCTTTTCCTACAAGCCACGGTTCGCCGTCCTTAATGACTGTTCTCACTTTTCCGAATTCGTCATTTTCAAATATTTTTATCATATTCTTCATTTGCGTTTTCCTCCTCGTCAAATTTCAGTAAATTTCTTGCAATAGCTTCAACCACATTTACCGTAATTGAATTTCCTGCCTGCTTGTAAAGCTGTGCGTCGGACATACCTGCTTCAGCGACTTTTTCAAACTGCTCTTTTGTAAATCCCTGCAATTTCCAGCACTCCACAGGCATAAGCCTGCAGATTCTGCCTTTGTGTACTATTCCGTGTCTGTCCGTAACCGTGAGCGTAAACATCGGTTCATTAGGTTCTTTTATTCTGCGACCGTTCTGTCGGGTAGTTTCCTTAAATGGGTTGATTATCGCCCTAGGAGCTTCTTCAAGCACTCCCGAACGTTCGCCTTTGTGAGTTTCGTTTGTTACTCCCAAATCCATTCTTGTATGCAGACATCGGGCATTTTCTGTAATCTGCGGATTTTCGTTCAAATCACAAAAAACAGCGGAATGTTCTCCTCTATGATGAGATACTCCGCTGTTCTGACGTGCGGTAACACATCTTGCAATGTCTGTCATCTGAGGATCGGGATTGCAGTCTATGAAATAAAGTCCCGTTTTACCGCCCATGCCGCCCGAACCGCTGCATTGCGTAACAGCCGTGCCGTCTGTGGAATAAACTCTCGAACCCTGACTGCCGCCTATCAGCTGTTCAGGTTTTCTTTTTTCGCAATTTTCCTCATCATTTCCTCCGAAAGCCAGTATTTCTGAGGGACATTTGTCTCCAAGATATCCGATAAGGAACAGCCTTCTTCTTGACTGCGGTATTCCGAATCCGGCAGAGTTAAGCACGCGCCAGCACATACTATACCCCAGTTCAGAAATCTTTTCAAGGATGATTCTGAAACATTCCCCCTGCGATATACCAAGCAGGTTGGGTACGTTTTCAGCGATAAAGTAACGGGGGCGCTTGGCTTCAAGGATTTGGATATAGTTAAAAAACAGGTTTCCTCTATCGTCCTCAAAAGCGAGTCTGCGCCCCGCGACACTGAACGATTGGCAGCACGGGCCTCCAACGAGCAGATCAAAATCCGGCATATTTCCGTAATCGATTTTTGTGATGTCCTCATAAAAAATTTCCCCCTTTGTGTCATACAGCGTTCTGTAGGCTTTCTGTGCGAATCTGTCAATTTCACACCATCCGACGCACTCAAACCCGCCTACTTTTTCAAAAGCCGAACGGAACGCTCCTATTCCTGCAAACGCTTCGAAATATTTTATCATTTATCACCGTTCCTTTCCTTTTTGTAATAAAAAAACGGCTAAGTCTTTTTCAAAACTTAACCGTTACATTGACATATTCATTTCTTCATCTTCTGTTTGCTCACTATCTTCACTTACGATATGGAAATCGTCCACACCAGGGATAACTCCGAGCGTTCTGCCGTTATGTGCGATATTTTTGTTGTGTAGGGTTCGACTCCATTTTTTTCGTGAAAACCGTTGAAAAGCATCCACGGTTTTACATTAAAATTTTTTGTTTTCTAAATATCAAAAAAGCCCGTAAAATCGGGGCTGCAATAAGGAACGTAAAAAACCGATTGAGAAAGAAGAAGTTATCAGCAATAGGTTTAGTTATGTTAATTAATAGTTAAAACAATCGACTGTCTAAGAAACGGTCGGTTGTTTTGCTGTTTATATTAAATTGAAGAATAAGATTGCTCTGCAAACATATGAGTTTACAGAGCAAATCAAATTAAGCAATGTTGATAGTATTCAGCAATTCACCGGAATTATTATCGAACACAAAAATGTAGTCACCGCAGGATTCAAAAGTGTACGAACCGCCTTCTTTGATCTCATCAACTGACTGCTTTTTAATAAGACTCCAATCCTCAAGCGAATATGTCAGATATTTACCTTTATAATAGGTTATTGCTTTTTGGGAGTTGGCATAAATGATTCTTTCGTGATTTTTAGTTTTCTTTTCTTCAAAATGTGATGTTTCATAATTCCATAAAATAATTCTGTCACCGTCAATTTGTTCAGATACATTATCTGTAAATCCTTTTGCGTAATGTGAATACTGTGCTATGATAATTAAATATTTATCAGATTGTTTAATCGGCTGATATGAATAATCAATATTAAAAGTTGTCCCGGATTCTACGACTTTACCATTATCTATATTTATTATATAATAGTTGTTTAATTTCCCTGATTTTAGCGGAAACAATATCAATTTATTATCATATAAAGATGCTGTCATATCAGTTTTAGATAAAAAAATCTGTTTTGCATTCTTCTTATTATATACATTGCAAAAAACTGTTTTTTCATTTTTATCAGTTATTTTCAAGTAACAATGATTGCGGTTATTGATAATTTGTATATTGGCAGAAAAAAAATTTTTTTCAACAGTTATATTATAGTCATATGGGCATTTATCTAAATCAATTATTTTCATATCATCAACACTACTATATGCTTTTATGTCATAACGCATATTAATATCGGAATAATTAAGAACATATAATATGTCATCGACGAAATACATATCGTAAATACTATGTGATATGTTATGTATTTTAATAACATTACCAAAATAGTCGAGCTGAAATATTTTTTTAGAATCAACTGAGGGAGAAAAGAATATAAATTCCTCGTCGGCTGTTACAGTAGAAGTTTTTGCAATAGAGATATTACATATTTTATCTATATTTCCTTTTGAATTTTTACAATAGATTCCATCAGAGTCAAGATAAACAATTAAATCATTAACATGACAAGCATGAGAATAATTATCTTTAACATGGATACTAATATCGCCCTGATTTGTGAATAAATGTCTTAAAATAAGTAAGCCGATAATTATAAATATTAGCGGAAACGCAATCATATTTTTTCTATATTTTTTTCTCATAATAATCCTCAAATTTCTGATTTCACAAAAGCACCTATTAATGAAATAAAACAGGCTGATTGGCAAAATGTTAATGTAAATCAGCCTGCTAAATTATCATATTGAAACGCTGAAATAAAACCTTATTTTTTCTGTATTAAATAACCCACATCAAAAATACAACCCTCTTTATTCGCGATTTCATCAATAGAATTAAAATAGGTCGTATTTCCATCATTGTGTTGTGCTTCAGTATAGTTGCTGTATCTATTAAATGTCGCTATCATACCTGAGTTATCATCTTTTATTCCAGCAACAGAATGCTGTTTTTGATATGTGACAACTTTTGCGAATGCTCCTAACTCAATTGAACTTTCGTACTTATATGAAAAATAAGCAACATTACCATTTGTAAACTCGCTATCCATTTCTTGAGCTAAAGCATTGCCAAAATCAAATGCATATTCTAAATCACCAATTTTAGGGTTCTTGTAAGTTTTATATGTTAGGTTGAGAGAGTCTAGCCAATCCGATACTTTATCCGGGTTACTACCATAAAAACCATCTTTTAAATAATCGGTTTTATTGGAAAATAATCCACCAGTAACTATATCTAAAACTAAAGCATTATATTCAAACTCTGCTGCGGTTTTGAAAAAGTTAACATTTTCACCAGCTAATGTTGCTGCATTAAAGGCTGCCATTAATTCGCATATTACTCCATGCATAGGCACATCTGCAAACATTAATCCACCATCATCTGAAAAATTTCCGTTGGATTGATTAATAACTAGCATCTTTTCGTTATAAAAATATATATTTTTATCATCGCCATATTTTTTAAGACCAATTTTGGTATTATTCGTGTAATTTTTCATGGCTCTATTGATTTTATCATTAGAAGTATAAGTCCAGCCAACATACTGCATATAAGCATCGCCAAACCTCGTCCAATCAGCAATAGCACAAGTCATAAATCTTGCATTATTTATTCTGTCTGTTGATACTGAAATTTGATTGTTTTTATAGCTTAAGTATAAAGGTTTACCTATAGTATCGTTGTTTTCATAATACAAAACTTTTGAGCGTATTACCAGACCATTCTCACCAAGCAATCCTTTAGCACCGTTATTATAAGGTAGTACTTCCCATAATTGTCCCTGCAAGTTTAAGTCATTGCCCATAAATACAGAATAACTTCCGTCATCATTCAAGTGCAGAGTTAATACCAATTCTTCATTATTCAATGCATGAATTTTATAACCTTCATCGCACCATTCAAACTTGAATTTTTGATTATTGTTTCCTGTATAATTATACATTATCAAAGACGCCCCTGGATTAGTGGAGTTGTCTTTTACATTCATATAGTATTCCGGATAAATACCTACCATTTTAGTAAGATAATATGTCTCTCCATCAAGGAAATCGTATTTATCACCTAAAATGTCAGGTTTATCCATGGGATACGGATCTTCAATATCCGAATAACCGTCACCATCTGAATCGTCATTACTTTCAGGATTAGAATTCATAATAAAATAATAACCAGCAGTTACTTCCTGCTCTTTGTGATCCATTATAATAGTCTTATAAATCGGTACAGGTTCAATTTCAACGCCATCTTTTAATCCGTCTTTGTCAGTGTCAGGCAAATCATATCTAGTGTTAACTATCTGTCCGTTCTGCACTCGTATACCAGCTAATTCAAAAACATCATACAAACCATCACCGTCTGTATCTTTTGTATCAAAGAAAGTATCCAATGCAATTTGGGAATAAATATCGGCTAAATCATTAGTTGTAATGGCTTTGTAGAATTCACCATGAGTCATCTTTGCCATATGTTCAAGTGTTTTATCATCAGAACCTAAGCCAAACCCAATAGTGTAGATCGAAATATCTAAACTATCCGCTTCTTTTAAATATGAATCAGAAATATTACATCCACCATCAGACATAAATACAATCATTTTTTTTGGAGCACCTGTCTGTGTTTTTAGTAGTTGAATTGATTGATTTATCGACGCATCAAAATTATTACCTCCGGTAGAGTAGATATTATTCAACGAGTTTAACAATATGTTTTTCTGACCCACAGAAGTAAAATTACAAAGTATCTGAGGCCTGCTGTCTTCAGCCAAAATAGCTACATTATCTTTATTCCTTAGAACATTAATAAACGATTCAGCTGCCTTTTTTCTGCCTGCTTCATATGGATCGTTGTATTGCATACTACCCGAACAATCAATGACCAAAACTGTGCTTAATCCACTTGGAGCATAATCATAATAACTCGGATATAATTCAGTAGACCATGCTTTGTACCATTCTTCCCTATTAACTATCATATACTTACTGAAGTGTGTAGTCTCCACACTTACAGTAGAGTTCTCCTCATCAAGCATAGTGTCCAACTCAACAAAATTGTCATTTTCTTCATCATACCATAAAAATAGCAGATTGTCAAATTCGGTATCGCCAAGTTTAGACTTGTCGATCACATAAGTAAGCGTAGCCTTATCAAACTGCGAAGTCGTTTTGATTTCAAAAGGCTCGCCCACAAGACCTACAACCTCTGAGCAGAGTATATCCTTGTTCATAATGCTCTCAACGGTTGTGGTTTTCTGGAGATTACCCGTGCCCTCCATAGATACACGAACCTCTGTAACGGCACAATCCTCGTTTTCAACCTTGTGAATAAACGTCTGTAAACGCTTTTCATCACCGTCAAGAATACCATTTTCGTTTGTATCGGGATTTGTAGGATCAGTTTCAAGATAGATTTCATCGCCGTCTTCTAAACCATCGTCATCGGTGTCTTTCTTTAGCGGATCAGTATTATAAGTATTGATTTCTTCTCCGTCATTAAGTCCGTCGCCGTCCGTATCATCATTATAAGGCTCTGTACCAAGTTCATACTCCTGAAGATTTGTTAATCCGTCTTCATCAAAATCCTCATCACCGTCTGTAATTCCGTTTTCATCTGTATCAATCAAAGTCGGGTCAGTTCCGGTAACAAACACCTCATAATAGTCATCAAGAAGATCACCATCGGTATCTACCAACGTGCTATCACTTCCAAGATACTGCTCAACGCAGTCAGGAATCTTATCTCCATCGGTATCTTTGAGAAGCTCCCAATTATTCATATCTTCAAAGAAATCAGGTAAGCCATTGTCGTTTTCATCCTTCATATACTGCCATTCATCGACAGGTATATCCAAAGGCTCTGAAACAGTGCCAACCAATTCGCCAGCATTGCCACTATAGTTAGCGTTTACGCTTGGACAGTTGAAAGTTATTGTATCCGCAATAATGACAACATTATTGAGATTCAGATTCTGAGCCATTATCTCAACGTTGCCGAAAGGAGCATATACCAGACCATTAAGATTAACGTTCTGGCTGTCAATCACAATATCTCCATACTTTGAAAAGATGACAGAATTGTTTGTGTTTTTTACCTCGCCGTTAAGGGTAACATCTTCAAAGGCTTTAAGCGCCGTGTTGATATTTATGTTGCCTGTAAGAGTAGCATTACCCTCAACCTCCAGCGGATCATTGATGTTTATGTTTATTTCTTCAAGAGTGTAATCCTGTGAATATTCATCAATATTATTGCCTGAAAAATAGGCTGAATCGATCTTATCAAAGATATATATCATTTCTTTGCCTGCATTCTCAGTTTTCGTACCATTAACGTTCAAATTCCCATTTGAAACTATTGTGCCGTTTGTCGCTATATTTCCATTCACACAGAAATTGTTAGCATTAATGGTGATAGACCCCTCTGTATCAGAAGCGGCAAACATTGTGTAGGGATACTTTTCTGCTGCCTCCTCTGCTACTGCCGGCAAACTCGGTAAAAGAGTTGCCGCCATAGCTGCACTCATTACGCCGGAAAGTATTCGTTTGAAGTTGCTTTTAAGTTTCATAACTTCTCCTCCATTTCCGCAATACGCAAATATATATTCAACTCTATATATTCGAAATACTGCATATTATCAGTCCGTATTGTGATTGTTCAGTATTGGTTCTACGTCAGAAAAACCAATAATTCACATATCTTAGTTCATTGGAATCACCAAACCTCTCTGCCTAAAGCATAAACTGTAAATTAATACAAAACCTCCGCACTGTAAACAGTGACCGTTTCGTAAGATATGCCCTTGTAGACCTTTGCAACTGTTTTAACACGGTAGGTTCCGCTGCCAATCGGCGAGAATGAGTTAGGATAACTGCAATACCAGCTGTTAAAAGTTTTGCTCCAGTCGGTTATTTTGCGCCATGACATTCCGTCTTTTACCTGCAAGGTCTGAGTTACAACGATTTTAGTTGTTGTTCCCGATATTCCGTAAACTGTGCTTTTACAAGATGCTACACCGCCGGAAATAGTCAAATTACAATTGACACTATCCGTATACAAATAACAGGGAGAAACAACACTACCATTATCAGGCGGAACAGCAGCCGACACTGTAGCTCCTCCAACTGAGCAGAAAACAAGGCAAGCCATAAAAATGGGTACAATTTTTTTCATAATATCTCCTCCTACAAAAAATGAGTGCAAGAGAAATTTTTCCTCTTACACTCTTAATGGCAACAAAATATTCGGCTTTGTGAGCTGTTTTTCAAAATTTATTTCAATTTTGTAGACTTGCACAATTCTAGCACATCGTCTTTGTTCATATTGCTTTTTATTTGTAAGATATACCTACCATTATCCCACATAATACAGAAATCATGGTTGGTACTTTGAATAAGATATTCCTGTCCTGATTCATCAGTGTAGTATTCAAGTTCAGAATGTTCGTTATCAAAATAACCTGAGTAACTATCATGAACGAATTGCTCGAAAAAGATATATTTATCACCATTAAAATAAGCGGCGAATATTGTTCCGCTATCTCGGTTATAATCAGATAATTCAAAACCGTCGGGCAGATTTGAGATCGCATATTCTTCTTTGATAGTTGCCGGATAATCTTTTTCAGTAGCGTTGTTTACCGAAACGGCAGTGTGATCTCCGAAAATACTCATAAAGAAATCATTAACCGCCTCACGTACCGCTTCAACGCTCAGTGAAGATGCCGACAAAATTATTATGGCAGCCACTATACACGCCGCTCGCCTTCCTCCGGTACATATCAGATTAAAATACGGTTTATTCCTTCTTCGTATAAGTTTGTCCATCTTACGTTCGAACTTTTCTGAGAACTCGGCATTAACATCAAAATTTACAGAGTCAATAAATTCATCAAGCTTAGGTTCAAAAGCCTCGCCTATAGCTCTTGATAATATTGAATAGTTATCCATTATAAATGCCCTCCTTTTCAAGCAGCTTTGCAAGACTATCCTTTGCGTGCTGAAAACGCTGTCGTGACGCCGCATTGGAAATATGCAGTGCTAACGAAATCTCACTGTACCTCATGCCAAGAGTGATTCTCAGGTAAAGAATTTCCTGATCGGTATATGAAAGCCGCTTGATACAATCAACTATATTATCGTAATTTCTGTCACAAAGCGTCTCGTCTGTTAATTCGGGAATATCTTCGCTTAAATTCATAGCTTTAATGTGTTCCTTTTCTTTTTTCAGTAAATTCAAAGACACGTTTCTAACAGTAATGACAATATAATAGTCCAATTTGTGAGATTCTAAATTTTTAATT
>ERZ791741.2771-NODE-2771-length-11860-cov-3.927912_pt1 | contig 11860 bp, 10 predicted proteins | sample MGYA00510040_ERZ791741 | MGnify/ENA primary metagenome ERZ791741 (study PRJEB30046, sample SAMN00791960) | human gut metagenome | study: EMG produced TPA metagenomics assembly of the A metagenome-wide association study of gut microbiota in type 2... | reverse complement strand
CCGAAAACCACACCCTTCGCCTCTAACCAATCCAATCCCTCTTCCGAATAAAGGGCGATTTGTTCCAAAATTTCAAGATTTCCTTTTCTTTCACCTAATTCATAGGCATCTTTGACGAAAAGCTCGACGCTGTCTCGAAGTCCTTTACTACGTCGTTTATCCCCTCTAATCATGGCTGAAATTGTCCCGCTGGAAAAAAGGGTGTGTCCTCCGATTAAAGGTCCTTTTTCTAAAATCAAGACTTTTTCTGCACCATTTTCCTTGGCAGACAACGCGGCACAGAGACCTGCCATCCCGCTGCCGACAACGATCACGTCCCATTCAAGTTCTTCCGGGAAGGCTTTAGGCAAGTAAGCTGATGAAACGCAAAGAGGAAAATAAGTAATTAAACTCCTTCTGGAAATCATGGAGCCTTCTCCTTAAAAACGTCTCCGGGCACTTTCTGAAGCCATTGATAAGCTTCTAACCGAGATCTCACCCCCAGCTTGCCGTATGCGTTTGAACAATGCATTTTTACTGTTTCTTGTCCGATTCCCAGTTGATCAGCAATTTCACGATTGCTCGCCCCTTTGGCTGCGAGCACAATGACATCTTTTTCCCGGTTCGTCAAAGAATTGAAGGTTTCTTCAAACTTTTCCTCTTCTTTTTTCTGCCTCCAGTATTGACGAGATCTTTCGCAAGCCTTGGAAACAGAGTCTCGAAGTTTGAGAGGATCACCGCGTTTTTCGAAAAAATCTACAGCCCCATATTTCATGGTATATACGGCCGTTTCGATATCTCCGTGACCCGTCAAAAAGATAATGGGTAACTTATTGCCTCGTACGTAAAGCGCTCGCTGCAATTCAAGGCCCGTCATCTCAGGCATTCTTATATCGAGCACAAGACAACCAGGGACGCGGGGATCGTCTTCTTCCAAAAAGCGAACCGGATCAGCCCAATCTTTCACCTCATACCCGCACATAGATAAAAAGAGCTTTTGGCTCTCCCTGAACGCGTCGTCATCATCAACTAAACGAACCAGCGGAGAAATTTCGGACATAAACTTTCTATCCTCCTATTTGAGCAGACTGACCTTCCGGCAAGATGTCGAACCTTAATGCAGCTTTCAATTTTTTGTCAGCTAATTGAAAACTTAACGATGCTCCATGACGATCACAAATTCCGCGGCAAATACTCAAACCAATCCCAAGACCAGTCGTTTTTGTAGAGACGGAATAACTTTTCTCATTAATCATTTCAAGCTGAGACTGAGACATTTGAGAGGCTGGATTTTCGATTTCACACAGCCATTGTTCTGCTTTTGCGTCTTTTGATATCTTAACGTGAATCGTGCCGCTAACGTCGTCAGATAACGCATCAGCCGCATTCCTAAGAAGGTTCAAAAAAAGAATTTGCAGCTCCAAAGCATTCCCTTTTATCGGGTAGTATGTGCGGACGGACCAATCAAAAACAATCTGATTTTCCAATTGTCTTCCGCGCTCGGCGATCAAAGAACCGGCTGACTTCTTAAGCAGCAGAGCTAGATCACAATCCTCCTGGCGTGAATAATTATTTTTAGCGTACCCCCTAACACGGTCAATGATTTTTGACATAGTTAAAACCTGCTCTTCAATACCATTGAGTGCTTTTTGTTTTACTTCTTTGGAAAAAGGTATTTTGGACGAGCTCTCCATCTTCAGCAGCGTCCCATAGTTTATAAGTTTTGTATTCTAAAATGGATAGCACATAGGTTCTAATGCTTCCTAACGGAGAGCTGAGTTCGTGGGCAATCATGCCGCTCATCTGCTGCACAATAGAACGTTTCTCGTAAGCATTCAGCGCTTTTCTGACTTTGATGGCTTTAGCTTCAAAATTGTCTTTTTCCAAAAGAGCATTGGCAAGCATTGCCGTACGTCTTTTAATAAGAACATTCAAACGGAGTTCATTCAACAGCAAAAATACGAACAAAAGGAACACAAACCAGACGGCTCCTTTATGTCGTTCATACAATGCAGCCGGCGTAATATCTCGAAGATACCGGTAAGGTCCTTCTTTCAATCGCTCAAACAATTCCATGATCCGGCGTTCACTAACATTTGGCACCCACTGGCGACTCAAATCTCCGCCCGTTTTATACAACGCAATCGTCAGGTCTTTCACTTCTTCTCGCGGCGTACCCTCCGCCGCCCACAGGCTGATATCCGGAAATAGATCTGTGGAATGCCTACAGTCAAGCGGAGAGTCTTTCTTTTGATGAACAATTCGAATCAATCCCTTCTTAATCAGACCTTGTTCTTCAAGGTTTTCCAGAAGACAGGCAGGAATAATTCCGACATCTGCTTTTTTATTAAGCAGTGCGCTTAGTACGTCAGGATATGCGTTATTGCTGAAGGATATCTTCGAAAAAAAGTGTTCATCATCATAATGATTTTTCTTCAATTCATTGCGAACGCTCAGCCAGCTGTCAATCGTATTCGGAAGACCGCTCTGCGCTGTTTTATGTTGCAGATCAGCAAGAGATACGAGTTCTTTTCTGTCATTCAACACAGCGAGCGCTGCACCGACAGACTGTTCAGGGTCCCCGCTCTTGAGATTGATTCGAGTAGCAATTTTGTAGGTATTTTGTGCCGGAGAACCGTCTATCGTGGCAAAGAAACCTGTCGGAGCCAAAATAAAATCCGGTTTGTCTTTTCTCAAGGCATCAAGACCATCAGCAGCTGAAAATGTTATGGTTGCTACGTGATATTTGGGAAGACTTCGCCTGAGCTCGGAGAGCATTTTTTGAAGTTCGATAACATCTTTGGGATTGACAAGCGTATCAGGGATACCAATTGTCAAAGAAGGCTGCGAAATTTCTATCGGTGCACTTGCCGCATTCGCTTGAACTACTAAAGGCTGAGAGAAAAATAATCCAACGACAAAAATCAGTTTGCCGACCACTCCTTTCTCCGCCAAAAAGAAAAATTCGACAAAAAATCCTTGACTCTGAGGTTGTTCAATCATTTTTGTTTTTTCCACCCATTCGGGGGTATCAGAAAAAGCCTTCAAATCTCAAAATACTTCCATACGAGATCAATCAATCTCAGTTTTAAATTCTATTAGGAGTCCATAAGATGCAAAAAGCCAAACTTTCCCTTATCGCAGCCGCTCTTCTCGTTCCCGCATTCGCACTTTCTGCCTATGCTGCAGATTTTGTTCGCCCTATGCCTACCCACCCGATCCAAGCCGGTCCAACTCTTCTTGGCGGTGAACAGCCCGTTATTTGTTCTCCCCTTGTAGGCAAAAATCTTAAAGCCATCAAAGCAGAAGCGAAAACAGTAAAAGCTCTGAATCCGGACATGGTTGAAGTTCGCGCCGATTATTGGGACTTCATTGAAGATACCGATAAAGCCATTGAAGCTCTCCAAGCAATTCGTAATATTATCGGCGACACACCGATTCTTCTGACAGTCCGTGTCGCGGAGGAAAGAGGTTTCAAAAAAGTTGGTCAAAAACCGAAGTTTGATTTTTACAAGAAGGCCGCAGCTCTCAAACTACCTAACCTGATTGACGTCGAATTGGTGTATGGGGCAGACACTATTAAAAATCTCAAAAAGGATTTAAACGGAGTCCCTGTTGTCGTTGCCTATCATGATTTGAAAGGTACTCCGAGCAGCGAAGAAATTGCTAACATTCTCAAAAAGGAAATTGATGCTGGCGGCGATGTCGCCAAAATCGTGGTGAAACCCAATTCTCAAGCCGATGTTCTCCGTTTCCTCAATGGAACACTTGAATTTAGAACGAAGAACCCTGCATATCCGGTCATTGCTTCTGCCAGTGGGCAGGAAGGAAGAATCACTCGTTTAGCCGGCGGCCTTTTTGGTATTGATTTGACGTTTGCATCCGGTGTTAAAGGCTCCAATCCCTGGCAGATGCCGGTTCAGACAGTACAAGAGATTAACAAGGTCATCTATCCAGTTACTAAGAAGTAATGTTTTCTCCGCCGAAAAATCGAGTATCTGGTTAGATTAACTCGATGAGGTGATGCTCCGGCTCAAAAGTCGGAGCATTTTTGTTCAGTGAACGTTGCTGCACAATGCTAGAGAAAATGTGAAAAAAGTATTGCTTGAGTGAGTCTTCGCGTATCAGCTCCAACAAACGCTAGGTATAGATAAATTTGCCACGGTTTTCCAAGACAGACATTCCATTTTCAAAGGACTTAACGATAGTGATGCGTCTGACTGCTTTAGCATTCACGGTAACTTTAATTACTTCTGAGTCGCTTTTTTCTCCAATGCAAAATGATCGAAAAAGATATATGTTATATAGCTTCTCCCCTTTCGGACTTTTCCCATTCTCGCAGAAAAAAGGAAGCTCTTCCGAAGTTGCTCCCAAGTTATGAAGAAATTCAGAGACATTGAAACGAATAATATCAATGAGACAAGCTTCTTCGGGGAATTCTGAAGCTGAGAGTGTAATCTCTCGGCTATAGCGAAAAATGGAATCACAAGCATATGGCGTCAGCTTAGAATGCTGGAAGTTTTCCGATAACAAACAGTTATCCCCTTGGAAAATATCCTTGCTGCCAATGGGAAGCTCTTTAAGAGACACAAAGCCGAAATTTTCCTTTGCGCACCCAAGTTTCTTCTTACCCATAAAAATAAATAGCCTTCTATCCGGAATCCATCTTCTAAATATCACATTGGAGAGCCAATCCCTAACAATTTCCTTAAAGCGGTCTTTGAATATGTAGGCAATCACGAGAGCGAAGAATAAATTCCGGCTCAAAGACCCATATTTGTCTTGATAGAAGAATGCCACCACCGTCGCAAAAAGCATCGATAGTGCCGCCGCTGATCCGTAAATAGAATGCGTAAGTAAGGGAGCACCTTGCTTATAACGAATGTCAAGAAAAAGAGAACTCTGAACAAGTTTTTTCAGAAAGGACCATCGCATCAAGAATGCCGATTCCTTACTCTCTCCTTCGATTGATTCAACCGGAAAGCGGCTTGCGCGGTATTTCTCAACTTCCTGCCAAAAAGACAATATTTTGTTTCTCGGCTCACCGATGCAGACTTCATTGAGATCTCTAAGGCAGAACGCGGTCACCACAGTGAGATATTCGTCAAGTTTATCGAGCAGCCGAACCTCTCGTTCTGAATTTTCTTGTGAGAACTTTATGTTTCTAAACTCATCAAGCAGCTTATAGACAGTCTGCAGAAAAGTTTCAGTTTCTTCCGCGGACAGTTCTTGTTTCTCCATCAAAGAGCGGCTGCTCTCTTGAAGTGCAGTTTTATATTTGAGACAGAAGCGTTTGAAGAAATCATCAAATTTCTCCTCTTTGCCTGAAGATATTCTCCGAGCAACAAGTTCCTTGAGGAGACCATCCAGACTAGGGCTTTGCTCACTCAGACTAAGGTAGCACTTCAGATTATGTTTGAACTCTTCTTTTTTGAAATTATTTTCCGTGATTTGAAGCGCGCCGGAAAAAATAAAGAATGTGTCAACCCGGTACTTGAGTTTTTTAGTTTTATCTGTGATGCGGATTTTTTGCTTAACTTCGATTTGTTTTTTGCCGTGCTGCTTAATCGCGTCTATGAGCATGAGTTCTCCTGCAAAATAAACCGACTAAAGAGGATGGAAAAACATCGTGTCGCAAAGTCTTAGGAAACTTTGCGGCACAGCGTATCATTATTTCGTTAGAAGAATCCGGGAGTGATGCCGAGCCATTTAAAATAAGTTGCTCCGGCAAGCATCAAACCGAGCCAGTAGAGAAAAGACATAACGAAGCCATAGTAGAAAGATTCGCCCATCGTATATTTATTTGTACCGTAAAGCATTGCGTTCGGTTTAGCATTAAACGGGAGGCTCCAGCAAACGTTAATGCAGAGTGCCACAGGAATCGCTAACGAAAGAATATCGATCTTTAATTCCTGCGCAATACCAATAACTATCGGCATGAAAATAATCGTCCTCATGTTCTTGCTTTGGAAAATGAAGTGACTTGCGATAAAGATGCCGGTCAGAAGAGCATACAGACTGAAATAGCTCATAGAAACCAGTCCTAACCCGTCCATCATAGCTTTGGTGAGAGTGTCCATCAATTTAGTAGCTGTGAGTCCTGCCCCAAGCGCATAAGCTCCCGCGGAGAAGATCATTAGATGCCAAGGGATATCAACATCGTTCCAATTTAGCAATTTGAACTGTGGTGCAAGCATAATGACGGCGCCAGTCATAGCCACAACTGTTGCATTGATGCCGTGAATTTTATCCGTGGCCCAAACTAAAAGTACCAAACCGAAGATAGCGATTGCCTTTAGCTCGTCCATCTTGAACGGCCCGAGCTCCTCATATGCCTTTTGAAGGGATTCCATGCCGCCCTGCAGCTTCGGCTGTTTGTCTTCTTCGGATACGGGAAAGATAAATCGCATGCCGAGTCCGTACCCGATAATTCCAAATCCAATAACAAGCGGAAGGCCGGCCATTAGCCAATCAAAATAGTAAATCGTGCATCCGGCTCCCGCGAGCAAAGCGATTGCAAGAAGGTTGGCACCGGAACCAGTCATAAACGCGTTGCAGCTGGCGTTGATCATGACTAAGTTGTAAAGTACCAAATTTCGAGAGAAGTTATTCGTTGTATCAGTCCCCGGAGCACCGTAAACAGCAGAGATGACCATGAAAAGCGGCATCATAAGCGCAGCTTTCGCTGCTGTGGCGTTTACAAACGCAGCCAAAAGAACGTTAATACCAAGAAAAGTCAGAAAGATTGCTGAGGCATTTCGTCCAAAACGAAGAATCAGCCAAAGCGCTACTCGCTTAACTAGTTGTGTCTTCACTAAAGCGCTTGCAAGAACAAATGCTGAAACGTTTAACCAGATAACCGGATCCCCCAAGGTTGCCATTGCCGGTTTCGCTTTTAAAATTCCTGTCAGCACAAGGCCGCAGATTAAAAGCATTGAGGTAACGTAGTTCGGCAGCGCCTCGCTGATCCAAAGAAAAAGAGCTGTTGCAAAAAGGGCAAACATTATCTCTTGTTTCTGATTCAGAATGGGGATTTGTACGACATACGCAAGGACAAAGAACAGAATTGCAGCAATCGGTAGTCCCCATTTCTTAAAAAATGCCCCGGTTTTAGTGAGCTTTTTCTTAGGAAGCCGATTTAGAGAGTAGCTGTTTAAATCCAGAGGGTCGTAATTGGTTTGGACGGTGCTCGTTGTCATAATTTTTACGGTGGCTGTTTAAAACCACCGTTCCGGTTAATTCCAATAAAACTTTAGTTCATGCCGAGAACTTGTTTAGCAGCTTTTAGATAGTTTGTATTGGGCAGCTCTGAAATACCCAGAGCCTGCGTCGCTTTTTTCATGCCTTCATAATTCTCGCTTTCGCAGCAGGCTGTCTCCACCATTGCGCCATTGAACCAAACCTGAGCATATTCGCAGATGATTCCTTCAACTGAGAAGCCATAGCGTTTCTTTTCCACACGTACGACAGCTAGGTCCGAATTCTTTTTGGCCATATCTATAAACTCCTCAAGGCTGTAAACGTCTTTTGTCAGCTCAAGCGGGACTTCGAGATGTTTGAGGATTTCGGCCAACTCTTCCTGTTTGACGGGGAATTGGAATTTGCCGCGAGGTTGGAAAATTTCGTAACCATCTGGCGTTTCTCCGACTTTGGTTTTAATGTCAAGCAAACCGTCGCGAACTTTGACATTGGCTTCGTTGGTGCGTCGAGAGAGGAAATAAACCTCCTCCGGCATCACGCGAGCAGCGTAAAGCGTGGCTTTGCATTTCCACATATGTTCCTGAACGCCGGCAATAATATCTTTTCCAAAGACGCGAAATTCAGCGCGGGGAATGATTTTGGCCGCTTCATCAGCACTAATTGCTTTATTTTTGTCGTATGGATTTGTCATTTGATTACCTACTTATTCCATGTGGTGTAAGGATGAGAGACGAGGTTGGAATTGAAATAACGAGGATCTGAAGAGACCTCTTCGCCAAGCCAGTCAGGTTTCTCGAAGGATGTATCTTCGGAGGGAATTTCTATTTCAGCTACGATCAAACCTTCATTAACCCCATGGAATTCGTCTATTTCCCATGTAAGCCCGTTCCCTGCCGGAATCTTGTAGCGAGTTTTTTCGATAATCGGTTTTTCTGCAAGCTCATCGAGCATCTTGACGCAGTCGTCATATGGAATTGAATATTCAAACTCAAGGCGTGTGCAGCCGACCGTCAATCCTTTAACCGTAAGGAAAGCCTTGTCATTGATTGTTCTGATACGAACTGTGCGTTCCTTAACGCTGTTCAGATAACCTTGGCGGTAATGAGTGCCGACTGCGTTTTCACGCCATCCGTTGCCGATGACGAGAAATTTTCTTTCTATTTCTTTTGCCACTTTAAAACTCCTTGATTTCGATTAAAAGCTACGAGTAAATTCTGAGCTTTAGGCGGCAAATTTAAAAATTATCAAATCATATGCTTCCCATAAGAAATTCTTATAAGTACAACTCAAATTTGATCTTTCGGCTTCATACTCTCTGTAAGGAGGGAGATAAATTCGAAAGCTGCCGGAGAAAGTTCACGTTTATCGTTGTAGCCAAGAAAATAATCCGCTGTAACAGAAAAATTTTCTACCGAAAGCATAATCAGCGATTCTCGTTTTAATTCCTGTCTGACTGCTATTGATGGAAAAGCCGCTGCACCGAAACCTCGCGCAATTAGTTGTTTAGAGCTTTCAAGACTATTAACTTCAATAACAGGCGTCGAGAGGAATTCATAAACTCCGACACATTTAAACCACTCCTCGAGCTTGGAACGCATACGACTCCCTTTTTGACGCATGACAAGATAATTTTCCGCGAATTCTTTTGCAGAAAGCGACCTTTTCATTGCGGCTAGAGGAGATGTAGGTCCACAGACACAAACGTACGGCTCTTTGATAAGCAACTTCTGTTTGCAGTGCTTGAGATTTTTCACGTGGCGGCTTAAAGCTACATCTGCAAGCCCCTCTTCTACGAGGTGCGTAACGTAGGCAGAGTCCCCCATTTCCAAACGAATGGAAATCAGAGGATATTTTTTATAAAACTCCCCAATAAAGGAAGAAAGAAAATAGTTACCCATCACTGCGCTGGCGGCTATCGTGAGCTCTCCCGTCAAAAGGTGATTCAAATCACTAAAGACGTTTTCGATTTCACGAAAAATCCCAAAGAGCTTCTGAGTATAACTAAACAAGATTTTTCCTTTAGCGGTCAGTCGTATCTGACGTTTACTTCTATCGAAAAGCGGATTGCGGAGTGCATGTTCGATCCCCTGAATTTGCTGAGAGACCGCTGGCTGCGTCATATAAAGCGCCTTTGCCGCTTCAGTAAAACTGCCTAGACTGGCAACTACGTGAAACGTTTTGAGATGCTCTAGATTCATTCGGGTGATTCCGAACTGATTTTTGTGCATACAGACGCTCCCTGCTTTTAGAAAACACTATTTGAGAATTCGGTCTGTCCTCAGTTTACTTGATGAACCACAGCTCATTTGGCATAAACATGAAATAACAGCCTGAATTCTCGAAAGAACGGGAATTCAGGCTGAAGGACTGCATGTTAAGGAGATAATTTAGAACCTATGCACCACACCCAAGGAAGTATTCCATCCGCTCAATCCGGGCGCTAGATTTAAAGCGTTATGTGCTTTTCCCCATGCTCCCTGAACGTACATCAGCGTCCTCTTAGAAAAGTTGTACAAGTATCCGCCGCCGATACTGTAAGCGTTGAATTGTTTATCCAAGTCGTCTTCAAGTTTGTCATCGTTCTTGTTTTTGCCAAAGACGTACTGGCCTTGAACCATTAAGTCTCCGCCAGGCACTTTTACAGACGTTGAGAGTGAGAAAGCATGGTAGTTATTCGCTCTGCCCGCGTTGTAGGCTTCTGCCATCTTTTCTTCAGCAAATTCAATTCCGGGCAAAGCAACATGCTGTGCAAATTCATACGCACCGAACACTTTGAAGGTTCCGAAGTCGTAAGAGCCGAGGCCCGTGTGGCCATTGCGCAGGCTGCCAACGACCTGCTGACCATCCAGAATGTGGAGGCCAGCTTTGTGGCTGTGCAGGTGGGGAGCGGTGTGAATATTTCCGCCCGCAGTCTGGGAGCGGTCAATGTTCAGGTCATCATGGAAAGCCTGGGCGGCGGCGGCCACCAGACCATGGCGGCGGCCCAGCTCAAGCATATCACCCCCGAGGCAGCCCGGGCACGCATCCAGACCGCCATCGACCAGTACCGTGAGAGCCAGAAGAAGCCGCTCTCCAAAAATGAACCTGAATCCAGAAAAAAGGAGAAGCAGGGATGAACCATTACGATTATCTCATCGTGGGCGCAGGCCTTTACGGTGCGGTGTTTGCCCAGGAAGCAAAAAAGGCGGGCAAAACATGCCTTGTGATTGATAAGCGCAGCCACGTTGCCGGGAATATCTACACCGAGGAAGTGGAGGGAATTCAGGTTCACCGCTATGGTGCCCACATCTTCCACACCAGCAGCAAGGCAGTGTGGCAGTATGTGAACCAGTTTGCGGAGTTCAACCGCTACACCAACAGCCCCGTTGCCAACTATCACGGCGAGATCTACAATCTGCCCTTCAATATGAACACCTTCAATAAGATGTGGGGGGTGGTGACCCCCGCCGAGGCCAAGGCAAAGATCGAGGAGCAGAAGCGGGAAGCGGGCATCACCGACCCGAAAAATCTTGAGGAGCAGGCCATCAGTCTGGTGGGTACGGACATTTACGAAAAGCTCATCAAGGGCTACACCGGCAAGCAGTGGGGCCGCCCCTGCACCGAGCTGCCGGCTTTCATCATCAAACGCCTGCCGGTCCGCTTTACCTACGACAACAACTACTTCAACGCGCTGTATCAGGGCATCCCCGATGGCGGCTATACCGCCATGGTGGAAAAGATGCTGGAGGGCATCGAGGTGCGGCTGAATGTGGATTATCTGGCCGATCGGGAGAGCCTGAACGCACTGGCCGACAAGGTGGTTTACACCGGCCCGGTGGATGCCTACTTTGGCTACCGGCTGGGGGCCCTGCAATACCGCAGCGTCCGCTTTGAGACCGAGGTGCTGGACACCGACAACTACCAGGGCAACGCCGTGGTGAACTATACCGATGCCGAGACCCCGTACACCCGCATCATCGAGCATAAGCACTTTGCGTTCGGCACCCAGCCCAAAACGGTCATCAGCCGGGAATACAGCGCCGAGTGGAAGCCGGGCGATGAGCCCTATTACCCTGTCAACGACGAGAAGAACGGTGCCCTGTACGCCCGCTACAAGCAGTTGGCCGATGTCGAGCCGAACGTCATTTTCGGCGGCCGCCTGGGAGAGTACAAGTATTATGATATGGATAAGGTGATCGAAGCAGCATTGGATGCGGCGGGGAAAGAGTTGGCGTGAACTGCTGATCGCCGCACGAGGGGAGTTTCTCCGGCAAGTGTCCGCTGGGGTGGGACCCTGTTGCCGCGCAGCGGCAATAGGGCGGGCGATGGAATGGCCCGTTTCACTTGCGGGAGAAAGCTCCCGGAGATGCGGCAGCCCCCGACCGTTGACGGAAACGCGCAATTGCTGTATACTAGCCATAGAAATCCACCGGTTCCCCGGTGAGAAGTGAGGGATAACACCATGAAAGTGATTCTGAAGCAGGACGTAAAGGGCATTGGCAAGAAGGACGAGATCCATGAGGTCTCCGACGGCTACGCCCGCAACTTTCTGTTCCCGCGCAAGCTGGCCGCTGTGGCCGATGCTTCTGCGGTGAATATCGCACGCGGCAAGGAGGCCGCTGCGGATTTCCACGAGGCTGAAACTGTGGCCGCCGCACAGGCTGTGGCTGCAAAGATCGAGGGCAAGACCGTGACCATCAAG
>ERZ791741.2767-NODE-2767-length-11878-cov-3.452762_pt1 | contig 11878 bp, 9 predicted proteins | sample MGYA00510040_ERZ791741 | MGnify/ENA primary metagenome ERZ791741 (study PRJEB30046, sample SAMN00791960) | human gut metagenome | study: EMG produced TPA metagenomics assembly of the A metagenome-wide association study of gut microbiota in type 2... | reverse complement strand
CGTACAGCACCCACTCGCAAAAAACGAAATTTATCTCACTTTCTCGAAGTCTTACAGCGTGTAGAAAAATTTATTCTGTAATATTCTTAATAATCTGCTGCATTTGCTCCATTTTCCTTTCCATATCGGCAACAAGAGCAAATTGATTTTTAGCACGAACAAGATTATGCTCAGGGTATGCAGTCTTAAAATATGTATCGCCATTGAGATAGTCGGTAAGAAAACGCATACCGCACTCAAAGGTCATAAGTTTGGCGGAAAAGGCAAGATTATCTATTTCGCACTGATTAAGAGCATCGCCTGCCTCGCTCAAAAAGCCTTTTGCATACGCCTCAAAATAATCAAGCATAAGCTCAACCTTATCATAATTATCATCGTCCTCGGCACATGAATTAGCACCAAAGCGAATAGAATCGCCGAAATCATAAAGCGCAAGACCCGGCATAACCGTGTCAAGGTCGATAACGCAAATAGCATCGTCGCTGTCGCTGTCAAAAAGAACGTTATTAAGCTTAGTATCGTTATGAGTCACACGAAGCGGAAGTTCGCCTTTTTCAATAAGTTCAACAAGCTTTTTGCAATCCTCACGCCTGTGCATAACAAACTTAATTTCCTCCCCGCAATTAACAGCTCTGTCCGCCTTATCAGCCTGAACTGCAGGGATAAATTCATTTTCATATCTCCAAATTGTATTATGGAAATTCTTAATAATTTCGCTGAGACTTTCAGCCGGAAAATCGCTTAAATACTTTTGAAATCTGCCAAATGCCTTACCGCTTTTGCCAAAAACTTCTGCGCTGTCAACCGTGTCATACGCCTTTGAATTGTCAACAAAACGATACGCACGAAAGCAAGAACCGTCCTCGTCTTTAAAATATTTATTTCCGTCAAAAGTTCTGATAAAATGAAGCGTTTCTCTATGAGGGTTACCGCCGTCAGCTTTAATCTTTTCTCTCAAAAAGTCGGTAACGGAAAAAATATTGTTCATAAGAGCGTCAATATCAGGAAAAATGCTTGTATTAACCTTTTGAATTACATAATTTCTCTTCTTGCCGTCTTCATTATATGTTGCAAGAAACGTAGTATTAATATGACCTGAGCCGAATATATCGCAAGATTCAAGCTTACCCTTAAACTTAAATTGCTCAAGAACGTGATTGATATTCATGATAATCTCCTCTAATAAAATATTGAATACATTTTAACACAAAACTTTAACATTATCAAGATAAAAGGTAAGCTGATAATATCAGCTTACCTTTAAATTAAACTATAAAAAGAATTATTCACTGCGAAGAGCATCAATAGGGCTCATTTGAGCAGCTTTTCTTGCAGGATAGATGCCGAAGAAAAGTCCTACGCCGCTTGAAAACAGAAGTGCAACAAGTATAAGCCACCAAGTAATATTAGGCTTAATATTTATTATTGAGCATGCCGCAAAAGCACCCGCAATACCAATTGTAACGCCGATAAGACCGCCTATTAAACACAGAATTACCGACTCCGTCAGAAACTGCATCGTAATAATCTTTGTCTTAGCACCCAGCGACTTTCGTATACCAATCTCACGTGTTCGTTCAGTTACCGAGACAAGCATAATATTCATAACTCCGATACCGCCGACGATAAGCGAAATAGCACCTACGCAAGCGATAAAAGCGGTAAGAACCGACATAATGATATTAACAATATCTACATAAGTAGCCATATTCTGAGCGGTATACATACTGTTTGAATAATTGCCGTGAGCCGACTTAAGATAGTTTACCGTAGCATTACCTACTGCATCATAATCATAGCCTTCCTTAGCGATAACAAACACACTGCCGAGATTAGCGTCTACACCTGTAATTTGAGTAAGAGTGGTGCAAGGCAGGAACAAGGCAATAATAGTCTTATCGCCGCCTGCACTTGAAAACATATTACTCATAGAGCTTGAGCCGCCGAGAGTACTTGCGAGTGCATCAACATTTGCAACGCCGCAAATCTTGATTTTCATTGATTTACCGCTTGAAGAAACGGTAACATATTCATTAGTAACGTCCTCGTAACCAAATGCCTGTTGGGCAGAGTTAGTACCAACTACGGCAATAGGAGCATTTGCATTATACTCCTCATCAGTGAAAAATCGACCGTACTCGCACGAATTAGTCAGCGCAAACTGAACGTCGCTGTTTACACCGATAAGCATAGCCGTAGCCTCTGTAGCGGTTTTGTCAATAGTAGCACGGCCAAAGCCCATAAGCATAGGAGAGCAACGCTCAACACCGTTTACTTTATTTTTAATATTTTCTACATCGTCAAGAGTAATATAGTCGTTATCGGAAGCGGAGGTGGTATCAACGCTTACAAGAACAGCGTTTGAGCCCATATCCTCAATAAGCCCGACAATATAATCTCTTACACCCGTACCTGCGCCGATAATCATAATAACGGAGCTGATACCGATAATAATACCCAGCATTGTAAGAAGACTGCGCATCCAATTTGACTTAATACACTTGACTGCGATTTTCAGACTTTCTGTAATATTCACTGCAAAGTCTCCTTACTTAGTTTTGCTGTCTACTACTTTAACCTTAAAGGTATCTTCTTTATAATCCGTCTTTGGTGACGAAACAATCTTATCACCTGGCTTAAGACCCGATGTAACCTCGTATGCTGTATCTGAGATAGCGCCTGTCTTAATTTCAGTCTTAGTTACAGTCTTATCCTCTTCATTATAAAGATAAACATAAGAACCTGTCTTTTCAAGAGTGATAGACTCGATAGGAACAACAGTTACACCCAAATATGAGCCTGTTTGAATTTCAACGTCGGCATCAAAACCTGCAATAATATTTTCGTCAGGATTTTTAATTTCGATAGTACATTCAACACCTGCACCGGAATCCGTAAGAGATGATAAACCGCTTATGCCTGCCATTGAGCCTACGTTGTCAAGAATTGAGCTTGACGAACCGCCTGTAGCAGTAGGAGCAATAGTTGCAACCTCACCCTCATATTCGCCGTAAGCAGTAGTAACCTTTGCTTTCATACCAACCTTAACCTTATGAACATCATATTCGCTAAGGCTTACTGTAGCAACCAAAATATCGTGATTTTCAAGGGTAATACCCGATGTGAGAGCCGTTGTTTGAGAATCAGGGTTGATATCAACTGCGGTAATAACGCCGTCAAAATCAGCCGTCCAACCGTTTTTAAGAGCTGTTTGTTGCTCTTTCATAGCATTAAGAGCCTTTTTTGAAACGTCAACCGCTGACTTTTGAGCGTCAACAACAGTTGCATTGCCCTGAGTTTTATAAACTTCATACTGAGCTGCAAGAATAGCACGCTGAATTTCACAGCCGGTAAGAACTGCATTATCTGAATCCGAAACGCCCTTGGCAAGCGCTCTGTAATCAATTGAAGAAACAGCAGCTTTAATCATATCAACCGCAACGCCGCTTTCAACAATAAACTTGGTTGAATCGATAATGCCGTCTGTAATTGCCTTTTGGACTTGCTTACCTACAAGATTTGCAATAGCTTCGCTGTTAAGTTGCCCCGATGCGATTGCGCCTGAAATTGTTGTGGCAATAATTTGAGAAATAGTGGTTAAAGTTTTAATATCGTTAGTAATTGAGGCAATGTTATTATTAATTTGTATAAGAGCATTTGCAATATCGTTAATAGTAGCGTTGCCCGTTGTGCTTGAATTTGTATCCTCTGTAAATACTGCTATGTAGCTAAGGTCGCCCGTAACGTGAATAGTCCATGCAGGGGTATTTGCAAGAGGTGCGTCGCCTGCAAGATAAGCGGCACGGTTTGCATACCAGCCAAGGAACTGCCATCCTGCATTAGGAGTAGCAATAGCTGTTATATAGCCGACATCCTGATTATATCTGCCTGAGCCTGTTACAGTACCGCAAACAGCTGACGGATATGCAGTAAGTGAAACAGTATATTTCGGCTTGCCGTCATCTGTAGTCGGCTTAGTTGTAGAAGCGCTTGTAGTAGCTTTAGTTGTTGAAGTAGAAAGCCACTGTGAATAAGAGCCTGTTGTAGTTGAAGCGGCCTTGGTAGTGGTTTTTTTCTTTTTCTTTGTAGTTGTGGTTTTAGTCATCTTCTTTTTAAGCTTTGCTATCTTCTTATCAAGATAATTAACCTCTTTTTTAAGTGAAGCAGCAGAATTTTTGGCACTCTTTTGATTAGCTACTGCCGTATTATAATTCTTTACTGCGTCGTTATAAGAAGCTTGAAGGGAAGAAACCTGACCGTCAAGAGAGGTGGTATCAAATGTTGCAAGAACATCACCCTTTTTAACTTGATCGCCAACCTTAACATTAACATTTTTAACCGTAGCAACTGTGCCGACTTTATATTCCTTAGAAGTGCCTGCGGTTACATCGCCCGTTAATGATACCTTTTCATAAATATCACCTGTAGCAATTGTATTAAGCTTAACCTCTTCACCGCTTTTTGACTTAACAACGCCAAAAACAGTTCCGGCTACAATTGCAATAACAAGTATTATACAAATAGGTACAATAACCTTCTTTTTGATTTTTTTAACCGTTGCCATAACTTAAACCCTCGTTCTTTAATAATAGTTTAATTACACGCATAGTATAATTCCATTTTGTATAATTGTCAACAACTTTTTGTAAAGTTCTAAAAAGTTAACAATTTATTAAATTACAACAAATTGTATAAAGCTTATTTATTCGCCTCAAGAGCACGCTTTCCGATATCACGTCTGTAATGAGCGCCTTCAAAATGAATTTTTTTAACTGCATTGTAAGATTTTTTCAGTGCATTTTCAAGAGTATCACCGAGTGCCGTAACGCCCAAAACTCTGCCGCCTGAGGTAACAAGTTTGTTATCTTGAAGCTTAGTTCCAGCATGGTAAACGGTTACACCGTCAAGCTGACCGTTTGAAAGACCTGTAATCTCAATTCCTTTAGGATATGACTTAGGATAGCCGCCCGAAGCCATAATTACACAAGCGCATGCATCATCACTCCACTCAACGTCAAGGTCTGAAAGCGTTTCATTGTCAATGGCTTCAAAAATATCAACAATATCAGTCTTAAGCCTTGGCAAAACAACCTGAGTTTCAGGGTCGCCGAAACGGCAATTATATTCAATTACCTTAGGTCCCTTAGGAGTAATCATCAAGCCGAAATAAAGACAGCCTTTAAATGTTCTGCCCTCGTTATTCATAGCATTGATTGTAGGAATAAATATTTTATCCATACATTCCTTTGCAACTTCTTGCGTATAATAAGGATTAGGAGAAACAGTTCCCATTCCGCCTGTATTAAGACCCTTATCGCCGTCAAGCGCACGCTTATGGTCCATAGAAGATACCATAGGCTTAACGCATTTACCGTCTGTAAATGCAAGAACAGAGACCTCCGGACCTGTCAAAAATTCCTCAACAACAATATTATTGCCGGAAGCACCGAAGATTTTATCCTCCATAATTTCCTTAACGCCTGCGATTGCGTCATCAAGATTTTCAGGAATGATTACACCTTTGCCGAGTGCAAGGCCGTCTGCCTTAATAACAGTAGGAAATTCGTTTCTTTCCTTAATATATTCAATTGCTTCTTTAGCATTGTCAAACACTTTATATTCAGCAGTCGGAATATTATATTTTTGCATAAGTTCCTTTGAAAAAACCTTGGAGCCTTCGATAATCGCTGCATTTGCACGTGGACCGAATGTTTTAAATCCTGCCTCATTAAGAGCGTCTACCATACCTGCAACAAGCGGATCATCAGGAGCAACAACAACCAAATCGGCTTTAATTTCCTTAGCCAAGTTCACAACGCCGTCAATATCGGTTGCCGCAACATCAAAACACTTGGCATCATAAGAGATACCGCCGTTTCCCGGTGTGCAAAAAATCTCATCAACCTTCTTCGACTCTTTAATTTTCCTTACAAGAGCGTGCTCTCTGCCGCCCCCGCCAACAACAAGAACTTTCATATTTTCCTCCAAATTCATAATATATATGTAAATAATATATAATTTATAATAGCAAAGCAAGGGTGACGTGTGCCACCCTTTTAAAAATTATTTCTCGTTTTTATTGATAATACGTGTTTCTTCCTCTTTTGTTTCAAGATTAATGAAGCGAACAAAAAGAGAAACCTTATTATCCTCGTTAAGATTAGTCCAAATCATATTGGTAAACTCGTCGATATCACTATTGATTTCAACAGGAGTAGGCTCACCCTCAAATGACGGAATAGGATTGCCGTCGCATTTATATGTATGAATAAAATGGCCAAGCCCTCTTCTTGCAGGGTATTCATAGAAAAATCTCACACACTCCGGTTCACCGCAGTTTGACTTAAGTATGGAAAGATTATAATTTCCGTTTTCCTTTAAAATACCTGAAATCCTTGGTGTATAATTAGGTGCGTCAGGCTCAAATTCTCTTGTGATAAGTGCATCGTGGTAGCAGTCGCCCTTAGAAAACGAATCGTAAATAGTATCAGTCTGGTCGCCGTTAGTTACAATTGTGTCACCGTTAAACTTAAGAACAGGATTATAAATAATAAGTGACGGGTCCTCCATTTTTGACTCATCAAAAGCCTTAGTACGTATTCCGCCACGTTCATTTTCCTCAAAAATTCTGTTACGGCTGTTTACGCTTCTTCCCATAATGAAATAAGCAGCCACAGCGAATTTGCCGTCATCACTTTGACCGAGAACAATGCCTCTGCCCGGATATGAATTAGTATTAAGCTCGTTTGCAAGAGATTTGATTTCCATATATTACACCTCAAAATTATTCAATTATTTTTGTTCTGTTGCCGTAAACTTCAATCTTATCTTGGCAAAAAAGAGAAACGGCACGGGGAAGAATTTTCCACTCACATTCCTCCATAACTCGTTTTTGCAAAACCTCAGGAGTATCATCAAATTTGACCTCGCTTGCCTTTTGCAAAATGATAGGACCGCCGTCGCATTCCTCGGTTACGAAATGAACGGTAGCACCGGTAAGCTTCACTCCGCTTTCAATAACTTTTTCGTGAACGTGAAGCCCCCAATAGCCTTCACCGCAAAATGACGGAATTAAAGCAGGATGAACGTTCATCATTTTATTTGGAAATGCCTTTACAATTTGTTCGTCAAGAATAGTCATAAAGCCGGCATAAACCACTAAATCCGCTTTTGCTTCAAGGAGAATATCCCTGATTGCAGCAGTATATTCAGCTCTGTCTTTATAATTTTTCTTTTCGCAAATTTTAGTTGCGATGTTATTATTTTCAGCCCTTTTAAGAGCATAAGCGTCAGGATTTGAGGACACAACAAGGGTGATTTTACCGCCGATAATTTCTCCCCTGTTTTGCGCATCAATAAGAGCCTGCAAATTAGTTCCGCCGCCCGACACCAAAACAGCAATATTTTTCATCATACGAGTTCAACACCCTTTTCGCCCGTCTGAATTTCGCCGATTACACGAGCGTCCTCGCCGTTTTCATTAAGTATTCTTACAGCCTCGTCTGCTTTATCATTATCAACTGCAATAACAAGACCCGTACCCATATTAAATGTGTTAAACATATCTCTTTCAGGGATATTTCCCTCGCTTGCGATAAGGTCGAAAATAGGCTTTTTAAAGCATTTGTCCTTTTCAATAACAGCCTTAAAACCGTCGTTTAACATTCTCGGAACATTTTCATAAAATCCGCCGCCGGTAATATGGCTGATAGCATTTACGTTAACCTTATCCATAAGAGCAAGAAGAGGTTTAACATAAATTCTTGTAGGAGTTAAAAGTTCCTCACCGAGAGTTTTTCCAAGCTCGGCAACGTGAACTCCAAGTCTTTCCTCAGTGATATTAAACACCTTTCTTACAAGTGAAAAACCGTTTGAGTGAACACCTGAAGAAGCAACACCGATAAGAGCGTTGCCGCTTGCAAGCTTATCGCCTGAAACAAGCTTATCCTTTTCGCCGATACCAACGGTAAAACCGGCAAGGTCGTATTCCTCATTAGGCATAAGACCGGGATGCTCGGCAGTTTCGCCGCCTACAAGCGCACATCCTGCCTGAACACAGCCCTCTGCAACACCGCTTACGATTTGAGCAATTTTTTCCGGATAGTTTTTGCCGCAAGCAATATAATCAAGGAAGAAAAGCGGCTTTGCACCCGAACAAGCAACGTCATTAACGCACATTGCAACACAGTCGATACCGATTGTGTCGTGCTTATCAAGAAGAAAGGCAACCTTAAGCTTTGTGCCGACACCGTCAGTGCCCGAAACGAGAACAGGATTTTTGTAATTACCTGCACCCAAAAGTTCAAACATACCGCCGAAGCCGCCGATTGAACCCATAACGCCCGGGATTTCGGTTCTTTTTACGTGTGATTTAATAAGTTCAACAGATTCATAACCTGCTGTTACGTCTACACCTGCAGCGGCGTAGCTTGCGCTGAAACTATCATTCATATTTTAAACTCCTTATTAGATTGCGGATAAGCAATTTCACAATCTTTTTTATATTATTATTTTTTCTTTGAGCAAACAATGTTCGCCGTTCGCCCTTACAACGTCAAAAAGCGAAATTATAAACAGTGAAATTTGCCTTGGGCAAACATTACTTATAATTCCTTGATTTTTTCCTGAAGGGCGATATCCTTTTGCTTTACTTGCTCTGCCATATCCTCACGCATTTTTACAAGCTTAGCCATAAGTTCATCATCGCCGACAGCGAGAATTTCGGCAGCGAGCAAAGCTGCATTTTTTGCAGCATTAACACCGACTGTGGCAACAGGAATTCCCGGAGGCATCATAACTGTTGCAAGCATCGCATCCATTCCGTCGAGTACCTTTGCACTGCACGGAATACCGATAACCGGAAGAGTAGTTGACGCCGCAAGCACACCGCCCAAATGAGCTGCCATACCTGCTGCCGCAATAATCACGCCAAATCCGTTTTTAATTGCATTTTTCGAGAACTCGTGAGCTTCTTCTGGTGTTCTGTGTGCGCTCATCACACGAGCCTCAACCTCAATTCCCAATTCCTTAAGTTGTTTGATTGCAGGAGCCACAACAGGCAAATCGCTGTCAGAGCCCATAATAATTGCAACTTTTTTCATAATTTGTCCTCCCGGAGTAATTTATTTTATTCTGTCAACGCAGTATTGAAGATACACGTTGCTTTCGTCAGGGTAAAAAGTGCCGTAAGCATTTTCGTAAATATAAATTGCTTTTGCTCTCTTAGAGCCTTTTGCGATTGCAAAATAAGTGGTTGGGGTATAACTTTTTGTATATCCCTGAAGCCTTGGGTCAAAAATATAAGGCTTGCCGGCAAGATATATTACCGCCCATTTATGAATAGGCCTTGAGCCGTCATTGTTCTTAACCTTTCCTGCCTCAAGAGTAATAAAGTCGTCATATCTTTTTTGACTTTTTGCAAAAAGAGCAGCAAGGCAGTTGTTGAAATTACTGTTACAACCTACGCAGTTCCAACCGTGTTTTTTGAAGTTCTTAGCGTGCCAAACGTAAATAGCCTTAAATTTATCATAAGTGGTTTTATACTTAGAAATATTTACACCGCCGTCGGTATATCTCTTAATCTGCTTAGCGCCCGAATTATCTGTCTTAATAGCATTGAGCATTTGCTTAACGCTCAAATTAGATTTAACCGTCGTACTCTTAACTTTAGAAAATGTGCTGATATATCTTGCATTTCCTATAGTTTTATATGTAGCGATTCTGAAATAATATTTTCCTTTTGCAAGACCTGAAATCGTTTTGCTTGACTTACTCTTTCCCGAAACAAAAACTGTGCATTTACTGCCGTCATCTTTAAATTTCTTGTTTCTTGAATACTCAATAACATAACCGCTGACATTCTTTGCCTTTTTCCACTTAACGCTGACCTTACCCTTAGAGGTATACTTTGCAGATGAAAGCGAAGTACCCTTAGGTGCGGTCATAACAGAAACCGGAGCACTGTAATTACCGAAAGCATAGCTTCCGTTTTGGAAAACATAGGAACGAACGCAGATTTTATATCTTGTATTTTTATTAAGCGACCTTAAAACACAGTAATAGTTATCGCCGTCAACATAAGCCTTGGGATAATACGTATTTGTTTTATCGTCGAAAAGAGAAATCTCATATCCGTCAACCCAGCCGTAATAAGAACAGTTCCAATAAATTTCAATATCCGTCTTGCCGACACAAGAAACGGAAATGTCGCTTATAACACTTTGGTCAGGCGTACTGTAATCATCTTCGTAATACAAGTCGTTTTGCTCATCTGCAAAAGAAACAGTTGTGCCAAAAGCAAATGTACTCAAAGCAAGAATAACCGCAAGAAATACACTGATAACTTTTTTCATATTTTCATTCCTAACAAATATATTTTTAAGTATTATATATTATAAGTAATACTTTTTCAACAAGAAATTTACATTATTGTAAAAAACTGCTGTAAGTATCCGTTGAAAGCTTATCAAAAGTATAAAATTCTTTTGCAAAAGCCCAATCATCATCAGTAAGTACACCGTCTTTATCGGAATCAAGATTTTTTAAATAAATATCGTCTCTTGAATTGATATCATAATTTTTCATATGCGCAAAACATGCATAATCCTTTGCGTTAATGTATCCGTCTTCCGTCAAATCGCCGTAAATAAGACCGATGTTTCCGAGATTAGGCGTACTATTTATAATTTTAATTTTTCTCTCGACGGCGCCTGCATATTTCAAAACAATATAGTCATACGCATATTCAACACTGAAAGTTCCGTTTTTATCGGTTGAGCCGACATATTTACCATCGTTATTATAAATATCAACGTCTTCAAGCGGGCGATTCAAGTCCACACCGCCGTTTTTTGAATTGATAAGATAAACGCTGCCGTATATGTCCTGACCGAGTTTATCAACATAGCTGTCCCTATATGTATCGCCGCAATAAACGCATTTATGTTCTGTATAACCCGAACCCGTAATCGTAGGATTCACAACCGTACTGACGTATGAATGAACAACATTTATCGTAAATTCAAGCGTTTTATTTCCTACTGTAATTGAGTCCTTATTTTCACCGCAGGTAACTTTGCCGTTTAAAAGATTATTATATTTAATTTCCATTCCACGATAGCTTGTGCCGTTATTAAATGGCAATTTATAAACATATCCGCTTGCGTATTCAAAATCGACTGTTTGCGTTTTTATATATTCAAGAGGCGAAAAATTCTTGCCTACAAGGTCGCTTGCCTGATATGTTATATCCCAAGAAATTGAAACATTAACAATAACTTCGCTTGATAAAGAAACGCTGTACGTGCCGAGAGAATTAACGCTTTCAACATAAAAATAATATGTTTTGCCCGCCTCAAAATCATATTTCAATGTAAAATTAAGGTCGCTTTCATCATTATCGTCTGCCGATGCCAAGGTGTTTCCGTCATTATCTTTAAGAACGCAGTTGACATCAACTTCTCCGCTTGATTTAAAAGTATATTGGCTCGATGAATTAGGAGTGAATTTATACACCGTTTGCTCATTTAAATTATCCTCTGTATAAGTTCTTGATGCAACGTCACCCTCTTCAATTGCAATTTCATTTAACAATTCATAATTTATAAAAGAACTTTTAGCGTAATTATACGCCTTAGAGCCACTGTAAACACCAAGGGTAAAGCCATCATAAGTGCCGTCAACACTTGCCTTTTCATATCCAAAGCTGTATTTTGAAAGCTTTGCAAGCGACGGAACATCAACCCTTTTAAGCAAAGGACATTTAAAAAATGCACGTGAGCTTATTGTAAGTTCGTTTCCCATTGCCTTAAAGTTTACTTTTGAAAGAACACTGCAATTTTCATGTCGTACAGGAAGGGGCTGCATCCACAGAGTAGAA
>ERZ791741.2764-NODE-2764-length-11885-cov-2.911581_pt1 | contig 11885 bp, 11 predicted proteins | sample MGYA00510040_ERZ791741 | MGnify/ENA primary metagenome ERZ791741 (study PRJEB30046, sample SAMN00791960) | human gut metagenome | study: EMG produced TPA metagenomics assembly of the A metagenome-wide association study of gut microbiota in type 2... | reverse complement strand
AGGCAATATAGGGGGCCGCCCATTCGGGTACATCGGTAAAGGGGTGCGTCCACGCTCCTTCCAGCGCGGTCTGCTCTGCGCCGAGGAAGCGCGTCAGCATCACAGCCGCCTCTGCGCGCGTCATGGGCTGTTCCAGCTCAAACCCCTTTTCCGTCCCTCGAAACAGGCCGAGGTCGTACAGCATCTGCGCCTGCGCTTCCGTGTCGCCCGGATAGGCGTTGTCGATCGTGCCGACGTTTGCCGCCCCTGCGGCAAACGTCATCAACAATACTGCAAAACAAGTGGCAGCCAGCTTTTTCATAGCCCTATCCCCTTTCAGTGGATTACCGCAGCTTTTCTTTCACCTCATAGGACAGCTTTTCGATGAACTCCACCAGCTCCATCGGCGTGGTCTCGCCGGTTTTGCGCTCGCGCACTGAAATGATGCCTTTCTCCTCGTCCTTGTCACCGATAACGACCATATACGGCACCTTATGCACCTGCGCCTCGCGGATCTTGTAGCCGATCTTCTCGTTGCGCAGGTCGGTCTCGACGCGCAGGCCGGCCTTCTCCAGACGGTCGGCAACATGCTTGGCGTAGTTGTTCGTGCGGTCGGTGATGGGCATGACCTTGACCTGCACGGGTGCGAGCCACAGCGGGAACGCGCCAGCATAGTGCTCGGTGAGGATGCCGATGAAGCGCTCAATGGAGCCGAAGCAGACGCGGTGGATCATGACCGGGCGGTGCTTTTCGCCGTCGGCGCCGACATACTCGAGGTCAAAGCGCTCGGGCATCTGCATGTCGAGCTGGATGGTGCCGCACTGCCAAGTGCGGCCGAGGCTGTCTTCCAGATGGAAGTCGATCTTCGGGCCATAGAACGCGCCGTCGCCCTCGTTGATGACATAGGGCTTGCCGAGCTCGTTGAGCGCGGAAACAAGGCCGTTGGTCGCGACCTCCCACTGCTCGTCCGTGCCGATATGGTCCTCCGGCATGGTGGACAGCTCCATATGGTACTTGAAGCCGAAGAGCGAGTACACATCGTCGATGAGCTTGGCCACGCCTTTGATCTCATCCTTGACCTGATCGGGCGTCATGAAGATGTGCGCATCGTCCTGCGTGAAGCAGCGGACGCGGAACAGGCCATGCAGCGCGCCGGACAGCTCGTGGCGATGCACGATGCCGAGCTCGCCGACACGCAGCGGCAGGTCACGATAGGAGTGCGGCTGGGACTTATAGACCAGCATGCCGCCGGGGCAGTTCATCGGCTTGAGCGCGAACGGCACATCGTCGATGACGGTCGTGTACATATTATCTTTGTAGTGATCCCAATGGCCGCTGCGGTGCCAGAGATCCTGGTTGAGCATGATCGGTGTCGAGATCTCGACATAACCGGCCTTCTTATGGATCTCACGCCAGTAGTCGATCAGCTGGTTTTTGAGCACCATGCCGTTGGGCAGGAAGAACGGGAAGCCCGGGCCCTCGTCCATGAATGTGAACAGGCCGAGCTCCTTGCCAAGCTTGCGGTGGTCGCGCTTTTTGGCCTCTTCGATGCGGGCCAGATACGCGTCGAGCTCCTCCTTCTTCGGGAAGCAGGTGCCGTAGATGCGCTGGAGCATCTTGCGGTTGCTGTCGCCGCGCCAGTAAGCGCCGGTGACACTCGTGAGCTTGATGGCGTTGCCCTTGACACGGCCGGTAGAGTCCAGATGCGGGCCGGCGCAGAGGTCGACAAACTCGCCCTGGCGGTAGAAGGAGATGACGGCATCCTCCGGCAGATCGTTGATGAGCTCGACCTTATACGGCTCGTCGCGCTCCTCCATGAACTTCAACGCTTCCTCGCGCGGGAGCTCAAAACGCTCGAGACGCAGCTTTTCCTTGCAGATCTTGCGCATCTCGGCCTCGAGCTTCTCAAGTACCTCGGGCGTAAAAGGCTGGGGACTGTCAAAATCATAATAGAAGCCGTCCTCGATGGCCGGGCCAATGGCCAGCTTCACCTCGGGGTACAGGCGCTTCATGGCCTGGGCGAGAATGTGGCTGGTGGTGTGACGGTAGGTATCCTTGTAGGTCTTGTTTTCAAAGGTGTACTGATCGTCCATAATGTCTCCTCCTAAACTAAAAACACCCCTGCGCCTTGCGGCACAGGGGTGCTGAAATCACACGGTTCCACCCTGGGTTTCACTCAGTTGGCGCTGTAACGCGCGCCGCGCGGGTCGCCTTACTCGAATGTTCGGGCGATCGGCTCGGGGAAGGTCTGCGCCGGAGGGGTGCCGCAGGCGGCTCACAGCCTATGACCGCCATTCTCTGTCCGTCCTCGCTCGGGTGCAAGTCCCGTCATTGCCTTTTGAACGGTATCATCGTAACACCGACCGTTATCCCCTGTCAAGCACAATTTCATACGAAATCCGGCCGGAATTGCCGCCGTTTGTGCATGAAACGCTGCACAGAGCGCTTGCAAATGTAGGAAACGCATGCTATACTGAATCTGGAAGCACAGCCAATGGCAGAAAGGAGCGCACCACTATGACCATAGGCGACAAATGCCCCTACTGCGGCAGGGAATTGTTCTCCGGCTATCTGCAGAGCGCGCGGCAGATCATCTGGAGTCAGGAGGAGAAGTCCATATCCTTTCGTGCGGACGAGGAAGGCGACCTCGTAGTGAGCCACGGGATCTGGAACGGCAGCTTCGCCGACTGTCGGTACTGCGCGGACTGCGGCATCTTCCTGCTGGAGCGCCCCGCGCAGCCGCCGAAATTTGGCGAGCGCCTGCGCGGAACATTCGGCCGCCTGCGCGGCGGCACAACGGAATAAGAAATAAGAAAAGACCGCACGCGGCATTTTGCCGCGTGCGGTCTTGCTTTTCCAGGAAGATCAGACGTTGAAGCGGAAGAGTGTCACGTCGCCGTCGTGCATGACATAGTCCTTTCCCTCGGAGCGGACGAGGCCCTTCTCCTTGGCGGCGGCCATGCTGCCGCAGGCTTTCAGGTCGTCGAACGCGACGATCTCGGCGCGGATGAAGCCGCGCTCGAAGTCCGAGTGGATCTTACCGGCGGCCTGCGGCGCCTTCGTGCCGCGCGTAATCGTCCAGGCGCGGCACTCATCGCTGCCGCAGGTCAAAAACGAGATGAGCCCCAGCAGGCTGTACGAGCACTGGACAAGCCGGTCAAGGCCGGACTCTTCAATGCCGAGCTCTTCGAGGAACATCGCGCGCTCATCAGGCTCGAGCTCGCCGATCTCCTGCTCGACCTTGGCGCAGATGGGCAGCACCTGCGCACCCTGAGACGCAGCCAGATCACGCACCTGCTGATAGTATTTGCAGTCCTCGTACCCGGCGGCGAACGTGTTCTCGTCGAGGTTGGCAGCGTAGATAATGGGCTTGATGCTCAGCAGGTCGCTCGTCTCGAGCAGGGCGCGGTCCTCGTCGCTGCACTCGTAGGTGCGGGCGCTCTTGCCGTCGTTGAGGTGCTCGAGCAGGCCGCGGAACACATCTGCCTCGTGCAGGCAGGCCTTGTCGCCGCTCTTGCCGGCCTTGGCCGCTTTGTCGATGCGGCGCTGGACCATCTCGATGTCCGCCATAATGAGCTCGAGGTCGATGATTTCAATATCACGCAGCGGGTCGGTCGAGCCCTCAACGTGCATGACGTTTTCGTCGTCAAAGCAGCGCACGACGTGCACGATGGCATCCGTGGCGCGGATATTGGACAGGAACTTGTTGCCGAGGCCCTCGCCCTTGGACGCGCCCTTGACGAGGCCGGCGATGTCGACAAACTCGATCACCGCGGGGGTCTTTTTCTTCGGCTGATACATTTCAGCCAGATAATCCAGCCGTGCGTCCGGCACGGAGACCATGCCGACGTTCGGGTTGATGGTGCAAAACGCGTAGTTGGCGACTTCCGCGCCCGCGTTCGTAATGGCGTTAAACAGCGTGGACTTGCCGACGTTCGGCAGGCCGACGATACCTAATTTCATTTGTACTCATTCTCCTTCGATTTTCCTTGATTTTCAAGGGGTTTCAGCGTTTGGTGTCTTGGCTGTTACACCATTTTTACACCATTTCCGCATTTGGCTTTATTGGATTTCATCAGACTACACCATTTTGCTGAAATTGCTTGATGGCATAATCCAGCGATTCGGCAGTCACATGAACATACCGATCCATTGTTGTTTTGATGCTGGCATGACCCAGCAGCTTTTGCAGCACCTTCGGCTGCATACCGCTTTCGATTGCTCTTGTAGCATAGGTATGTCGCAGGGCGTGCATACAAAAGTGTTTGATCCCTGCTTCATCGCAGAGCTTATATAAGTGGGTATCATAGGAACTGTTCTTCGCTGGCTCTCCTGTTCGCCAGTTGATAAAAACAAGATCACGCATGACAAGCCGAGAAGAAACGCCTGTACGTCTGTCTATGTACTCAAGCGTTTTGTCCAGCGTCGGTGACTCCTTTTGCTCCGGGCGGCTGTCCCAAATACCTTTGAGGATTTCATAAGCCCGATCCGTCAAAGGGATGGTGCGATAGCTGTGCTGCGTTTTCGGTGGACCCGCACGCCAATACTGTTCACCGTGTCGAAACTCCAACGTTTTGTTGACCGTGAGCGTGCGCTTTTCAAAGTCAATCGCATCCCACGTCAACCCGATCATCTCACCGGTACGCAAGCCGGTTTCAAGGATCAGCGCGTATTGATTATAGTTGCGGGAGCGTTTCGCTGTTTCAAGAAACACACGCTGCTCATCACGGGTGAGGAACTTAATATCGTCTGTCGCACGAACCGGCTTTGTAAACCGCACACCGTCCATTGGGTGCTTGGCAATCAGGTCATTCATCTTCGCAGCCTTGAACATCGTACCCATTGTGATATAGGCTTGACGGATGGTGGAACCCGCATAGTCAGCATCCATCTGTATGAACACCTTTTTGCAGTGCATCGGCTTGACGTTGGCAATCATCATTTTGCCCATAACGGGCTGAATATTGTGAACATATCGCTCCCGATAATTGCGGAGCGTATTAGGGGCTAAATCACCCACAATATTCTCAATCCAGAAGTCAAACCATTGATCCACCGTCGTATCGGTGGCTACGAAAACATCCTCGTGCGCATCGGCGTATTTTGATTCTTCAATCCAGTTGCGAGCTTCGGGGAGCGTCGGAAGATACTTCTCATGCCGCTTTCCTGTTTTATCTACGAACCGTGCGTAATATAAACCGTCCTTTCTCTGGCAGATACCCTTACCACATTCTTTGCCTTTTAGATTCTTACCCATAGATTGTATCCTTTCTGCGCTTGCGAAAAAGGACGCACTACTACAAATAAATTATAGCATATAACATCCTTTTTCTCAAGCCGTTGCGTGAAAAAACTCTCCGCCTATTTGTAAATTTTTCGGAACCTCTTATATCACCAGTTTCTCACTGATGAATTGTTCAAACTCCTTTCGCTTGACCAGCTTCTTTGTGCCGACGAAAAGCACGAACGGACAGTTGGGCGTTCTCAGCATACTGTCAATCTTGTTGATGCCAATATTACTGTATTCTGCCGCCTCCTTGGTGGTCAGTGTCATTTTCAGATGGATCGGAACGGTGCCGATGCAATTCTCCATGTAAAAGCTCCTTTCTTGGGTTTATCAGCCGAACAGACGAGCCACCGTTTTCAGATTGTCGGCAGCTGTGCTTTTGCGGAAGCTGTCTCCATCGAACATGATCGGGACGCAGACTTCCAAGATGCGGTCAAAAATGCGGCGGTCATCCAAATCGGCAGCTTGCTTCATAACGGAAAGCGGGATATTCGTGGTGACGATCATGGGCTTGCCGGTCAGCAGCCGTTTGTCAACCACATCGAACACCCGCTCCTTGCCGAAACTGGTGTTACGCTCTGCCCCCAAATCATCCAGAATGAGGAGGTCGGGGCGCATAAGCGATTTCATGTAGTGGTCACGGTCCGTGCCGAAATTACCCTGCATACGGTTGACCACATCGGACATTCCCACAAAGAGGACAGACTCCAAACGGTCAATCAGAGCGTTGGCAATGCAGCCAGCGGCATAGGTTTTGCCGGTGCCGACATCCCCAAACAGGAGCAGCCCGATACCCGCTTTTTTGAACTCGTCCCAGTTCTGCGCGTAGCCCCTCGCCTTTTCAAGCTGGGGTGTTGTAACTGCGGCTGACTCAAACCGCCAGCCAGAGGCGGGCATATCACGGAACGCTTCGCTGCGGAGCATTGTCACATAGGACATTCGCTCGTATTCCCGGTGCTCCGCTTCTTCCCGTTCTCGGCGTTCGGCAGCGCACTTGCACATAACCGGGTGCTTGGTAAAGCCCTGTGCCTGAAGTTCTGCGGGATAAAAGGCTTCTTTCGGCGTGTGGCACTTGCCGCAGTATTTCAGCCCATCGGCAGGATTGATGTAATCGTCAGGTGCGGCATTAGCCGCTTCAACGGCATCAACCATTTTCGTAAAAATCGCATTCATAGACACTCTCCCTCGTTATCGTCGTAGGTGTAGTTTTTCGCGCTCCTGCCCTTGCTGTCCTCGTCCAACCACTTCTTGATGGTGGCGTAATGATTGGCATAGTGCCTGTCATTGGAAGCCATATACCGGGACAGCCGCTCAATGTATTCGGTAGCTTTGCCGGGATAAGCAGTTTCCAGCTGGGTACATTCCTCTCCTGACAGGAAAACATTTTGAAACTCTCCATATCGGCGGCGCGTACTCTCTACTCTTTCGGTCTTACTATGCTCTTTATATTCTGTATCAGTATTACTTGTGGGCAATTTCTGCCCCATGCAAGGGGAAGAATCCTGCACGTCCATTGGGCAGATATTGCCCTCTGGACGGGAAGAAAGCTGCACCCTGTCTGGAATTTGCAGAAAGATGCGGTTCGCCTGATTCCATCCCTGACGGATGCGGGTAATCAATCCGGCATTTTCCAGCTCCCGCAGGGCGGTCTTGACTGTCCGCTCACTCCGGTCAAGATCGTTCGCCATCTGCTTGATTGTGTAGATCACATACACATTTCCGTCCTCGGACACCCAACCGCTTTTCTGGGAAAGCATGGTGCGGTTGAGCAGAAGCCCATATAGCAGCTTGGCGTTGATGGAATATTCGCCCGCCAGCATGAAGCGCGGCAAGGGAATAAACGGCGGCAATGCGGTATTCAGTTTGAAATAGATTTTTCATCACATCCTCTCTGGTCTGGTGTGATACGGCTACTATGGCGGCTTGTCCGTTGGTCCCCTCGGAAGCGAGGCGGTGCGCCCCGCCTTAGAGCGTTTCGACTGATAATGCGGGCAAATAACGACAACCGTCCGAAAGCTCTGCTTGCAATCGTGGACGCAGTGACGGCAGAGCGTGTTGTACGCCTTGCGTCCCCGGTCATTCAGGAAGAACGACCATTCCAGCTTTTTTGATTTGCTCATGCGCGGCATATCTGTACTCCTTTCCCGAATTACAATTCGTTTCTCTGCTGCACTTTCAACAGTTCCCATACGTCAGCCATTCGCTCTTTCAGCTCGGTAACGTCGGCATCGTAAAAACGCCCAGTGCTGTTGATGCGGCGGCAAATCTGATTGATGTTCGAGGCGACGCGGCTGACGGCGGCAGCTAACTTTTTCTGCTCTGTGTAATCGACCTTGATGATGTACCCGTCAATCAGCATTTTCCGGGCGTATGCGCCGAAGTTGTGCGTCCCCAACTGGCGCATTTTGTGCTGCACGAGATTCAGTTCCAGCTTGTTGAGGCAGATTTCCTTGCGGATGGGTCGCGTGCGATCCGGCATGATAAAACACTCCTTTCACAATACAACGGACATTTTTTCTCAAAAACTTGGTAGTGGCGAAAAGAAAATTTTGAAGACGAGGGCATTGGCGATTCGTTGCCCCTCACTTTACAACGGACATTTCTTCGTCGAAACGCAGGTATCGAAACAGAAAATTTTCAAAAAATATGCGCCCCTGCTTTTGCAAAAGCGGGAGCGCGTTGTATCTGCGGATATGAGATTTGAGAGAGTAGCAAGCACATCCGGTGTCCGTACACACCGGAAAAATGAGCGGTTCAGCTTTGCAGCCGATACGCCCATTTTGATTTTTGGGGAATCCCCAAGCCCTTAATTTCCGAATTGAAAATACTTCCTGAACTTTTCAGGAAGCCATTGCTTTTATTCGCTTTGACGATTATAATTATACTGTGATTTTATAAGCAGACGCAGAACTGAACTGCAACAGGAGTACTGCCCATGAAATATTTATCTATCACGCAAACCGCCGAACGCTGGGGTATCTCCACCCGCCGTATTCAGATTTTGTGCGGTGAGGGGCGCGTCCCCGGCGCTATCCGTATTGGCACAGTCTGGGGGATTCCAGAGGACGCAGAGAAGCCAGCGGACGCGAGAATCAAGAACGGCAAGTATATCAAGAAGCCCGCCGAAAACGAAAAATGAGCCGCATCATATCAGCGACTCTAACTCGAAATAATGGGGGTCTATTCCACCTCGCGGGTGCGAACGGGCGCACTGACCCCTTGGTTACGACTCTACCCAAATCGTCGATTCGACAAACGATGACAGCGTTGGACAAAAAATTAGTCCTTCCGAGGCAGGATAGGTCTTTCACCACAATAACCGCTATACAGACATAGCCAGAAGTGACCCTCATTACTGCTGAGGGTCAGGGAAGAAATACCCTCATTTGAAATGAGGATAACACGATTACGGAGGAAATCAGCCATGCCGACACTTGAATGGATTGGAAAAAGCAAGGTGATCAATCACCATCAGGACGTGCCGTTTCGGGTGTTGGAGCGCAAGTACAGCTTTGATGAAAACGGACAGCACAACGAAGATAACGGCAGCGAAAACATGATCATCCGGGGCGATAATCTGGAAGCCCTGAAAGCGCTGCTGCCCCGGTATGAGGGGCGCGTGAAGTGCATCTATATCGATCCGCCCTACAACACCGGCAACGAGGGCTGGGTCTACAACGACAATGTCAATGACCCGAAGATCAAAAAGTGGCTGGGCGAGGTCGTCGGCAAAGAGGGTGAGGACTTGACCCGCCACGACAAGTGGCTGTGCATGATGTACCCGCGGTTGAAGCTGCTACAAAAGCTGTTAGCGGATGATGGAGCAATTTTCATCAGCATTGATGATACGGAATTTGCAAATTTACGTCTAATTTGCGACGAGGTGTTTGGACTGCGTAACTTCCTTGCAGATGTAATATGGGAAAAGTCCGATAGTCCAAGAATGGATGCAAAAGTTTTCTCGACACGGCATGACCACACCATCACCTATGCCAAAAATATTGAGACTTTGAGTTTGCACAGGATTCATACAGATGAAGTTCCGGAACACTATAACAAAATTGAAGATGACGGCAGAAGATATTACCTAAAACCTCTGCGTGCCATGGGACAAAATGATGCCCGTGAAGCCCGTCCCAATCTCTATTATGCAATGATTGCTCCCGATGGTTCTGATGTTTTCCCGGTTCGCACAGATGGGTCGGATGGAAATTGGCGATGGAGCAAACAGAAAGTTGCCGAAAACCCTACCCGTATAGAATGGGTAAATGGGCGTAACGGATGGACACCTTATTACAAAATCTACGCTGAAGAGCAGACCGAACGTCCACCAGAAACGATTTGGTATAACAAGGATGTTGGCAGCAATCGCACTTCAATGAATCAAATTAAGGCGATTTTCCAAGATGGGAAAACATTTGATACGCCAAAACCTGTCGGACTTGTTGAGAGGATGCTTGAAATTGCTTCAAACAAAGACAGCATCATTTTAGATTCTTTCGCCGGTTCCGGCACTACCGCCCATGCTGTCCTCAACATGAACAAGGCGGACGGCGGACACCGCAAGTTTATCCTTGTCGAGATGATGGACTACGCCGACAGCATCACCGCCGAGCGCGTGAAGCGCGTGATCCGTGGCTACGGCGAGGGCAAGAACGCCGTGGAGGGCACGGGCGGCAATTTCAGCTTCTATGACTTGGGTGAACCGCTGCTTGTGGGCGATTGCCTGAATGAAGCCGTTGCCCCGGAGAAAATCCGGGAATACATCTGGTTCATGGAAACCAAGCAGCCCTACGCCCCGCCCAGCGGCGGCAATCCGTATTACCTCGGCAAGCACAACAGTACGGGCTATTACTTCTACTACGAGCCGCAGCGCGTGACAGTGCTGGACTATGCGTTCCTCTCCACCATTACGGAAAAAGCCGATGGAACGGTGATCTATGCAGACCGCTGCTCCATCAGCGAGGACAAGCTGGCAAAAATGGGCATCACATTCAAGAAGATTCCGAGAGACATTAGCAGATTGTAAGGGGGTGTTCGCTGTATGGAACTGAAATCATATCAGAAAAAGGTGATAGCGGACTTGACCCGCTATCTGGAACTGCTGAACGAAACAAAGAGTGACGCAGCGGCGTTTCGCCTGTTTTGGCAGGAGAAGTCAGTCCCGGCTTTAGGGCGATACCAAAACGTGATACCCGGTGTCCCGAACCTTTGCTTCAAGGTGCCGACAGGCGGCGGCAAGACCTTTATTGCCTGCAACGCCGTTCGCCCTATCTTTGACGCACTCCCCGCTACCAAGACAAAGGCGGTCGTGTGGCTTGTTCCCTCTGACGCGATTCTAACACAGACGGCGAAAGCCCTGAAAGACACGTCCCATCCCTACCGTCAGAAAATCGACGTGGATTTCGGTGGACGTGTGGAGGTCTACACCAAGCAGGAGCTTTTGAACGGTCAGAACTTCAACCCCACCGCCGTAACGGAGCAGTTGTCGGTTATGGTGCTGTCCTACGATTCCTTCCGTGGCCGGGGCAAGGAGGGCTTGAAAGCCTATCAGGAGAACAGCAACCTTGCCGCCTTTGCCAAGGTGCTGGGCGTGCCGGAAAATCCCATCGAAAAGGCAGACGAGACGGCGCTATTTCAGGTCATCAACCAGCTCAACCCGCTGGTGGTCGTGGACGAGAGCCATCATGCCCGGTCAGAACTGAGCATTGAAATGCTCGCCAATTTCAATCCCTGCTTTGTGCTGGATTTGACCGCTACCCCCAAGAAGCGCAGCAACATCATCTCCTATGTGGATGCGGTGCAGCTCAAAGCAGAGCACATGGTCAAGCTGCCGGTGATCGTCTATAATCGCGACAGTCAGGCCGAAGTGTTGATGGATACGATTGATCTGCGGGACAGGCTGGAAGAAATCGCTGCGGCAGAATATCAGAACGGCGGAAAATACATCCGTCCCATCGCCCTGTTCCAAGCCCAACCAAAGGGCAAGGAGGATGCGACCACTTTTGAAAAGCTGCGGACGGAGCTGGTGAACACCGGGATTCCCGCCGAATATATTGCCATCCGTACCGCCGATGTGAACGAGCTGAAAAATGTGGACTTGCTGTCCCCGGATTGCCCGGTGCGGTACATCATCACGGTAAACGCCCTGAAAGAAGGCTGGGACTGCCCGTTCGCCTATATTCTGGCTTCCCTTGCCAACAAAACCAGTCAGGTGGATGTGGAGCAGATTTTAGGGCGCATTCTGCGCTTGCCCTACACCGCCGAGCACAGGGCAAAGTCCTTGAATATGTCCTATGTGCTGACTTCCTCCAATGACTTTAACGATACAGTTCAGCAGATCATCCGTGGGCTGAACAGTGCCGGTTTCAGCGACAGGGATTACCGCCTTGCCGAACCGGTAGAACCGGCCAAGCCCGCACCAGTACCGGAGCAGCTTCCCATAATCGAGCCGGAAGCCCCGCAGGAGGATTTTGCTGGGCTGGACGGGAAATCCATCGGGGCGGAGCTGCAACGGCGCAGAGAGAGCGAAAATTGGCCGGAATCCGCCCCAAAAGCGGACAGTATGCTTGCCGAGGCCCAGCAGGCAGGCGACGCATATAATCAGGCGGTGCAGGGC
>ERZ791741.2762-NODE-2762-length-11890-cov-14.466920_pt1 | contig 11890 bp, 8 predicted proteins | sample MGYA00510040_ERZ791741 | MGnify/ENA primary metagenome ERZ791741 (study PRJEB30046, sample SAMN00791960) | human gut metagenome | study: EMG produced TPA metagenomics assembly of the A metagenome-wide association study of gut microbiota in type 2... | reverse complement strand
AGCTCGTGGTAGTGGGTGGCGAACAGGGTCTTGCAGCCCAGCCCCTTGGCGGGGTCTGCGATATGCTCCACCACGGCGCGGGCGATGCTCATGCCGTCAAAGGTGGAGGTGCCGCGGCCGATCTCGTCCAGCACCACAAGACTTTTGGCGGTGGCGTTTTTCAGAATTTCGGCTACCTCGGTCATCTCCACCATAAAGGTGGACTGGCCTGCAGCAAGGTCGTCCGAGGCGCCGATGCGGGTGAAGATGGCGTCCACCACGCCCACATGGCAGCTGGCAGCCGGTACAAAGGAACCGATCTGCGCCATCAGCGCAATGAGGGCATTCTGACGCATATAAGTGGATTTACCCGCCATATTGGGGCCGGTGATGATGAGGCAGCGGTCAGTGGTGCAGTTGAGGGTGGTATCGTTGGGCACGAACATACTGCCCTTGAGCACCTGTTCCACCACCGGGTGACGCCCCTCGGTGATGGTCAGCACATCGCTGTCGTCCACCACGGGGCGGCAGTAGTTGTTTTCCGCAGCCACCTGCGCCAGCGCAGCTAGCACGTCCAGCTGTGCAATAGCGTTGGCGGTGCGCTGGATGCGATCCAGCTGGGCTCCGATGCTTTCCAGCAGTTCGTCAAACAGGCGGCGTTCCAGCGAGATGAGCCGCTCGTGCGCGCCAAGAATTTTGCTTTCCAGCTCCTTCAGTTCCTGCGTGATGTAACGCTCGCCGGAGGTGAGGGTCTGCTTGCGGATGTAGGTCTCCGGCACAAGGTTTTTGTAGGAGTTACTCACCTCGATGAAGTAGCCGAACACATGGTTATAGCCAATTTTCAGCTTGGGGATGCCGGTCTCCTGCCGCAGACGGGCTTCCAGCTGCGCCAGCACGCCCTTGGTGTTATCGCGGATGGAGCGCAGCTCGTCCACCTCGGCATGGTAGCCCTTGGCGATGACACCGCCATCCTTGAGGGTGGAGGGTTCCAAATCCCCTGGTGGGTGATCGTAATCACATTCTGCTTTGCGGCGTGGCCGATTGGCGTTGCAATGATGATCATCAACCATCTGCTGCGAATGGGCAAAATCTCTGCGCCGCAGAGCTGGAGCCAGAACAACCGGCAGACCGGCCAGCCGTACACCGCCCGCCCCATCTATGCGGACCCGCAGAAAGCGGAAAAGATGCGCCGGGATGCCCAGCGCGTGGTGCAGAGAGCGGAAGAAGCCGCGCACAAAGCCGAGAAGCGGGTCGAGATCTACCAGAACGCGGACCGCGCACAGGCGTATGACCCGGAGCAGACCGCCCGCCAGAATGAGCGCGGCCGCAAGGATAAAGGTGAGGGCTGGAGCATTGCCCTGACGGTTCTGGGCGTGATTTTTTCCATTGCCATGGTGGCTAACCTGCCGGAAGCCGTGTATTGGCTGCCGGAAGCCCTTACGCAGGGCGGCAGTTACTGGACCTGGCTGTTCCAGGATCTTGCGGGCAGCGTGACCCTGTTGTTTGCGGGCGCGGGCTTCCTGTTTGCCGGGTGGAAGCTGCGCACCGGCCGCCGCATGCGCAAAAAGATCAGTAACATTGTTGGCAACGCCCCCTACATGAAAATTCAGGAGATCGCGGATGCCATCCCCTGCAATTACGCCAAGTGCTGCAAGCACCTGGAAAACTGCATTGACAAGGGCGTGTTTGGAGAGAACGCCTACCTGGATATGCGCACCGGTACCCTGGTGGTACGCGGCGCACCGCCCGCTCCGCAACCTGCCCCTGCGGCAGCCCCAAAAGCCCAGCCGGAAGAAGCAAAGGCGGAGGACAATTATGCCCAGATTCTGAACCAGCTGCGGGCCTTGAATGATGCCATCCCCGGCGAGGAAATGTCCGATAAGATCAGCCGGTTGGAAGCCGTCAGCGCCAAAATTTTTGCCCAGGCCAAGCAGAACCCGGACAAGCTGCCGCAGATGCGCAAGTTCATGGATTACTATCTGCCCACGGCCCTGAAGCTGCTCAAAACGTATGCCGAGCTGGATGCCCAGGGCGTGGAAGGGGAGAACATCCGCGAGTCCAAACAGCGCATTGAACAGGTGATGGATACCCTTGTGACCGCCTTTGAAGCCCAGCTGGACCGCCTGTTTGAGGATGACGCGCTGGATGTTTCGACTGACATTGATGTGATGGAAAACATGCTGCGTGCCGATGGCCTGACCGGAAACACCGGGAACAGCCCGAAATTGCAGCTGTAAGCCAGCAAAGAAAAGCAAAAAGCAAACCCAACATTCAACAAAAGCCATGCCGCTTTGTGGAAAACCCACGGCGGCATGGCTTTTGTATTTATGGTTGATCGTTTCAGGGAATGGCGAAATTTTTACATGCTGGCGGCAACCGCGGCGGCGCAGGCTTCCAGTTCGGCATCCTGGGTGGCGGTCAGGCGGCCGCGCACCGTTACCTTGGCATCCAGCACGGTGCAATTCTTCAGCTCGCCGATTTTGGTGGCCATCAGCTTGGCGGACATCGGGGCCCAGCTGCCGTTTTCCACCAGGGCAAAGGTGCGGTCGTGCAGGCTCAGGGCTTTCAGGTCCTCCAACAGGTTGGCGGCGGGCAGGTAAATGCCGCCGTTGTAGGTGGGGGCGGCCAGCACAATGGTGGATGCGCGCCAGCACTCGGCAACGGCTTCGCTGTTGTCAATGCAGGAAAGGTCATGCACAGCAACCTTTACGCCCTTGGCGGCAACTTTGGCGGCCAGGGCGTTGGCGGCGCTTGCGGTGTTGCCGTACATGCTGCCGTACAGCACAACAACCGCCTTTTCTTCGGGTTCGCAGCGGCTCCACAGGTCATACTTGCCAATGAACCAGCCCAGGTTCTTGCGCCACACGGGACCGTGCAGCGGGGCAATGGTCTCGATGGGCAGGGTGGCGGCCTTTTTCAGCACAGCCTGCACCTGCACGCCGTACTTGCCCACAATGTTGGTGTAGTAGCGGCGGGCATCGTCCAGCCATTTGCCGGCAAAGTCTACCTCATCAGCGAACAGGGCACCCTCCAGGGCACCAAAGGTGCCAAAAGCATCGGCGCTGAACAGGGTACCGGTGGTGGTGTCAAAGGTCATCATCACTTCCGGCCAGTGTACCATGGGGGCCATCACAAAGGTCAGCTTGTGTTTTCCCAGGTCCAGCGTGTCGCCCTCTTTTACCACCAGGGCATCGTCAATGGCGGCGCTGTCCGTGGGAAAGTACATTTTCAGCATGGGCAGGGTTTTGGCGTTCACCACCAGACGCAGATCCGGCCAGCGCACCAGCACGGCTTCGATCATGGCGGCGTGGTCCGGCTCCATGTGGTCCACGATCAGATAGTCCAGCTTGCGGCCATCCAGGGCGGCGGCAACGTTCTCCAGGAACTGTGCGCCAACGCTGGCATCGGCGGTGTCCAGCAGGGCGGTTTTTTCATCCAGAATCACATAGGCGTTGTAGCTGACGCCGCGCGGAATGGGAAACAGGTTTTCAAACTTTGCCAGGCGGCGGTCACTTGCGCCGACATAAATTGTATTTTCGGATACAGTCTGAATGCTTTGCATGAATATTCCTCCGTATCAGTAGAAACAGTGAAAAATATTTTGAATGATTAGGACACAGTAAAACTTTGCTGAGGATAGAATACCACATTTTGGGGCGTACTGCAAGATGAAACGGGGCTTTTTGATGGGATGTGTGGTGATTTGAGGGGCGGGAGTTTGTGGGGATGGTGAGCGGCTTGCCCGCAAGAGGAGCAGATGATAGGGCGGCGGGCGCACAATGTGCGCCCCTACTAGTGTGGTAATTCTAAGGCAACACCGCACAATTCCCGCCTTGCGGCTTAAGCACCGCTCCGGCAGCTGCGGCACGGCATCTGCGTTGCCAAAATGCTCGATAATGTCGGGTTGCGGTACCCGCATCGTCCCACACGCAGGGCCTTGCCGGAATTATATCCTCTCCCCCGAAAGATTGCAAACAAAAACCGGCCCCTTTTCAGGAACCGGTAAACATTTAAGAATGTTCGGGCAGCGCATGGTGATGGTTGTGGTGATAAGCAACCGAGGGCGCTGTGCGCAGGGCAACGGCATCGGCCACGGCGTCCAGCGTCAGAGCCAGGATGATGCCGCCCATCACATCAATCACTGAATGCTGCTTTAACAGCATGGTGGAAAGAATGATGGAAACGCAGAGCAGATCGGCAGATACGCGCACCCACAGCCATTTGCGGCCGCGCAACCGTGCGCAGTGGTGATAAGCCAGCGCCAGCGTGACGGAGTTGAACACATGGATGGACGGGAACACGTTGGTGGGCGTATCCGTGCTCCACAAAGCGCGTACCGCGCGGGTAAAGATATCATTGCCGTAAATGTAAGCGGGACGCAGGTCGGTACCATTGGGTACGATTGCGCAGAACAGCAGCGAGAGGGTCATGCCGGTAAACAGCGGCAGGCACAGCCGCCAGAATTCCCTCCGGTCATTGAACCACAACAAATAGAACAGTGTACAGGGGATCCAGGCGAACCACAGGTAGTAAGGGATGATGGCGTATTTACAGAACGGAATCAGATCATCCAACCGGCAGTGGAGCACCAGATCCGGCACCTGGATGCCCTGTTCCAACAATTTGAAAAACGCAAGATAAAAGACCAGGTAGCAGGCCATGAACTGGATGGGATGGTCTTTGCACCATGTACGAATCACAAAAAACACTCCTTTTTAAGAAAAAAGGCCGCCGCAGGGGGACCATTCCCCTTGCGATGATAGAGTATTATACTCTCCAAATGTGTCAAAAACAAGGGAAAGCGGCGACAAGGATTGACAAATCGAACTACATTTTTTTGTGCAGCACTGCTAAATTGTGAAAAGCAACAAAAATAGCAAGCCGGGAATGCTTGCTGGGCTGCGCGGGCCGTTGCAGCATTTGGCTGACTATTAAATCATACGAGCCCCCCGGCCCGGATTTTGCACCAGCGGTGCGGTTTTTACATTTTTTACACCGCCCACCCCAAGATGCGGCGGAAAGAGCGGAAATTCAGCCGATTCCTTTACTTTTCATACATCACACAAATTAGTTGCACACCACAAGGGGAATTGGTATAATATTACTTAATAATGTACGTTTGCCCAGGCGCAGGATTGCAAAACTGCACAAAAAGCTTTTGCCGTGCTGCTGCCCGGAGCAGGAGGGGGCAAAATACCGTGCCGAAAATTGATGTGACCCGTTTTATGGAGCAGAGTGGAATGCGTAAAGCACGCTTTGGCGGCTATGAGCCGGACGATGTGCGTGCGGCACTGCAGGCCCTTTGCACGGAATATGAACAGCGCCTTGGCCGGGCCGAAGCCCAGGCCCGCAAGGCCGAACAGGAAAACGCTGCATTGCAGCAGCATTGCCAGACCCTGACCGCCCAGAACAACCGGCTTTCCGGCCAGAACGCTGCGCTGGCGGGCAGCAGCTCTACATACTCACGCCAGAAAGAAAGCCTGGACGCCCAGGTTTCTGCCCTACAGGAGCGCAACCATTCGCTGAACGACCAGGTGGCCGTTCTGCGGCTGAAGAACGGCAGCCTGCAAAAAGAAAAAGAAAAATTGCAGGAACGTGCCGACCAGGCCGAAGCCGCCCTGCGCATCAAGGGCCGTGAGTTGGACGATGCCCGCAATGCGCTGGAAAACGGCAAAGAAGAGATCATGCAGGAAGCACGCCAGAAGGCGGAGGACATTGTGGCCAACGCCCATGTGCGCGCCGACCAGATCAAGGAGGACGCCCAGGCCGAAGCCCAGGCGATGGATGTTTCGGCCCGTGACCAGGCCAAAGCCCAGGCACAAAAGCTGGTGGATGCCGCCGCTGCGGAAGCCAATGAGATCCAGAATGCCCACCAGCTGCGGCTGAACAACCTGCGCGCCGAAGTGCGGGAGATGGAGGCCCAGCGTGCCGCGCTGATTGACTACCTTGGCCTGATGAGCCGCAAGCTGCTGAACCTGCAGAACGAAGCCATTGCCAATGACCCCGCCGCCGAAGCCCGCGCTGCCGATAACGCAGACCGCGAGCTGGAAACCGAGCTGCCGGAGCTGCACACCGTGCCTACGCCGGAAGCTGCGCTGGATTTAAGCCCCGAAACGGTGGCCCGCGCGGTGGATGAACTGCGCGCCCAGGCCGCTGCTGCCGGGGAGGAGGACGAACCCGAAACCCTGAGCCAGCAGAGCACCGCCCCGCAGGAAGTGGAAAAACAGGAAGAAGCTGCCGCCCCGGCAGAGCCCGCAGCCGTGCAGCCGGAGGAAGAAACGCCGGAAAACGCAGCGCCGGAGGCTGAAACAGAAGAACAGCCGAAGACAGAAGAAACACCCGAACCGGAAAAGACCGAGGATAAGCCGGACCATCCCACCGGGGACCCCAACCACCAGACCGGTCCGGCGCTGACTGAAGTGCCGGGGGCCATCTTCTCTTCGCCCATTGTGCGCCCGGCGGATGCCCCGCGCCCGGACGATACCCCGCCTTCCGCCACGCCGATGGCCCCGGTAATGCCCAGCTTTGAGGAAGAGGACGAGCTGGAAGCCCCGGCCATGCCGCTTCCCCCGCGGGAAAAGCCGCAGGAGCCTGAAGCCGAAGAAGAAGCGCCCGCCGTGCCGGAAGAGCCCCAGCCCGAAACGCCGGAAGCCGCCAAACAGCGCGCCGCCCGCCAAAAGGCAATGCGCGCCCTGTGCGCATTGCGCCGCATGCGGGAGCAGCATGGACTGGAGGACATCTGAAAAGACGAGAATGTAGCCTATTTCTACAAACGCAGCCGGATTTTGCGTTAAAAACCTTGGGTAACACCGCACAATTCCCGCCTTACGGCTTAAGCACCGCTTCGGCGGCTGCGGCACGGCATCTGCGTTGCCAAAATGCTCGATAATACACAAAGTATTATCTGCGCTTTTGGCTTAGCATCTGCCGCACCTCGCTCGCCGTATCGGCACTTAGAATTATGCGGTATTGCCCTTGGAATCCATCTTGCGCTTGCGAAATAGTTGTCATTTTCTTTGTTTTCAGATGCGCCTTGGACACAGAACTGTAAACAATGTAATGTAAAGAATAGGAGCCTGTAAGTGAAAATTGCTGCGGTAAAAAAATTCACACAGGTTTTGGTTGCCATGGCTGTTGCTGCAGTCATGGCAGCTTTGCTGTGTGCGCCCAAAGCATTAGGCACCACGATCGGGGAATTTTCCATTGAGCAGATCTATGTCAACGTGCCGGAGCTGGACGTGTTTGTTCAGGCAACGGATGCACAAGGCCAGCCCATCAGCCCGGACCTTGTGCGGGCGGCAGGGGTGGAGCTGTACCTGGGGGATGAAAAGATCCCCACCGGCAACATCGGCATGGCGAACGAGCCGATCTGCTATGTACTGGCGGTGGACAACAGTGTGGACGAAACCACGCTGAAAGAATACCGCATTGCGCTGCGGCGGCTGATCAGCGCCAAAGGCGCAAAGGACCAGATTATGCTGTATACCCTGGCCGGGGATGCAGCCTGCGTTCTGCCCGCGACCATTGATACCAGGGCGGCAGTGAACGCCGTGAACGCGCTGGAAAGCCAGGAAGAGAACGAGCCAAACCTGGTGCAGGCAGCCACAATAATTTATAACGATATCAACGAAAATTACCAGAGCATTGCGCCGCGCAAGGTGATCTTTGCCCTGACGGAAGCGGGCAATACCGCCACCAGCACAGCTCTGCTGGGCGCTGTGGCCAAAGATGCCGCCAGCCGCCTGAACATGCCGCTGGATATCTTTGTGACGGTGGATGATGACAACCCCCTTGCCGAGCTGGGCCAGGCCCTGGGCGGCGATAAGCTGGATGTGGTGCATGAAAGCGAACTGGCCGATACCCTGGCTGAAAAACAGCAGGCCCTTGCCAATGCGCTGGAGATCAAAACCGCGGTGGATGAAAATTTTTACGGCGAGCGCCTGGATGTGCTGACCCTGAGCGTGCCGCAGCTGGGCAGCGCAGTGAAAACCAACGCTACCGTGTATATGGGCCACCGCCTGGCCAAACCGGCGGTGGAAAGCGTGACGCTGCATGGCCGCTATGCCATGACCATTCGGTTTAACCAGGCCGTGGGCCGTGCGGAGGACCTGACCTGTTACAGCATTCAGAGCGAGGATATCTGGGGCTGGCATGTAAAAGTTAAACAGGCCATTGCCAGCGCGGACGGCAGAAGTGTTTCGCTGTACACCGAGCCGCTGTACCAGGGAACCTATACCATTAAGCTGAACAAGATGACCAGCGCCATGACCGCGGCCAACGTGAGCGATTCCGGCACCGTATACCGCTTTACCGTGGAGGATTGGCCCAAGGACAGGACGTTCTATCTGGCACGATTCCGGCTGCCTGCCATTATTCTGGGCGGGCTGTTGGTGGTGCTGGCCGCGGCAGCTCTGCTGCGCGGCCGCAAGGAGCGCACGGAGGAAAAGCTGGCCGAAGCCGAACACCTGCTGACCGATGCCGCCCCCGTGCAGCAGAGCCTGCCGAGGCGGTGGATCACCCTGTACCTTTCTATCCGGCGGGGCATTGCAGAAACCCGCTGGTCCGCCTATGTGGAAAGCAGCCTGATTATCGGCAGCGATGCCACCCAGTGTGACCTCTGCCTGGCGGATGGCCGCACCCGCCCCCAGCACGCAGTGCTGGAAGTGGAAAGCAACGGCGTGACCCTGCGCCCGCTGGAGGGAGCCGCCGTGATGGTGAACGGCGACCCCATCGGCGGGGAATACCGCCTGCAAAACGGCGATACCATAAAAATCGGCCGCACCACCCTGCGGCTTGTGCTGTAAACGCGCCCGAAGGAGGAAAATGATGAAACTGACCAAATGCCCCAACGGCCATTTTTATGATGCCGATAAACACCCCGAATGCCCCTATTGCAATGGCGGGCTGGAGGCCGGCAGCGCCATTGCTCAGCCCGGCACCGCTGCCGAGGTTGACCTTGCCGCACCCAAAGGCCCGGTGGCCGGCTGGCTGGTGGTACTGGACGGCCCCGCCCGCGGGCAGGACCTGCGTTTGGGCGAAGGCCGAAACTTTTTGGGGGTGGATGCGGCCGGGAACCCCGCCGTGCTGGATGCCAACAGCCCGCTTGCGGTGCGGCGCGGCATTGTGGTGTATGACCCACAGGATAACAACTGGTGTGCGCTGCCGGGATCTTCCAACGAGCTGTGCACCCTGAACGGAAAAAGCCTGATTGAAAAAATGCCGCTGACAGCGGGGGATACCTTTGCTGTGGGCGGCGCACAGCTGCGTTTTGTGCCGCTGTGTGGGCCGGAGTTCAATTGGAATGCAGCGCCGAAAGAGAGGAAGTGACTCCCTTGGCCAGTGAGATTATTTTAACCGTCAGCGAGCGGCGCAACCGCCAAAAGCTGACCCTTTCCAGCACGGCAGCTCCCTTTGTGTTTGGCCGTGGGCGCGATTGCAGCTTTGTGCTGCGCCGCAACAACGTGGGGGAACACCAGTTCACAATCGAATACAAAAACAATGCCTGGCTGATGCAGGACGCAGGCTCCACGACCTGCGGCACCTGGTACAATAACCGCTATATCCATTCCGGTGAGGAAGTGACCCTGCAGCCGGGGGATGTGATCGGCCTGAATATCGACGGCAACGAAACCACACAGGAAATCACCTTCCGCGTGGAGGAAATCCGCCAGGGCGAGGGTACCGCCGCCCTGCGGCGGGAAACGCCCAACGCCACCGTGCTGCGGGAGCTGGATGTGCGCCGCAAGCGCCGCATCCTGATCGGCCGCGGCGAGGACTGCGATGTGCAGCTGACCAGCGACCGTGTTTCCCGCCACCACTGCGAGGTGGTGTATAAGGACGGCCACTATGAACTGAATGACCTTGGCTCCACCAACGGTACTTACCTGAACGGCACCCGCGTGCGCAATGAGCTGCTGACGGACGGCGCTGTCATCAATGTGCCCACCCAGGTGTTTGCATTTTCCGGCGGAATGCTGCACTACCATGAGCATAAGGTGGGCATCAGCATTGAACTGCTGGATGTGTATAAAACCGTCAAAAACCGCAACACCGGCAAGCCGCTGAACATTGTGGACGGCACTAGCATGGGGGTGGAACCCAACAGCTTTGTGGTTGTGGTGGGCGGTTCCGGAACCGGAAAATCTAGTTTGCTGGGCTGCATCACCGGGGCGTCGCCCTGCACCTCCGGCAGCGTCTGCTTTGACGGTATTGACACCCGCGGCAACCGCAATGCCTTTGATGCCGTGCTGGGCTATGTGCCGCAGAAAGACATTATGCACGACGAGCTGACGGTGGAACAAAGCCTGACCTACACCGCCAAGCTGCGCATTGCACGCGATGCCACCCGCACCGAGATCAAAGCTGCTGTGGCCCACGCCATTGAAGCCGTTGACCTGGGCGGGCGGGAAAAAACAATGATTGCAAACCTTTCCGGCGGGCAGAAAAAGCGGGTTTCCATCGCCATGGAACTGCTGGCTTCGCCCCGGCTGCTGATATTGGACGAGCCCACCAGCGGGCTTTCGCCGGATCTGGACCGCAGCATGATGGAGCTGTGCCGCAAGCTGAGCCACGAAAACTGCACCGTGCTGATGGTTACCCACAACATGTCCAACATCAATCTATGCGATAAGATCGCCTTTTTGGGTACGGGCGGCGTGCTGTGCTATTATGGTTCGCCCGAAGCGATGGATGAATATTTTGATGTGGAACTGACCAGCGATATTTTTGAAAAGCTGCACGACCCCGAACAGGTGGAATATTACCGCCGGAAATACTTTACCAGCCCGGAATTCAATCGCCTTGCAGTGCGGTTTCCGGCAGCAGCCAAGGAGGCGGAAAAACGATGCAAAGCGTAAAAATCGGCAAGCTGCTGCGCCAGCTGGCGGTGCTCATCTCCCGCAATTTTCAGCTGATCTGGAACCAGAAGCTGACCCTTGGCAGCTTGATTTTACAGGCCCCGCTGATGGTGCTTGTCATCAAGCTGGTGGGGGAGCCGGACTGCTTTACCTCCAACCTGATCAACATCGGCAGCCGCACGGTGCTGTTCATTGTGTGTGCCATGGCGTCCTTTATGGGGCTGCTGAACTCTTACCGCGAGATCTGTAAAGACCGGGAGATTATCTTCCGTGAAGCCAGCGTCGGCGTTTCGCTGCTGGCAACGGTGCTCAGCAAGGCCATCACCCTGTTTCTGGTGGAAGCCGTGCAGGCGGGCATTTTGACGGCAGGCTTTGTGGAGATCATCCATATTCCGCAAAACCACCTGCTGCTGGATACCAATGTAGAAATCTTCATTACGATTTTCCTGCTCATGGCAGCATCCAGTGCCATGGGCCTGCTGGTATCTGCCAGCCTGAAAAGCAGCGAAGCCGCGGTGCTGCTGGTGCTGGTGCTCATCATCGGGCAGGTGGTGTTCAGCGGCGTTATGTTCAGTATGACCGGCGCGCTGACGGCCATCAGCTATATCATTGTCTGCCGCTGGGGCATGGGGGCGCTGGGCGCTTCCACCGATTTGAACGACCGCCTTTCCTGGCTGAAAGCAGGGCTGGACAGCCCGATGTACGATGCCACCGTGCCCAACCTGGTGCACAGCTGGCAGATGCTGGGGTTGATTACCCTGGTGTGCGTGGCGGCGGCATGGCTGGTGCTGTATATTGGGTTCAATCGCAAAAAGGGATAATCGGTACAGCATAATCGGCATTTTTTTCACGGTAGGATAGGGTCACCCAACCCTACCACACATTTGGAATGAAATCATCAGGTTTTAATGGCTGCCCACCCGTAGGGGCGCAGATTGAGTGCCCGCGGGTGTTTGCGGTATTCAGGGGCAAAATATTTGGCAAGGCCCGTCATGCGGGCCGATGCAGGTGTCGTTCCCTGCAAATTTTTAGCCTGGCAGCGGGAAACCGCCCCT
>ERZ791741.2739-NODE-2739-length-11951-cov-8.870040_pt1 | contig 11951 bp, 11 predicted proteins | sample MGYA00510040_ERZ791741 | MGnify/ENA primary metagenome ERZ791741 (study PRJEB30046, sample SAMN00791960) | human gut metagenome | study: EMG produced TPA metagenomics assembly of the A metagenome-wide association study of gut microbiota in type 2... | reverse complement strand
GCCGTGCCGCAGCCGCCGGAGCGGTGCTTAAGCCGTTAGGCGGGAATTGTGCGGTATTGCCTTATATACTACAAATTACTCCTCTGCCAACTCCACCACCAATTTGGCTTCGGTGGCGGCGATGGCAAGCTGGAGTTTATTCTCCAGGTTCGTCTTTTGCAGCATATTGATGACGTGGTACTTCACGGTGGATGGCTCGATGCCGAGTTCTTTTGCAATCTCGTTATAGGACAGCCCGCGCACAAGACAGCGCAGGACCTTCATCTCTCCTTTGGTGAACTCGGCGCTCATGGCAGTGCCGATCTCCACGCTGGGCGGTGCATCGGGGAAGATATGCTCCCCCGCCATCGTGCGGCGCACGACCTGCATCAGGGTCCCTTCATCGCCGTCCTTATACCACAGGCTGTCCGCGCCCACGGCCTTGGCGCGGGCTAAAACCTGCGTATCGATAAGCGAGGTCGCCACCACGATCTTGATTTCCGGGTGCGCTTTTCGTATCTTTTTGGCGGCGGCCAGGCCGTTTTCGCGGTGTTCTGTCTGCACATCCATCAGCACAAGGTCGATGTCCTCGGTATCGCACAGGATCGGAGCCTCTGCAGCGCCGGGGATAGACACAGCAAGCTGATACCCGTCCTCGTTCTGAATATAGCTTTCAAGCAGGCTCCGTACCAGCTTTTGGTCCTCAACGATCATAACGCGTATCATTAGTGCTCTCCTTATCGGGCAGGGTGACTTCCAGAACAAATACAGGCAGGGAATGTACGGTTACTGTACCCCCTGCTTTTTCAATACGGCGGCGGAGCGAGGAAAGCCCGCCGCCTTCCTTTATCTCCGCCTTGGGCGGTGTGCCGTTGTTCGTGATGCAAAGGTGCCATGCCTGTGGCCGATGCTCGGAATCGGCGTACAATTCCGTGGCGCCCGCATGCCGCACACCGTTGGAGGTACACTCCCGCAGGATCAGTGCGTAGAGCTCGCGGGTGGCGCGTGCCGCAGGGTACGCACCGCGCAGCTGTACGGCTGCACCCAGAACAGCCGCTCGCCTTTGCATATAGCTCAGCGGGTCCTCTGCAGCATTCTCCTGCCGGGCGCGGCATAGCAGGGAGATGGGGCTTTCCCACTCCGCAGCCTCGCTCTTGATCCGGGCAAGGTCATGCTCATGCCGCAGTGCGCGCCGTGCGGCAAGCAGGGTATGGCCGATGTCGTCATGCACCCGCATCTTCATTTTCAGAATTTCTTCCTCCCGCACAATGTCGGGCATATTGTCATATAAGCGCTTTGCGCGGCGGTTTGCATCGGCAAGGCGCTCGTTTTCCTGCTGCAGTGCAGCATGCAATGTAGCCAGCTGGGTGACATCGGTGGCCATCACCTCGGTGTACGGTATACCGTATTTGTCCTGAACAGGGCGCACCGTGAAATGATATACCGTTCCGTCCGGGAATTCGTAGATGCGGGCGGCCTCATCGCGTAGCCGCACACCGCCGCCGGGACTGCGCAGCGCCTGCTCCAAATCCGTAAGGGTCTGCAGATCCCGGCCACAGAGGACTGCGGCGATTTCCTGCATCCTGTGATTGATCAGACGCAGCAAACCATTGCGGTCAAAGTAGCAGATGGCCGCCGGCAGCGTGTCAAAGCCTTCCTTGACGGCGTTGCGGGAGATTCGGGGAATCATAGGCCGCCTCCTTCTGCCGGAAACATCGTGAAATACAAAAGCCCGTCATCATCCCGTTCAAGCTGCATCTGCGGCAGGTCGGGCAGCGCAGTGGGCGCGTCGGTGCATTGAACGCTGCAGCGCAGCCCCCAGCCCTGCGCCGTATACTCGGCACAGAAAAGGATCTCCTGCAATCCCGGCAGGGTCGCTTCTATGATGGCTTCAAAGGCGTCATAGATTGCCACGGCGGATGCAGGGGAAATCTTTGCTGTGTCGGCAATCTGTACGGCGCAGCGTATATCACTCAGGCGCAGGCTCTCGGCCGATTCAAACAGGCTCAGCCGCAGCTCCGTGGTGTCGATGTCCTCCGCCTTGTCGCAGACAAAAACAAGGTTGCTGCGCCGCTTGATATAGGTTCCCAAAATGACGATGTGCTTCAGCAGCCGCCGGGCGGTATCGACATCGTCCGTGGCCTTGAGCGCGATCAGATATTCCTGTATCCGTGCCAGCTGGCGGGCTGTGACGGTCTCGATCTTGTCATACAGCCGGTTCTGCTCGCTCAGCTTCAGCCATTGTGCCTTCTGGGCTGTTTCCGCCTGTATGATGTCCCCGATGTCATGCAATTCCTCCTGCGTGAGACGTAACTCCTCCAGCAGAGCCACCAGTTCGGTGATGTCCTCCTGCCAGAAAATATACCCTTTCCGGATCGGGTGGCCGTGAAGCTGGGTCGTTGCATCCAACTGGACACTGCCGGTGAGCGCCTGGCGCAGCTGCTCCTCATGGAGCGGCGCTGCCTGCATGGAGCATTGCACAGGCACAAACGCCCGGTCCGTGATCAGACCCTTGGCCATAGATACCTCAAACAGCGTGGCATACCCCATATTGGATTGGATAAGCCCGCACCGGATGCACGCCTCAAAGGATGCTGTAAAGGTCAGGCATTGCACCACGGTCATATCACCGGCGATCGCATGCATCCACGGCACATTTAAAATATGCTTGTACAGTAAAGCATAGAGGGTGGCAAAAAAAATCGGCACAAGCGGCAGCCAGAGGATGCGCTTTGTATGCGGAATACGGCAGCGCCGTACAAGGTACACCACCGTGAACACGGCACAGGAAAATATCCACAGCAGACAGAGGTAATATACGAACCGATAGGTGTAATCGGGGCTGCCCAGTACCTCCTGCCCGGGTGGGAACGCAAACGCAAGCTGATGACAGTCGTTTGTCAGCACCAGGCTGAACAGTACCACAGGGAATACAAAAATCACGTACCGGTACTTGTACAGCGGGGCGGACTGCCCCCGATCCAAAAAGAAAAGCGTATAAAGTGCAAGGGTCGGGATCAGCAGCATCGGGATATAGTACGCATACCACAATCGCCGCAGCATCTCCGGCGTCTGGGCAAAGTCATAGCGGATCAGGCGGATATCCAGCCAGAACAGCATCAGGGCGGCAGCACCCAGCAGGCAGCGGCGGGTCTGTGCGTGCAGGATACGCCACCAGACCGATACCGCCCAGGAAAAGATCAGAATATTATACAGCACCGTGCGCCAAAAGCCGGAATACGGCATATAAAACGCCCGCATCAGGACAGCGCAGAGAATCACCCCTGCAACCGCAGCGGCTAAACACAGATTGCCAAGCCGTACCTTTGTCATAGTGCCTGTCCTTTCCAAAGGGTAGATCATCCGTCTGTTTCTTTCCAGTATCATTATGACGCAATCTGCACTTTTTTGCAATAGGACTGAAAAAAGCAGAAAAAAGTCCAAAAAACTATCCAAATGGTGGGGGCAGAAATCGTCCGATTCCTGTATGATGAAATTGACAAATCGTGTTCTTTGCAGGGAAGGAGGGCTGCGCCGTGCGGAGGATCGTTTTGGACGCGCAATACTCTGTGATGACGAGCGCATTGACAATGGCACTGAAACAGGGCAGGCCGGACTTCCAGGTGCAAAACGCTGGTCCTAAGACAAAGGATATTGTAAAGCTATGCCGTTCCTGCAGGGCGGATGTCCTGCTGCTGGAGGTCTGCCCGCATCCGCCGCGCACCCTGCAGGACAGACTGCTGCTGGCAAACGACCTGCGGGATGTCTGCCCGCACTGCAAAACGGTACTGCTTGTGGATGAGGCCGAATATCCCGAGCTGGCCACCGCCGTGTGCCTGGCAAAAAAGGACCATATTGTCGATGATTTCGTCTACGCTTCCGTCTCGCCTGCCTATCTGAGCGCTATGATGGACACTTTATGACCAAAAGGAGGACAGCTATGAAAAAAGTACAACGAACGCTCGCTGCCGTATTGGCAGCCATGATGCTTATGGCTTTGGCCGGTTGCTCCAAGGGGGATGTGACCAAAGAGGTCAATTCCGGTTTATCCGACCTGAAAGCGCAGGCCGCCGAACCGGCTGTTGAACCCCAGACGGAGACCCCGGCAGAGCCCAAGACCGACGCGGCATCCGAGCCTGCATCGGAGCCCGCTGCAGCGTCGGAGCCGGAAGCCACCGCCGAACCGGCCCCCGCTTCCGCTCCTGCAGAAAATCCCGATTACCCATCGGCCGCTGGCCTGAATACCCAGACTTTGGAGGCGTTTGGTTCGGACTTTACGCTGGTGCTCAACGTGACCTGCCCCGACCAGGGCTGGTACAAGTCCGTTTCGCCCCGTTTCGCGGATATCAAGCTGTTCCCGACCGATGACCCCAGTCATATCTTCTCCGGCGACCCGCGCATAACCTTTGAACTGAAAAGCGGTCTGGATAAGATCAACTACTATTACGACGACTTTGAAAACGTGGAGGAGCTTGCCCCGCGCACCATCGGCGGCGTGGAGATGGCCGGACGCACCTACAAAAACGTAGGTATGTTGTGGACGGAATACTACGGCGAGATGCCCACCGGTGGCTGGCTGGCCATCAAGATCTCCGGCGTAGACATTGACCCCGGCACCGAGGGCGACACCATTCTGAACAGCGTTACCTTTGGCTAAGGCAATCGCTGACACACACTACCCGCAACGAAAAGGCAGGTGAACCGACCATGAAAAAACTGCTATCCCTGACGGCGGCGGCCCTGCTGCTGATCACAACGGGCTGCGGGCGCAGCAATGCCCCGCCTGCCTCGGCATCTTCCGGCACCCCGTCGATTTCCGCCCCGATAACGGAACCGACAGTCGAGTCGTCCGACGATACGACCCCGACCGTTCAGATCGACGAGGACGCCGCCAAGCCGCAAAACAACCGCAGGCTGGACGATTCCCGCATTGTCCCGCTGTACGACGAGCGCTTTACCTACACCAACCCCTACGGCATCGAGGACACCTATTTTTATGAGGTACCGCAGATTGACGATGACACCGAGGACGCACAGCATATCAACGAGATGATCGACTACCGATACGGCTATCTGGTAGAGCGCGCCCTGGATGCCCGTTCCCGCAATGATTTCATCGACACAAACTTCATCATCTGGGTCAGCAACTGGACCGGCCCCGTGCTGAGCCTGCAGGTGACCAGCTCCGACACGCTGTATAACCACGATGTGGGCAGCTACCATTACAACTTTGCCACAGGGCAGGAACTTACCAACCTGGATTTGCTCGAATACATGGGCTACACCGACAGCGCAAAGACCCTGAACGCGCTGCAACGCGCCACAGCACAGCATTTTGACCTTTACTGTGGCGGAGATGACCTCACGTATGCCGCCATGCTGAAGCAGATGCGCGTACAAAGCCTGAGCGAGCTTGACAATGTATTTACCTATTATTCTCTGTTTCCGTATTATACCAACGGTCTGGTGGTCACCGTGCCGATGTACACCCCCGCCGGGTCGGGAATGTACTGGACAGATGTTCAGGTTGACCCCAACAAGCGGCAGGCCAGCGGCCAGGTGCTGCACGGGCAGGACGAATGGTTTACCTGCGATGTGACCGCCACAGGCAAGGTGACGGTACGCGCCCTGACCGACTATGTATCCACCGATGGCGCAGTTACCTACCAAACCATGAAGGAATGGTACGAGCTGGGCGACAAGACCGAGTTTGCGGTAAGCGGCTGTTACGGCAATTATGTAAAGATGCTTATGACCAGCGTCGGGCAGGATTACGCCCCCTACGTGTTCCTGCTGACCGAGAACGGCAACGTCGAGTATATCGACGTCATCAGCGGCGCACAGTGCGGCACCATGGCCAACGGCGGCCCGCTGTACGGCATCAACGAAATTGTCAAATTTGAGATCGGAACCGCCTACGATGCAGATTTCGAGGCCGAGTACACAACCGTGTACGCAGTCAGCCGCGATAACGAAAAGTACAATCTGGTTGAGGCTATGCACATTGCCGACCCGATAGGACTTCCCAACCTGGTTGGCTCGTATGTAAGCGACTACACCGGTACCTGGTTTGAAATTTGCGAGGATCAGCCGAACTTCTACATCGGCGAATACCGAAACGAAACCCGAGAACCCGCCACATGGGACAGCGGCATCACCTACCTTGGCATGGATGACCGCGGCTGGATTTGCAGCATTTCGCTGTACCGCATGGATTTAGGACGCGCACAGCGCGAAACCCTGGCCATGATGCCCACCGATTACGGCGGCTTTTACGTAAGGCATATCGGCGGGGAATCCCTGCTGAACCTGCCAAAGGACGAATCCGTTTGGTTTGAAATGACAAACGAATAAAAAAATCTGAAACGATTATCTTGTAAAGGAGGCAGACACTATGGCAACATGTACGCAATGTGGTGCCGAGTTAAAGCCCGGTACTAAATTCTGCGAGAATTGCGGTGCAAAAGTATCCGTACCGCAGCCCGCCGCACAGCCCGCAGCTGTGCCCCCGCCCCCGGTTCAGCCGACCCAGGCTGCACCGCCGCCCCCACAGCCTGTACAGACGCCCCCGCAGCCGCAGGCAAGCGGCGGCAATCCCTATGCAGGCGGCGCACCTGCCGCCCCGCAGCCCCGGACGAACGCAGCGAATCCTTACGCAGGCAATGCGCCCGGCACACCGGCGCAGACCGGCGCAGGCGCACCGCTTTACGCCGGGAAAACGCCCCCGTCCGCGTCCGCACCGCCTGTCACACCGCCCCCACCGGGCGGCACGGTCGGCAACCCTTACGGCAATGTAGCCCCCGGCGGCAAGGCCAAGCGCCCCCGCGCACCGATGACCCCCAAGCGGATGATCCTGATCGCCATTCCGGTGATATTCCTGTTTATGATCATCGTAACAATGATTAGCGGCTCTATCCGCACCGGCAAGCCGAACGCCGGTGACCCGAATCAGGGCACCTGGGAAGCAGCCTACGCCGAGATCGGCGGCTCCGTGACGCAGGTCGAGGATGCCTTCGGCAGCGGGTTCCTGATGGACCTGAATGATAAGGGCAAGTGCGTTGTAACGGTGGACGGCACCAAGTCCTACGGCAAGTGGACGCTGAACGGCGGGGTCTTCCAGCTGGATTGCGGCGGCCTGAGTTGCACCGGCACCCTGCAAGACGAAATCCTGACCCTGAACGATGTGCAGGGACAGGGCGTGACGATCTACTTCGTCAAGTCCGGCAGCACCATGCAGCAGCCTCTGGACGGTGACAGCATGACCCAGGACGCCACCGCAGGCAGCGATACCGATGTGGGCATCTATGTGCTGGAATCCGCCTCCGACAGCGAGTACACCCTCTCCAAGGAGGAGCTTGCCCTCGTCGATATGGAGGACTTCTACATTGAGCTGCGCGCGGACGGCACCGGCGAAACCTACATGGAGGATTTTGTCACCTTCCAATGGAAGGACGGCAGCTTCTACGCGCTGACCGACCCCGATACCCCGGCCATGACCTACACCCGTGAGGGCGACCTGCTGACCATTGAGTATGACGGTATGACCATGGTCTTTAAGCGCAGCGACACCAAGCCTGAAATCGACCCCGCTTTGCTGGACGGCGGCGAGGACGAATATGACGGCGACGGCTGGATCGACGGCCCGGATGAGCCTGACCCGCCCTACACCTACGACGACGGCAACACCTACGATGATTTGGGCAACACCAACTGGTATGGCTGGTTCCGCATGGAAAACTACAAGAACGTGCCCAACCGCGACTATTTCGACACCGACACCTACGACTGCTGGGGCTACATCGGTGAGACCTCCGACGGCAGCCATTACTTTGAGGTTTACCGCGACGGCATGCCCGACGACCCCGTTATCACGATGTGGGTCAACGTATACGATGACCACATTGAGCCTATCCTGGACGGCAGCGACTGGGTGCTTGACCAGAACATAACCGAGAGCGATGCGTATAAGTTCAACCTGTACCCGTATAACGACAATATCTCGCTGTTCATGTATGACTACGAGGGCGCGGACGGCTCGGCCTGTGCAATCAGCTTCTACATGAGGCTGGACGGCACCGAGTGGAACGAGGAGCTCGAAGAGCTGCCGCCCCGCTATGAGGAGTACAAGGCCGCCTTGGCCAACAAATAACGAACTGATTTATCTGTACAAAATGGGGCGGGCCCTGCCCGCCCCTGATATAGGAGGATCATTATGGGACTTATCAGAGCTGCAATTGGCGCTGCTGGCGGCGTTATGGCCGACCAGTGGAAGGAATACTTTTATTGTGAAGCCATGCCAGCTGACCTGTTGGCTACCCGCGGCTGGAAACGCCAGAGCGGACGCAGCGCCAACACCAAAGGCAATGACAACATTATCTCCAACGGCTCCATCGTGGCCGTTGCCGACGGCCAGTGTGCCATGATCGTGGAGCAGGGCAAGGTCGTGGATATGTGCGCCGAGCCGGGTGAGTACACCTACGATACCGGCAGCGCGCCGACGCTGTTCAGCGGCGATTTGTCCGAGTCCATCGGCGCAGTGTTCCAGAACATCGGCAAGCGCTTTACCTTCGGCGGCGAGGCCCCGATGGATCAGCGCATCTATTACTTCAACACCAAGGAGCTGGTGGGCAACAAATACGGCACGCCCAGCCCGGTGCCCTTCCGCGTGGTGGATCAGCTCGCCGGCATCGACATCGACATTGCCATCCGCTGCTTCGGCGAGTACAGCTACCGCATCACCAACCCCATTTTGTTCTACACCAATGTCTGCGGCAATGTGGAGGAAGGCTACACCCGCGATGAGATCGACGGGCAGCTGAAATCCGAGCTGATGACCGCCCTGCAGCCCGCCTTTGCCAAGATCAGCGATATGGGCATCCGCTATTCCGCACTGCCTGGCCACACGATGGAGCTTGCCGAGGCCCTCAACGATGTGCTGAGCGCCAAGTGGGGCAAGCTGCGCGGCATCGAGATCGTATCCTTCGGCGTTTCCAGCGTGAAGGCCAGCGAGGAAGACGAGCAGATGCTCAAGGAAATGCAGCGCAACGCAGCCTTTATGGACCCGACCCGCGCCGCTGCGCATCTTGTCGGCGCACAGGCCAGTGCCATGCAGACCGCGGCCGGTAATCAGGGCGCAGGCCCCGCCATGGCCTTTATGGGCATGAATATGGCCGGTGCGGCGGGCGGTATGAACGCCCAGAACCTGTACCAGATGGGTGCCCAGCAGCAGGCCGCCGCACAGCCCGCCCCGGCCCCGGCCTCTGCCCCCGCAGGCTGGACCTGCAGCTGCGGCCAGACCGGCAACACCGGCAAATTCTGAGCAAACTGCGGCAGCCCCAAGCCTGCCCCGGCACCCGCAGCCGCCAGCTGGGTATGCAGCTGCGGCACCTCCAACACCGGTAAGTTCTGCTGCAACTGCGGCAACCCCAAGCCAGCACCGGCCCCCGTCAAGTGCAGCCAGTGTGGTTGGACCCCGGTTGACCCGGCCCATCCGCCCAAGTTCTGCCCGGAGTGCGGTAAGCCCTTTGGCCAGTGATGCGCAAAAAAAGTGCTGCGGTGCTTTGCGCCGCAGCCGCTTTTCTGACAATGTCCGGCTGTAAAAAAGCACCGCCCGGCACACTGACCGGTATCAGCATCAGTTATTCCGGTATGTGCTATGACGACACCTATGGGTTCAGCATAAGAAATGACCCGGTTGACGGCTGCCTTTTCAGCTGTAATTACAAGGATGATGAATGGGTGGAGCTGGAAAATATCCCTGTTGAGGACACCCAATGGCAAGAAGCCCTGGCTCTGGCAGAAAAGCTGGGGCTGGAAAGCCTGCCAGACGAAAAGAAAAATTCTTCCGGCTTATTTATTACCGATGAAACGTTAAATAGCGTTTGCCTGATTTACAAAGCCCCGGATGACGAGACCATCTACCGTTATCTGGATGCCGATGGCAATACGCGCAGCGCCCTGCGTGATTTTTTTGAGGATCTGGCAGGGCAGCTGCAAACCGAAGGAAAGAGAGGTGACGCATAATGGCAACGCAGCTTACCAACTACCAATGCCCTGCCTGTACCGGTCCGCTTCACTTTGACGGTGCCAGCGGCAAGCTGGTGTGCGATTTCTGCGGCAGCAGCTACGACACCGCCGAGATCGAAGCCATGTATGCCCAGAAGGAAGCCGCTGCCGAAACCGCCGCGCAAAACAAAGAGGCGCCCCCGCCCGACTCCGTCTGGAGCGAAAACGAGGCCGCCGGGCTGCGCAGCTATTCCTGCCCGTCCTGCGGGGCGGAACTGATTTGTGACGAAACCACCGCCGCAACCAGCTGCCCCTACTGCGGCAACCCCACAGTCATTGCGGGGCAGTTCAGCGGTATGCAGCGCCCCGAGCTTGTGCTGCCGTTTGTGCTGGACAAAAATGCCGCCAAGGCCGCACTGAAAAAATACTACCGCGGCAAACGGTTTTTGCCCAGCGCCTTCTCGGCACAAAACCACATTGAGGAGATCAAGGGCGTGTATGTCCCCTTCTGGCTGTTCGATGCCAACGCGTCCGGTTCGGGACATTATGAAGCGTCCAACTCCTCGTCCCACCGCAACGGCGATTACGTCATCACCACGACCCGCCACTACGATGTCCGCCGCGCGGGCACCACGCAGTTTATGGGCGTACCTGTGGATGGCTCAACCAAGATGCCCAACGGCCACATGGACGCCATTGAGCCGTATGACTACCGCGCCTTCCAGCCCTTCTCGACCGCCTATCTGCCGGGCTACATGGCCGACAAATACGACGAGGACGCCGACACCTGCCAAGCCCGCGCCCACAGCCGTATGCAGAACTCGGTCAGCAGCGAGCTTTCGGCCAGCATTACCGGCTACAGCAGCGTAAGCACCCTGAGCGAAAACATCCAAATTGATTACACCGCCAAGCACTACGCACTGCTGCCCGTATGGATGCTGCACACCAAGTGGCAGGGCAAGGATTATCTGTTCGCCATGAACGGGCAGACCGGCAAGCTGGTGGGCGATCTGCCGGTTGATAATCGAAAGGTGGCCGCCTGGTTTGCAGGCATCAGTGTTCCGCTGATGATCCTGCTTGCCATCCTGCTTTGAAAGGGGGAAACAGAGTATGAAAAAGAAACTGTTTTCTCTGCTTACGGCACTGGTGCTGTGCTTGCTCTGCGCCGTACCGGCGTTTGCCGAAATGCCGTTGGTGATGGATACCTACGAGCTGTTCAAACCCGAAGCGACCGCTGAATTGGAACAAAAGGCGCAGGACGCCAGTGCCGGACACGGTGTCAACGTCTACCTGCTGACGGTGTCTGACATCGGTGGGCAGAACGTGCGCGAGTTTGCTAAGGATTGGTACCGCGACTATGACCTTGGCTACGGCGAGGGCAAAAGCGGTATCCTGTTCCTGATTGCGCTGGATTCCCGCGATTATGTCACCATCACCTACGGCGGCGGCGTGACCGCCTTTACCGACTACCGCATCGCGCAGATCGAAGATAAGATCGTGCCGATGCTCTCGGACGGAACGTATTACAAGGCCTCCGACACCTACATAGAAATGTGCGCTGACACGCTTGATTTCTATGCCGAAAAGGGTGCACCGCTGGACAGCGGCAACGACCCCGCCAAGGGTTGGATCAAGTGGGTGTTTGTGTTTGTCATTCCGCTGGCTGTAGCGTGTATTGTCTGCGGCATCTTCTATGCGCAGATGAAGACCGCCAACGAGCAGACCCATGCCAACGCCTACATGCCCGCCGAGGGTCTGGCGCTGTCCGTGGTGGAGGACACCTACACCCACACCACCGAGACCGAAACGTACGACCCCGTCAAGGACGACAGCTCGAGCAGCTCGAGCGGCTCGAGTACCGACAGCGACGGCTTCGGCGGCAGTTCCGGCGGAAAATTCTAAGGCAATACCACATAATTCTAAGTGCCGATACGGCGAGCGAGGTGCGGCAGATGCTAAGCCAAAAG
>ERZ791741.2736-NODE-2736-length-11961-cov-3.132874_pt1 | contig 11961 bp, 6 predicted proteins | sample MGYA00510040_ERZ791741 | MGnify/ENA primary metagenome ERZ791741 (study PRJEB30046, sample SAMN00791960) | human gut metagenome | study: EMG produced TPA metagenomics assembly of the A metagenome-wide association study of gut microbiota in type 2... | reverse complement strand
TATGCTCATTTGCGTAATTATATTATGTAGGCATATTTAATATCCGTTTGCCTGTTCGGATGTGTTTCGTTTACTGTTTTTATTTCGTTTAACTATAGTTTTCTTTGCGTATGACTATAGTTATGCGCAAGGATAACTATAGTCTACTTTACGCATAACTATAGTTATACGAAATAATATCAGCTAACAAAGGTAGTAAGATTAGTGAGAAAAAGAAATAAAAACAGCATAGATAATGATTTCTACAGGAATCCATCGCTTCGTTTTTTAATAAATTAGCTAGAAGTATGGTATTTATTGGTAAAGAACACTTATTTTTGCACCATGTTACAGTTTGAGAATCAAAAGATAAAACAAATAGTACGCAAGGTACTTCCGGTAGTAACGCTGGTAGTCATGCTATATTCCTGCGCCAGTATCGGACGACCGGACGGCGGTCCTATTGACGAGACACCACCCCGTTTTATAGGTAGCACTCCCGCTGCAGGTGCTTTAAATAATAAGAGGACTAAAGTCTCTTTGGTGTTTGACGAATTTATTGAAATCATTCTCATTGTAACTTATTTTCATTGACATATGCCTTGCGTTGTGATATTATATATATAAAGGTGTTCTCGTTTAAAAGTTTTTGTATGAGGTGATGAAATTGATGAATATGAAGAAAAGAATGTTGAGCATTGTCCTGTCTGGCGCAATGGCTGTTTCTACTGCTGTGTCTGCTGGATCGTTCAGTGCCTTTGCCGTGGCGCAATGTGTTGCGTATTCAGGCTCTAATGTGAATGATCAGGACTATGTGCAATGGTCTGACACAGTGAAATCTTACCTGACAGTGTGCGACAACGGCAATTATATGCGTGTCCAGTCAGGCGCTATCGAGGGCAAGCTCCTTGTGGAATATTACAGCTCTGATTTTGAACCGCTCAGCACTAAGCTTATCGACAATGAACTGCCGATCTTTGGTGCTTTCTATGACTCCGGCAATAATTATTATGTCCTTAGCGGTCAGGAAAATCCGAAACAAAACGACTCCCTCGAGGTTTTCCGTATCACGAAGTATGATAAGAATTGGAACAAAATAAAGTCCTGCGGTCTGTATGGAGCTAACACTACAGTTCCATTCGATGCAGGCTCGGCAAGAATGACCCATAGCGGTGACCACCTGCTTGTGAGAACCTGCCACAAAATGTATAAATCTAGCGACGGCAATAATCATCAGGCTAATGTTACCATTGAAGTGGATATGCCTTCAATGACTATCACTGATTCATATACCGGCGTCATGAACGTTGATTATGGCTATGTGAGCCACTCCTTCAATCAGTTTATAAAAACCGACGGCAACCATATAGTCGCCCTCGACCATGGTGACGCTCATCCACGTTCTGCCGTTCTGGTGAAGTATAATTCTGATTTTACTACAGGCAAATTCTTCCCAAGCTATTTTGAACAGGTCAGCAATATCGACGTTGTAACATACCCTGAATATACCGCTGGTCACTATAACTATACAGGTGCGGCTATAGGCGGCTTTGATGTGTCATCATCAAGCTATATCGTGGCACAGAGTACAGTAGACCTTGATTATATCAATACGTCAGAAACACGAAACGTCTACGTTTCCGCTGTTTCAAAGGATCTTTCCACAAACAAGCTCAATAAGATAACTTCTTATGCAGAGGGTACAGACTCAGCTTCTGCTCCACAGCTTGTGAAGATAAATAATAACAGCTTTTTGCTATTGTGGGCCAGAGATACAAAGGTAAGCTGTGTGAAGCTAAACGCTGACGGCACAGTAAACGGCAGTATACACACCTTTGAGGGAAGCCTTTCAGATTGCCAGCCTGTTATCAAAAACGGCAGAGCGGTTTGGTATGTTTACGATAAAAATAACGTGACATTCAACTCCCTGAACCTTTCAAATCTTGACGATATCAAGACGGTTGACGTCAAAACAGGTCATGACTACGAAACAAAGTACGCATCAAAAACTGACGGCACTGTAACACAGACCTGCAAGTCTTGCGGCTATGTGAATAAGTTCACAGTTCCGACCTCTACCACTGTTTATTGGCGCACAGACCTTTCGAATACGTCCTTTTCAAGCGTATTGAGCAAAACTAAGTTCAGTGTGGGCGACAGCATTGATTTCTGGCTTTATGACGATACAGACTACACAGTTGAATTTTCTGATCGCAGCATGGTAAGTGTAAATAAGCTTGAAAACTATGCTAATGATATCAGACGTATCACATTCAAAAACGGCGGTTCACTCACTGTAAAAATTTATCCTACATACAATCCGTCTGTAGCAAAGACATACAAACTCACCTGCGGATGCACGAGCCACACATATGGCAGTGCTGTTATCACAAAACAGCCTACCTGCACATCAGAAGGTACAAAAACAAAAACTTGTACGCAGTGCGGAGCAACAGTAACAGAAACAATTGCAAAGCTTTCCCACAGCTATACAACCACGGTTGTTGCACCTACTTGCACTACTAACGGCTACACTCTCCACAAGTGTTTTGTTTGCGGTACTTCATACAAGGATAGCACAACAAAAGCAACAGGTCACAGCTACGGAAATTCTGTTGTAACAAAACAGCCAACCTGCACATCAGAGGGTACAAAAACAAAGACTTGCACAAAGTGCAATGCGACAGTTACAGAAAAGCTTCCTGCAAAGGGTCACACCGCAGTTATCGACAAGGGCTACCCTGCTACTTGCACCACCGCAGGCAAAACAGACGGCTCACATTGTTCAGTTTGCAATACTGTTATCAAGGCTCAGACAGTGATAAATGCCACAGGTCACAAGTCAAGTGCATGGATAACTGACAAGGCGGCTTCTATCGGAGTTAAAGGCTCAAAGCACAAGGAATGTACAGTCTGCAAGAAAGTTCTTGAAACGGCTGAAATTCCTGCACTTTCAAGAATTAGCATTTCAAAGGCAAGCGTGACACTTTCCAATTCGACCTATGCATATGACGGCAAGGCAAAGAAGCCTGGTGTAACGGTCAAGCTAAACGGCAAAACTTTGAAGAATGGTACAGATTACGCAGTTTCCTATTCAAACAACACCAAGGTAGGCACAGCAAAGGTCACTATCACAGGCAAGGGCAACTACACAGGTTCAGTTTCTAAGACCTACAGTATCAAAAATAACTTCAAGAAAGCTACAGTTTCGGGCATTTCCACAAAGGCTTTCACTGGCAATAACATCACTCAGAGCATTACTGTTAAATGCAATGGCAAAACGCTGAAAAATGGCACTGACTATACAGTTTCCTACTCAAACAACAAGAATATAGGCACTGCTACTGTAAAAATCACAGGAAAAGGCTCTTACACAGGCACTATCACAAAGACGTTCAAGATAAATCCTGCCAAGCAGGAGATACAGAAGCTCACAGCTAAGAGCAAGGCATTCTTTGTGGATTGGGCGCAGAAAGGTTCTGCTACCGGATACGAGATACAGTATGCTACCAACTCAAAGTTCACAAGTGCAAAGAAAGTTACCATAACAAACAACAAGACCGACACCAAGACTATTTCAAAGCTTTCAGGCAAAAAGAAATATTACGTTCGTGTTCGTTCATACACAACTGTAAAGGGTACTAAGTATTATGGTGCTTGGTCGGCTTCAAAGAGTGTGACTACAAAGAAATAATTTTATATGAGAACAGCGTATCGCAGGGGGCTGCGGTACGCTGTTTTTTTACTTTGATATTGCAGTTCGAGGCCTCAAAAATCACTCTTTGCCCAATCTCTCCGAGACTTCAAGCATCAATCGCTGATCTTTTTCCGAAAGTTTCGACCCTGCACCCAATTTCCGTCTTACTTTGGGTCGGACGGATTTTTTTGTTCCCAGTGAGATAGAATTGCGTTATGATAAATTTTGAAATCACTCGCCGTGACTGGCATTTTATGTACTCATGACCCTTGTGCATATGTGCTAAGCCCGCAAGATCGCAATTGTATGTAATGTCGAAAAGGTGCATATAGTCTTGACAAAAGGCTGAACGTCTGTTAAACTTATCCTAAGCAAAGACTGGGGACGACACCCATAGAAAATAACAGCGTCGGAGCTAAACGCAAGCCTGTGTAATACAGGCACTAATTTAATATTGCTGTGCAAGGGGGAGATACCCATAGAAAAAAACGTTATTGTTACAGACATAAACGGAAAACGAATCGGAGCCACCTATCCCAAAAGGGCTAAGGGGCTTGTTAAGAACGGTCGGGCAGAGTATGCAAGCGACTGTGAAAAATGTACTATAAGAATGTTGGATACTTATAAGCCGACCGTGGATGTTACGGAGGTAAATAATATGAGTAAAGTAATAGATTTTGATCCTAGAGATTTTAAGGCAGATAAGTCCTGCGAAAACAATGTCATAGCTAAATATTTTGTGACCGATAAGGACGGCGAAAACGTTATTGCCTATTCTATTGGAAACTGGAATTGGGATTGGACGCAGATATGCTGTGACAAAAAGCTTGAGAAAAATACCGACTATGTTTTCAGATTTGTGATAGTCGGAGGCTATTGCAATACGTGCGATGAAACTTCTCGTTTTGAGATCGTGCCTATGCCAGACGGCAGCTTAACCGATGAAGCTTACGAAGACAGATACACCTATGATCTGGCTCAGAACAGATATAAGCCTGTTTTATGCAAAAAGACCGACGAGGGTATGCTGAGGCTTTTTGAGATACCTTTCAGCACCTTTGATTGCGAAGATTTCAGGTTTGTATTCGTTGCTATGCACGCTGTTGCAACGCTTTATGCACCAAAAGAGTTTTCAGCTTATGCAGACCTTGAGGATACGAATTTTGACCAGCTTCGTGATGAGATCAACAGCAAAAACAGCGAGGATAATTCTGCAAATGTGGTGATGGATTTCACAGGCGCTCATGTCACACGCTCGACTGTCACCGATCTGCTGACAATGGCTCGTTTTGGCAAAAGCGAGAATGTTTGTATTGATTTTACAGGAGCTGTCATAGAGGACGATAAGCCGGACGATATTCAGGCTGACGCAGATGATACCGGGTCTGACGATATTGCTGTTGAGCTTATGGACGTTGCAGACAACTGAGCTTCGCAGGAAGATATACTTTACTAAGATATTGTGATTTAATACAGCAAAAAGAGGCAGAGAAACCCATTGATCGGGTTTCTCTGTTTTTTTGGTTTCACACAAAAAAACCACCCACAGCCAAATCAGCCGTGGGTGGCAATATCATTTTAAATTAACACTATTCTTTATTTTCCCAGCGCAATCTTGCCCATTGCGTCTGCCTGCATGATAGCGTCATAAAGCTCGATAGGCTGTACGTCGCCTGCAAGATTGTGGATAGTTTCACCTGGGATACAAGCGTTCTTTGCGATAGTTTCTACCTGCTCAGGTGTAGTTACACCGATCTCCTCGAGTGTGACAGGAAGTCCCACTTCAAGGCAGAAGTTCTGTACCTCTTCAAACTCTTCCTTTGGCGCACCCTCAAGTACAAGCTGAACCAGTGTACCAAGGGCTACACAGCAGCCGTGGTCTGCGTGTTTGATTCCCAATGATGTTACGCCATTGTAGAACGAGTGTGCAGCCGCACAGTTTACGTTGTCTGCTCCAACGCCTGAAAGATATACGTTAGCCTCGCAGATAGCTTCAAGGGCAGGTGTAACTGCGTGTACCTTGCAAGCCTCAACTGCCTGCTTGCCGTATGTTTTCAGCGTGTCATAGCAAAGTCTTGCAAGTGCCTGTCCTGCTCTTGTGATGCCTGTGCCTTCAAGGCTTGCGGACTCTGTTCTTATGGAAGCTCTGCCCTCAAAATATGTACCAAGTGCATCGCCCATGCCTGCAATAAGGAACTTTACAGGTGCGTTTGCGATAACTGTTGTGTCTACCATTACTGCGTCTGGATTGGTAGGATAGAAAAGATATTTGTCAAAGCTGTGGTCATCATTGTATATTACTGACAAACCTGTACATGGCGCATCTGTTGCCGCAACTGTAGGCACGATAACAATGTGATTGCCTGTGTAGTATGCTGTAGCTTTTGCAGTATCAACTGCGCTTCCGCCGCCAACTGCAACTACTGTGTCGATGTTGTCAGCCTTTACTATCTCTTCCATTTTGGCGATCTCGCCCTTGCTCGATATGCCGCCGAATATCTCGTAACGTCTGTAATCGTCAAGCTCGCCAAAGCTTTTTTCTATCTTGTCATGACAGGCTTTGTAGCCACTGTTTGAACATACAAACAGCCACCTTTTGCCCATATAGCCCATTTCTTCATGAAACTTAAGTGTAGCATCTCTGCCCTGAACATATTTGAGCGGCTCACGCATTGCTCTGAGTCTTCCCATCATAATGAATTACCTCCGATTTGTTTGATTTATTAACTTTATACGGAATTCTCTCCGTATTTTCAATTAGATTATAGCATTTTGCACAAAAGATACAAGAAGCATTTTATTAATGATATGTGAATTATTTGTTGTGGCAACATTTGAAAATGTAAAGCTTGGAGGATGATAAAACAGAAAAAGCGGAGGCTCTTTGCGAGCTTTCCGCCTTTTTCATATGTTCAGCATTACGGAAGCGTAAAACATTCCGTCACCGTATTCAAATTTAGCTACACCATTGTATTTGGCGGCAATGTTCTTGACAGACTCTGTGCCGATCCCTTTGCCTTTGCGTTTTGAGGAAAGGAAACCACCTTCTGGGTCGGTGAGGATAGTTCCGGTGAAGGTGTTGTCCACCGCCAGACAGAGGGAATAGCTGTCAGCCTTTGCTCTGATTATTATTTTTTTATTCTTTGCACTGTCAGACACGCAGCCGTGAATGGCGTTTTCGATAAGATTTCCGAAAAGCACAGAGAGGTCGGTTATGTCTATTTTTATATCATCTGGGATGTCAGCGCTCACCTTGTATTCAATGCCGCTGCTTTCCGCTATTTGAGCAAAATATGCAAGAAGTGCGCTTACAGATGTGTTTTTGCAGTAAATGCGTTCTGATATATCGGGCATAGAATCCCTGAAAGAATTGAGATATTCCGAAAGCTTATCGTATTCGCCCTTTTTCAGAAGCTCCTGCATAAGAGCGATATGATGTCTGACATCATGCTTATAGCGTCTTGTTTCTTTTATCTTATCCTGCAAATAGTCATATTGCAGGTTCTGCATTTCAAGCAGGTGGTTATTTTCCTGAAGCCGCAGATTTTTCTGCTGTTCGATGACCAGCCGTGCCACGATGTAATACACCAGAAACGCCCCTGCGTTTATAAAGAACAGAGCTATGGTGTTCTTTGGCTCCAGAGCAAGCTCTAAGCTGCTTTTCGTAGAGTTACCGTAGAGAGTATAGTACCATATTATATAGAACGTAAATGGGATAAGCCAAAGATAGCGCCACTCCAGACCTGACGGCTCTCTTTCCACCGCAGGTGTGTAGACCTTTTTCATGTAGATAAAAAGCGGTCCCCATACCACGGCTTCTGTCATAAACATACAAAGGGAAAACGACCAGCGGTATGATTCATAGGCAAGTGACGGGAACAGAATGCCCTCCAGACACTTTGAGGTAATGACGATAAAGCTTGCGTTATTTGAAAGCAGAAGCAGTGTGAAGCCTGTTTTGCCGACCTTGACCTTCACAGCGAAAAAGTAAAAAGCCGCATAGAGCAGGGTGCTGACTGCACTTAGCAGACCTGCATTTGTGCTAAAAAATGCCGCCTGCCAGCCTAAGAAGATCTGCACCAGTGAAAGAGCCACAACAAGTCCCACGGTAGCTGTTTTGGAAAAGCGAAGCCTATGCCGGAAGGGATAAAGGGCAAGCACCATAAGTGGCAGAAAATTCAGAAGGGAATATATGCCCACTTCCACAAGGCGGTATAAAGGAGGCATTACTGCTCACCGCCTTTTCGCAGATCACTGAAGCGAAACTGAGCGAAGGCGTCTAATGTTTCTCTGGATTTTCGGCGACTTATGGGAATATGTGTGCCGTCGCTCATTATGAAAAGGTCGCTTTTTTGCTGGGCTATCTCATAGAAATTCACGATGACGCCTTTGGTGGAGGTGTAAAAGTATGAATGACTGCAAAAAATGTTCTCGATCTCAGCGAAAGAATTTCTTGAAACTATGCTTTCACCGTCTGTGCAATGGATAGTCACGATATGTGACGCACAGTCTATGTAGATAACATTTCTGAGTATCACGTTCTGACCGTCGGGAAGCTTAACGGAACGCATACGATCAATTTCATCAGAACCGATACGGTCAAGCATGGCTTTTACTTTGTCAGCCTGAAAGGGCTTGCAAAGATAGTAGCAGGCGTTGAGGTCGTAGCTTTCGCTTGCAAACTCGTTGCTTGAGGTGCCGAATGCGATATGCACGTTTTTGTCTGTTTCACGAAGCTTTTCTGCGACCTCTATCCCTGTCATTTTCCCCATGAATATATCAAGCACCACCAGATCATAAGCTCCTATCTGCCAACATGACAAAAAGCTTTCTCCGCTTGAAAACGTATCTATCTGACAGCTATGAGCGGTTTGTTCGGAAATATATTCATGAAGAAGTGCAAGGTCGTTTTTATTATCGTCTACCAATGCCACTCTCATACTGTAAAAATCCTTTCTTATACATGATTTCTTAATATATAATAACACACATCAAAGCAAAATTCAAGCATTATTCATTTATTTTGTTACCGCTTGTGCAGATTTTTGACCGTTTGTGCTAATTTTATTGACAAAGTGTGTAGGCTGTGTTAAAATAACTGTGTAAAATTATGTTCTGAGTAAAAAAGAAATATCAACCCAGAAAAATATTATGGAGGAATTAGAATGAAAAAGAAAATTTTAAGTCTTTTGGTGACGGGCTGTCTTTTGTTTGTGCCGACAACGGCATTTGCAGACGATAATAAGACGGTAATAAAAACTGTTGACGACCTGTTGGCGTTTTCAAAAGCGGTAAACAACGGAGATTATGACAAGAATAAGGACGCAGTTGTTGTTCTTGAAAATGACCTTGACTTGACAGGTGTTGTATGGACGCCTATCGGAAACGTTATCGGTAAAAACGGCTATATTGAACATTGTTTCAGCGGTAAATTTTACGGAAACGGTCATACTATTTCAAACATTGATTTTACGTCTATTTATGGTAAAGACGTGTTGGTCGGTTTCTTTGGCGATATTGAGGAAGCAGAGGTATCAGGTCTGACTATAGAGGGAAATCTGGATGTGACAAATACTGATAACGACTATACTTTTTATGGCACTATTGCAGGATTTGCAGGTGATTGTACTATTACTGATTGTGTGTCAAACGTATCTTTCAACAATAACGGCAAATATGTTTATGGCTTAATGGGCATGGTAGGTCAGGCAGACGCCACAACTTTTGAATATTGTGAGAACACAGCAGACATAACTATCTCAGGCGACAGCGGAAGTCTTTATGTGGGCGGTATAGTTGGATATGCACAGAATGGAACGGAAGTCCGCTATTGTTCAAGCACAGGCGATATGGTATATGCTGCACCAGACGCCGGCGGTATCGTAGGACGTTTGTATGGCGATTCCAAGGTTATAAACAGCTATGTTACAGGAAAACTCACGCCGGTTGGCAACGGAACCACAGATGTAGGCGGTATTGTTGGTTCAGTAGCTGGCGGTTCTGTAAGTGATTGCTATTTTGCAGGAGAAATTGACCTTTCACAGTACTCAGCCAAAAAGCCATATACACGTTTCGGCGGAATAGTGGGGAAGGATTCCTCGTCTACAACTGACTTTAAAAACAACTATTTCACAGAAACAGAAAATGTTGAAGCTTGCGGTTCAAATAAAGAAGCAGGCAAGGCTAAAGCATATGACTATATGACAACAAAAGAATTTTATGACGAGTTGACAGCTGGCGGTGCAAAGTATCAGTATGTTGAGGGAAAAACACCTGTCCTGCCAACTAAGGAATATGCAGTTGATTTTGAAGTAACACCTGCTGACCTGAAAAATGTTGTAATAAAGGTAGACGGAAAAGAGATAACAAACAATACTGCAATGCTTACAGCAGGCACTTACACAGTAGAGGTAACTGCTGACGATTGCGAGCCTCTCAGCAAGGAAATAACTATTTCAGCAGATATCGCAACACATACACAGGCTTTTGAACTTGTTTACAAGTCAGCAGACTACACAGAGCTTGACAAGGCAGAGAAAGCCGCAAAGGCTCTCAACAAGGACGATTATGAGGACTTCTCAGAAGTCGAAAAGGCTCTTGCCGCTATTGACAGAACAAAGAACATCACAGAGCAGGCTGATGTGGACGCTATGGTAAAGGCTATAAATGACGCTGTGGCAAGCCTTGTAAAGAAAGCACCTGCATCTTCACAGCCTGACAGCGTAAGCAGTTCTGATGCTTCGTCAGATACGAGCAGTTCCGCTTCTGACAGTTCCGCTTCCGACAGCTCATCTTCTGACAGCTCATCTTCTGACAGCAAGTCAGATAGCAGCTCAAAGGCAGCTTCAAACGCTTCAAACACAAACCCATCGACCGGTGTTGCTGGAGGAGCATTCGCTCTTGCACTTCTGAGCGGTGCGGCTGTGGTCATGGCTAAGAGGAAAAAGTAATATAACCATTAAATGGATATATAAAGCAATTAAGTGGGACTTTTATACATTATTTGTTTAAATGAATACCGCTTGTGCTGATTTTTGACCGTTTGTGTCAAAACAGTTGAAAAATTATTACCGCTCTGCTATCATAATTATAAGCAGGGCGGTTTTATATCGCAATGCAAATATGATATGAAGTCTTATATTTCGGGAGGATAAAATATGAAAAAGACAAGAATTTTTAGCACAATGCTCGCAACGGTCATATGTATGGCATCTTTGCCTGCAATAAATGTTTTTGCGGCAAATCAGCAGAGAACTACAACTCTTGACCTTACAGTGGCAGGATTTCAGAACGATCAGAAAAATGAAGACGAGGGCTGGAGCTGGGACGCAGCAACTTCTACTCTTACACTTGACAATGTTGATTTTTCGACGGCGAAAAAGTCTTGTGTCATTGTTGACGGAGAAAAAGTTACTAATATAGTTTTCTCAGGAGATAACAAGATGACCTCAGGCACTACAGTTATTTCGAGAAAAGGAAGCGCAAAAGATACCGGTGTAGTACTAAGTGGAAAGACTAAGGACAGTGTGCTTAATCTTGAAGAAACAGGCAACCTTCCAGTAATGGATCAGCCTAATGTTACTTTTGAGTCAGGAACTGTCAACGCAAAGGGCGGTGCTGTCATAACACTTTATTCCATAAAGGTAATGGACGCAACTCTTAATATTGACACAAGTGAAGTTGCCGATGGTGGCTGGAATGACGGTTTGTATGCAAACGGCTCTGTTGAGATATACGGCGGAGATGTGAATATCAATGCAGGAAGAGCAGGAATATTAGTAGTTGGTATAGGTGCCCCTGAGCCTAAGACAGGCTTGATTATAAAGGACGGAAAGGTAGATATCAATGCCAAGCTTGCGGATATTTATCTTGGTACAGACAATATAAAGAACGGTCTTATCTCGGGAGGAGATATCACACTCGGTGGTGACATAGGAATTTTCCTTAACGATTGCGAAAAGTGCGAGATAAAGGGCGGTACATTCCATACTGATGAATGTGAAAAACCATTCGCAGTTCATAGAGACAGTTCGGCTGTATTTGAGTATGCAAAGGCAGATTATACAGAGCTTGACAAAGCAGAAGAAGCTGCAAAGGCTCTTAATAAGGACAACTATGTGGACTTTACAGCCGTAGAAAAGGCACTTGAAGCTATCGACAGAACTAAAAACCTTACACAGCAGTCAGATGTTGACAAAATGGCGAAAGATATAAACGACGCTGTTGAGGCACTTGTTTACAAGTCAGCAGACTACACAGAGCTTGACAAGGCAGAGAAAGCCGCA
>ERZ791741.2718-NODE-2718-length-12031-cov-19.731212_pt1 | contig 12031 bp, 18 predicted proteins | sample MGYA00510040_ERZ791741 | MGnify/ENA primary metagenome ERZ791741 (study PRJEB30046, sample SAMN00791960) | human gut metagenome | study: EMG produced TPA metagenomics assembly of the A metagenome-wide association study of gut microbiota in type 2... | reverse complement strand
TTCTTTCATAGTCGCTCAGGATAAATGGTACTCAATCAGCAATATTACTTTTTCAGCAGTACCACTTCGGCATGATGTTCCTAATATCGGCTGGAAGTTACACTTCAACACTCAACAGGGGATATATAAAGTTATATACGCAACTGATACATCGGAAATCGCTCATATAACAGCTAAGAACTACGATTTGTATCTTGTAGAAGCTAACTACTCAAAAACAGAATTACTTAATCGAATAAAAGATAAACGATTGAAAGGTCAATATGTGTACGAAGATAGAGTTCTTCGTACACATTTGAGCAAAGAAAAGTGCGATGAATGGTTGTATCAAAATATGGGTAATAACAGTTTCTTCGTTTATATGCACCAACACGAGGACTTAGTATGATTACATCAGCGAACATAGTATCTTATGACGGATATAACTTAATAGTAAGACCGCATGAGCGTATCGGCAGAGAACTTGCACAGAAACAAGTACATGAAATTGAACTCAGAATTGTTGACGGACGCACGATTTCTGCCGAACAGCGAAGAAAAATATACGCAATCATCAGAGATATAGCATTTTGGTGCGGAGATAATCCCGAATGGATTAAAGAATATTTCAAGTTTAATTTTTGCGGTGAATTTGGCATTGAATACTTTTCGCTGTCTGATTGCGAAAAAAGCGTAGCAAGAGATTTCATAAGCTATCTGATAGATTTTTGTTTCTACCAAAATATCGGAACAAGAGATACTCTGCTTAATGTTACAGATGATATAGGCAGATACTTGTACAGTTGTCTTGAAAATCGTAAGTGTGCAATATGCAATGCACCAGGTGAAGTTCATCATGTTGACAGAATTGGTATGGGGCGAGATAGGGAACAGATTGTACATATAGGATTAAAAGCTATATGCCTTTGCAGAAAGCACCACGATGAAGCACATCGGCACGAAAAAGAGCTGTTTGATAAGTACAAAATCTACGGTATAGAGCTTGATGAATATCTTTGTACAAAGCTGAAACTTAATACAAAAAGAAAGAGGTGATACAGTGAATGGCTGGACAACCAAAGCGAGGGCTTGACTTTGCGGCTTGGGATGTTCACTTGTTCGATGATGATGAGAGATTTGATGTGCTTATTGATGCACAGGGTTGGGACGGCTTTGGAGTATTTTTTTGGATTTGTACCAAAGCTTATGCAACAAATGGTTACTATTATGAGTGGCGAGAAGAAACCAGTGCTGCCACGATAGCGAAACGAATGAGCGGTGGAATTAAATCAGATACGGTAAATCAGGTAGTTAAGCTTTGCTTACGAATTGGGCTGTTTGATAACGTGCTGTTTGATAGGGAGAGCATACTGACCAACAAAATGATGCAAGAACGATATATGTACGCTATCGAAAAACGCTCCGTGCGAGGTCGCACAATAAATAGATTATATTGGCTTTTGAAAACGGAAGAAACAAAGGCTTATATAGTTATACCTGAAAATGAGCATAATCTCTCCGAGAATGAACATAATCTCTCCGAGAACGACACAAAGAAAAGTAAAGTAAAGGAAAGTAAAGTAAATAGAAATAATTATTATGCGATGCCGTCTGCAAATGCAGCCGACACCGCCGGTGAAAATATTTTTATTACATTACCTTTGAACGATAAGAGTAATTATTCAGTTTCAAAATCTGATGTTCAGCACTACAAAATTTTGTATCCTGCTGTTGATGTAGAACAACAATTGCGTTCGATGTTGGGGTGGCTCGAAGCTAATCCGAGCAGGAGAAAAACAAGAACCGGCATTAAAGGGTTCATTACTAAATGGCTTAATAAGGTCCAAGACAGAGGAGGTGTAGGATATGGATTCAATCCAAGCGATAATGTCAAAAATAATGTCACCACAGCGAGCGGAGGAAATTATCCAACGGGCGAGAAAGTCTTCTAAAGAACTCACTCCGAGAGAAAGAGCCGAACAAGAAGCAAAAGTGTTTAACTCAACACCCGGTAAGCTCATTGGCTATGAGTGCGAGAAATGTATGAACCGAGGCTATATTTACCGTGTAAAGGCAGGCGAAACGCCTTTCGGGCAGGTTACATATGATGTGGTTGCTTGCAAATGTGATTGTATGAAAATTCGAGATGAACTTCACAGAATGCAGAACAGCGGTCTTCAAAAACTTCTTAAACGATATACTTTTGAAAGTTACAAGACAACCTCAGATTGGCAGAAATATGTGAAAGATAAAGCATATGAGTACATTGACAAATGCTCTGATTGGTTCTTCTTCGGCGGTCAGCCCGGTTGTGGAAAGACACATATATGTACGGCTATTGTCGGAGCATTACTCAAAAAAGGCAAAGCACCTAAATATATGCTTTGGCAGGATGATATTACCAAAATCAAGCAGGCATCGAGTAATTTAGAGGTGTATGAAGCTCTCATAAATTCATATAAGCAAGCGGAAATTCTTTATATTGATGATTTCTTTAAAACTCGCAGGGGCGATTTTGTCTCAACAGCTGATGTCAATGCTACATTTAAGATTATCAATTACAGATACAATGAAGGATTGCCGACTGTCATAACATCTGAATTATCACTTGAACAGATTTCGCAGATTGATGAGGCTTTAGGCAGTAGAATTTCAGAAATGGCTAATCCGAAAATTTTTATTAAAGCCGATAAAAATAAGAATTACCGTTTTACGAGAGGAAATGAAAATGATGTCTGAAGCACAGGAGCAATGTAAACTCATTAAATGGGCGGATAAATGTGTGCAAATGAAAATACATCCTGAACTTTCAATGCTGTACGCTGTTCCAAATGGTGGCAGAAGAGATAAAGCCGAAGCCGCACATCTTAAAAGGCAAGGAGTTAGGGCAGGTGTTCCGGATTTATGCCTTGCTGTGCCAAAAGGTAAATATCACGGCTTATATATTGAGCTTAAAGTCGGCAACAATAAGACTTCTGAACATCAGGATAAATGGTTGCAGAATCTTTCACGGTGCGGATACGCCGTAAAGGTATGTTATGGCAGTACATCAGCAAAGCAGACAATTGAAAAATATCTGCAATTGGGTGATTGATTATGAAATTGCAGGTTTGTCGAAAGTGTAAACACGAATATCATCCATGTAGCATACGGAAATGTCCATACTCTGAAAAAGGTTTGTACATCTGCGTTTACTGCTGTAAGCATTGCAGGTTTTGCAAGCCTGTAAGCACAAGCTTTGTCTGTGAATTTGAAAGGATAGTAAACGATGAAAGCGAGAATACCGCCTAAAATCCCGAAACAGCTCAAACAGGAAGCTGAACGGATTGCAAAAAGCGCATATAAACAGATCCGAGAAAGAGAAAACAAAGACATCACACGCAGAGTATTTAAAACAATGCTGTATGCCTTGTATAAGGATTTCGGCTTTGGTCGTGATAGATGTGCAAAGGCTTTGAAGTCGATGACCAAAATAATTGAACACTCCGACACTGACGAAGTGTTTTGGGAGCATATCGACCGTGTGGTTATCGACAAGCTGAAACTTGAATTTGATAAACGAGATTACACCGACAACGGACAAGTTGTTAATTTTGAAGGAGACGAAGAAAATGATTGATTGTACGAAAACTACAAACTACTTCAACGAAAAGTTGAAGATGACGAAAAGAACAAAGAACGGACTGTGTGAAATTAAGTGTGGCAACTGTCCTTTGTGTAGTAATAACAACGGTGAAGGAGAATGCTGGAATCAGCCTATGCCTGCCGAGGGAGGCGGAGAGTGATGAGAGTCTATCAGTGCGATAGCTGTAATAAAGTTATCACAAATCCGCACTCAGTTAAAATGAAGGAATTTTATGTAGGGATGATGGATATTGATTGCGGTAGTGGCATTGTGATTCCTATCGACAGTAAGAGGAAAATTAAAATACAGCTATGTGATGATTGCTACAAAGGCTTACATGTTATCGCTGAAAGAAAGGAGCGTGAAGAGTAATGGAAAATATGTACAACGAAAAAACAGGGAAATTTGAACTTGCTAAAAAGCCGTATAAGACCATTGAACTCAAATACGAAACCAAAGAAGACTACAACAAGTTTAAAAAATACTTGAGTTGAATAAGTTGAGAAATGAGATAGATAACGAAAGCTATCTTAATTTGGAAATAGAGGTGAATTAAATGATGAGAGAATATTTATTCAGAGGTAATAAAACTTCTAATGGTGAATGGGTTTACGGTGATTTGTGGTGTAATCTTTATGGAGGAAGAAGGGTTTTCATTGTATCACCTATCAATATCCAAGATATAATGGGCGTAAATGAGGTCAACCTCGAAACAATCGGTCAGTACACAGGTATGCTCGACAAGAACGGCACAAAAATTTTCGAGGGAGATATCATTGATTTTTTTGGTCGCTCAGACGGTGACGGCTATGGAGTTGTAAAGTACGATGCATACGAAACTGAATTTGGGTTTGAGTATGACAATATCTACAGAAGTCTCGGGAAAAATTTTTATCCCGAAAATATTGAAGTTGTCGGCAATATCTACGACAATCCCGAACTTTTAGGAGATGAAGAAAATGACAAAAGAAAGAATCGCTAAATTCTGCGAGAAATTTAACACACACAAAGCAACGCTTATTCAGGACACAGACCGTTACCTAATTATTGATTGGCAAAGAGCTGATGGAAGCGGAGATTATTATGTGAATTACATAGTAGATAAGAAAAGAGGTAGCTTAGTAGTTAGCGGTGATTTGGGTGATAGCATTGCCACTTGGTATAACAAAATTAAGCCGTCAAATCTTAAAAATTATGTAAAAAATGATATTGGGTATTACATAAGCAAGATTCAAACAGCATCAGATTTGTTTTATTATGATGAAAAAGATGTTGTAGAGAGTATTAAATACAATCTTGAGGATTTTGATTCCGATGACATAATATCTTCGTATAGCGACCATAGTTCGTGTTATATGGAATCGGAAGATGATGTCTGGGAAGAACTTGAACATGAAGTTTCAAACTGCATTTACGGCAACAAGTTTATACCATCAGAACTGATTGTAGATTTTTGTTCTGAACTTGATGCTGATTACTTTGAGTGGCTTTATGATTGTGGCAAACGAATACATCCTCGTGTTTATTTATGGGCAGAAGGATTTTATCGTGCATGTAATCAGCTTGGTATATAATGTGCAGAGGTAAGTAACGATGACAAACTTTGAAAAAATCAAACAGATGTCAATTGACGAAATGGCTCGGAGTTGTATGAATTTTTTTGACTGCCCGTACGGCACTCCGTATGTCGGCTGTCCTATGGAAAAGCGATTCAATGACAGCTGTATTGACTGTACAAAACATTGGCTTGAAAGTGAGGTAGATATGGATTGACGGCTAAAGAGATTAAGGAAATTAACCGAGAAATTTCACGGTTGAGGGCGAAGATTGCACGGTTGCAGGCTGAGGCGGACAACACGGCGGTGACACTGGGTGAACGAATCGTTCCGTCAGGTCAGACTTCCGACAGGGTAGGTAATGCGGTTGTGCAGATTGCAGATATTCAAAGGGATATCCAAAACCTTGAAATTCGCCGAAATTCAGCCCTGAACAGCCTCTCACGGGATGTTTTTGTAGAAAACTGCCTGTTTATGCACCTCGGTTTAAAATACAGCTGGGCGAAGATTGCAGTCGATACAGGCGGAATCAATACCCCCGACAACATAAGAAAAATGTGCAACCGCCACCATTGGTAAATTTGTCCGTTTTTCCGTTTTAGGTGCGGTATAATGTAAACTGAAGAAAGCAACAAAACGACATAGGCATTTATGTCCCCCTAAAAAATCGCACAGACCGCTCATAGTTCCAGCTGTGGGCGGTTTTGTGTTGTGAGGAAAAAGAAAGGGCGGTGGTACCGTGAAAGACAAATTAAATGCAAGGCAGAGGAAGTTTGCGGAATATTATGCGCAGAGCGGTAACACCGTTCAGAGTGCGATACAGGCAGGATATTCAGAAAATTACGCAAACGCAAGAGCGTATGAATTGTTGGAGAATGTTGGAGTTTCAAAATACATCAAGGAGCTTTCCGATAAGCTCAAGGATGAGCGCATTATGAGTGCAAAGGACAGACAGGTTGCTTTGTCCGACATTGCAAGAAATGACGGGCAGGACACCTCCGACAGAATCAGGGCGATTGACACGCTCAACAAGATGACGGGCGAATACACCGTTAAGGTTGACGCAAAGGTTGAGCAGTCCGAAAAGCTATCCGATGTGTTCAGACAGTTGGGTGGTGAGGGACTGAGTGAGTAACAAATTCCCGTTGTCACAAAAGTATATCGACTTTATCAACACAACAAATGTGTCGGCTGAATTTCTTGAAGGCACTACAGCCTCAGGAAAAACAACAGTCGGAGCAGGCGTTAAGTTTATGCGAATGGTGTCGCAGTCGCCGAAGAAGCTTCACGCAATTGCCGCCAAGACTACGGGCAAGGCTGAGGAAACTATAATTCAGCAGGACAACGGTATTCTTGACTTGCACCGCAACGCTGTCTATTGTGGTAACGGCGACAAGGATTACAAGCTGCCGCATATCAAGTTTGAGGACAAAATTATCTATATTCTCGGTTACAGTAGTCGGGATAAATGGGAAATGGTTCTCGGTGCGCAGTTTGGGTGCGTTTATATTGACGAAATCAACACCGCCGATATCGAGTTTATCCGAGAGATGTCAACCCGTAATGACTATATGCTTGCAACGCTGAATCCCGATGATCCGAGCCTGCCTGTGTATAAGGAGTTTGTCAATCGCTCCCGTCCTTTTAAAAAATATGAAAACGATGTTCCTCCCGAGATTACGGCGGAGCTTACCGAAGAACCTGTACCGAATTGGCGGTATTGGTTCTTTTCTTTTGCCGACAATTTAAGTCTTACACCCGAACAGATTGAAAAGAAAAAGAACTCTGCACCGAAAGGTACAAAGCTCTATAAAAATAAAATTTTAGGTTTGCGAGGCAGAGCAACAGGTCTTGTGTTCCCGAATTTTGAGAGGGCAAGACATATCAAATCAAAAGAGTGGGCAGGAAAGTTTTTGAACTGTAACCGCAAGTCAGAACACTTTGTTCAGTTCACCGCAGGTCTTGATACCGCCTATTCGCAGAAGTCGCCTGACACTATCGCAATGACATTTTACGGCATTACCAATCACGGCAAGTGTGTTCAGCTTGATGAAAGAGTTTATAACAACGCTGAAATGCAAACACCTATTGCCCCGAGTGACACGGTGAAGAATTTTATTGATTTTCTTGACCGCAACCGTGATGAATGGGGCTTTGCACGCACGGCTTTTATTGACAGCGCCGACCAAGCGACTATTACCGAATTTCAAAAGTATAAGCGACAGCACGGCTGTGTTTATGACTTTGCAAATGCATGGAAGAAAACGAAGATTATCGACCGAATCAATCTTGTACTCGGCTGGCTTGCCACCGACTGTTATTTTGTGCTTGAACATTGTAAAAACACGATTGCCGAGTTTGAAATTTACAGCTGGCGAGAGGATAAAGACAACACACCCGAGGACGGTCACGACCATTGCATTAACAGCGGTCAATATGCGTGGCTGCCGTTTAAAAATATTATTGGAAGTGAAATAAATGGGGCTGATTAACAGAATGGCTGAATCTATCAGATCGGGAATTAAAAACTTTTTGCAGATTACTCCTGCAAGCGACAAAACAATTACCGTTACCGAAACAAGCAATCATCTGACCGAGTGTTTTATCAATCGCATTTGGTATTGGGGCAACAGCAGACAGCTTGCGGAGCTGTACAAGCAGATTGACACAAACAAAACTATGTTTTGGGCGGCAAAAAGTACAGAGGGGCTTGAAATTCGTAAAATACATACGGGCTTGCCGGCACTCATCTGCGAAACGCTTGTGAATATCGTAATTGCCGACTACAACGGCACAGATGTTACAAGCAAAAATTCAACCGCTTATGCAGAGCGTTGGGAAGATATTGAAAAGCAGAACAAATTGTCCGACACGGTTAAGCAAATGCTCCGTGACCTATGTGTTGTCGGTGACGGTGCTTTTAAGGTCAGCTTTGACACGGCTGTATCAGATGTTCCGATTGTTGAATGGTATCCTGCCGAAAACATCGACTTTACATATGTGCGTGGCAGAATCCGAGAGGTTAAGTTTTACACCGATTACACGCAAAAACACCGCCGTTACCGTTTTGAAGAAACATACGGTTACGGCTATATTCACTATGCTTTGTATGATGACAACGGCAAAGAGATTGACCTGCACACGGTTGACGCTCTTTCGTGGATTGATTCAAAGGGCGTTACATTTGACGAATCATATATGTGGGCTGTACCTGTCCTTTACGGCAAATCGTGCCACAAGGGCAGAGGTGCGGGCATTATCGGCATAAAAACAGACGCTTTCGACAGTCTTGATGAAGTGTGGTCACAGTGGATGGACGCACTCAGAGCCTGCCGAACAAAGCAGTATGTGCCTGGTTGTCTTGTTCCGAGAAACCCCGAAACCTGTCAGCCGATATCGCCAAATCCGTTTGACAACCGATTTATCACCGTGGGCAACGATATGTCTGAAAACGGCAACGGCAACAGGATTTACACCGAAAGTCCGCAGATTCAGCACGAAAGCTATTTAAGTTCTTATATAACCGCTCTTGACCTTTGTTTGCAGGGTGTTATTTCTCCGTCAACCCTTGGTATTGATACGAAGAAACTCGACAATGCAGAGGCGCAGAGGGAGAAAGAGAAAACAACTTTATACACAAGACAAAACCTCGTTAAGATTACTCAGAACGCTTTGCAGAGCCTTGTTACAGCTGTATTGAACGCTGACAGCGAGCTTAACGGCAAGGGCATTGTTGAGGGTATAGAGGTATCTGTAAACTTTGGCGAATACGCAAATCCGAGCTTTGAAAGTCAGGTTGAAACTGTTTCAAAGGCAAGGCAGGGCGGCTTGATGTCAGTTGAAACCTCGGTTGACGAGCTTTACGGCGACAGCAAGTCGGAGGATTGGAAAGCCGAAGAGGTTCAGAGAATTAAGGAAGAACAGGGCATTGCAGGCGAGGAAGAAACCTCATCATTCGATGATTTGGCAGGACTGACAGATGAGTGATTATGATATCGGAAAAGCCTTTGAAGAAATCGAAAACGAGCTTATCGACAGTATGATGCGCAATTTCAGCCGCCACAGAGCAGAGGAAACCAAAGAGGGTTACAACTGGTCACAATGGCAAGCGGAACAGCTCAAAAGTCTTGAAGAGTACCGCAATCACAACGCAAAGAAATTCGGCAAGCGTTTCAAAACCATTAACAGCAAGGTTGAAGAGATGATTCGCACGGCAAAGGCTGACGGCAGTTCAGACCAAGAGGCGGAAATACTCGAAACCGTAAAGAATGGATTTAAACCGCCAGAAAAGCCGTCAGCACACAGCACAGGCGAGTTTTTTAAGGTCAACGAAAGAAAGCTTGACGCACTCATAAAATCGACCACAGACGATTTAAAGAGAGCAGAAACGGCAGTTTTGCGTATGAGCAACGACAAGTACCGCAAGGCGATTTTTAACGCACAGGTTGCAATGAACACGGGTGCGGTTACATACGAAAAAGCCGTTGATATGGCTTGTAAAGATATGCTCAACGCAGGTCTTAATTGTGTGGAATACAAGAACGGTGCAAGGCACACGCTCTCGGATTATGCAGACATGGCGGTTAAAACAGCCAACAAAAGAGCCTATCTGCGTGGTGAGGGCGAAAAGCGAGCCGAATGGGGAGTATCCCTTGTTGTTGTGAACTCAAGACAGGGCGGTTGCCCCGATTGTGCAAAGTATATCGGAAAGGTGTTTATTGACGATGTGTATTCAAACGGCAAAAAGTCAGACGGAAACTATCCGCTTCTCTCAACCGCAATCAAGAACGGTTTGTTTCATCCGAGATGTAAGGACAGCACAAGTACATATTATCCCGAACTTGATGATTTGGACGCACCGCTGTCTGACTATGAAATCAAAGAGCTTGACCGTCAGCGAGGAATTGAGGAAAAACAGCAGTATGCACAGCGACAGGCAGAACGCTTTGACCGCCGTGCCGAATACAGTCTTGATAAGGACAATAAACGCATTGCCCAAACCCGAGCCGATGAGTGGCACGATAAAGCAAAAAATGCAAAGAAAAAGAGTAAAAAAATAGATACAGGCACAAGTCAGAAATCAGATGTTCAGAAAAAAACTGTTGAAAAGGCAGAAAATAATGATATAATTAAAGAAACAAAACAACTGTCTTTGAGTAATGTTGAAGAATTTGAAAATTGGCAGAATGATTATTATGAACTAAATAAAGATGTATCGTTCAGTCGAGATGATAACCCTTCTATTTACCGATATACAGGTGGTGATTACGACATTATCAACGCTCTTGAAAGAGGTGGAGAGTCTCTTGAAAAGGTTAAAAAACGCTATGGTGAAAAGTATGTGAGTAGCCTTAATGGTGTTGGTGATGAGATATCAAAAGAACTATCGAAATTCAAGCTGAACGAACCTTTAAAATTAAAACGGTCCGTGGGGAATGTGGATTTTATTACGAATGCGACTTCATCGGTTGAAGATATGCGTAAAATGATTGGTAAAAAATTTACTGAGAAGGGATTTACCAGCACAACCTTGTGTTCTGATACACAGTTAGCATTTGGTGGAATTGATAAGCCAACGAGAACTACTCTGGAAATTATTGCACCAAAGGAAACTAAGGGAGCTTATCTATACAAAATTTCAGATAGTCCTGCTGAATTCGAATTTTTGATTGATAAGAATACAACATATGAAGTTGTTGACGCTGGAGAACGAGAGATAACTGTAAAAGATTATAAAGGTAATTACGAAAAAAAGACTGAACGATTTATGACATTAAAGGTGGTTGAACAATGATAGATAATCCCGTTGATTGGTTTTATCATAGTGCAAAATACGCTATTGATAATACAGGTACTATTCAATACGGATGTGCATTTTTGATAAACGATAATGCACCAAAATCAGTAGTTGTTGAATATAAAAAATACCTTAATCTTATTAAGAAACCTTTTTTCTCTTCTGGAATTGGAATTTTTGAACCGTATGTAGTTAATGGACAACATAGGTACAAATTAATAGGTTTTTCTGAAAACCTGACTGCTTTTGAAAAAGAACAAGCTCATATATTTAAAAGCTTAATAGAAGACGGCTATATTAGCAATGACCCATTTATCTAACCGCTCCGTAAAAAGGGCGGTTTTGTTGTTTAACTTGCCGAGAATATGTTCAGAGTAAGAAAAACGGCTTGTTCACGGCATTGCTTAACTTGCCTGTAAATTGCCGTAACAGAACTAAATACATCAAATCAGCACTTTGAGAAATCAGAGTGCTTTTTTATTATTAATCAAAGAAAGGTTTGATACTATGAGAAAAAGAATTTTAGCAATTGTACTTATGGTAGTTATGATTGCAACAACCGTACTGGTTACTGTGGGCTGTACCGAGGCAACGCAGGTATCGTACAATGTTTCGCAGGAAGCAGACAATTTCAATGTGATACGCAGGCTTACGGTTATTAACACAAGAACCGATAAGCCGTCATTTGAACTTGTTGCCGCTTTTTCATTACAGGTCGATAATGACGATAACCAAATTGAGGTTGTCTGCGAAACGGGCAAGGGTGAATACAAAAAGCATATCATAGGTCTTAATGATGAAACTATGTATGTTGTAGAGGACATAAGCGGTGCAGAAGTGGACAAATACCGTTATGAAATTAACTTCCTGCCTAAACAGATTTTGCCGATTACATTTAAGAGTAAAGATTAACAGTTAAATCCGTCGATTTCGACCGGTTTAGAAAGGTGGTGACAGAATGAAAATCAGGGTAACAACAGCATTTAATGATAAACAGAACGGCTATGTAACCCGACCTGTGAATGAAGTTTTTGAATGCTCCGAGCAGAGAGCAAAGGAACTCATTGACGGCGG
>ERZ791741.2714-NODE-2714-length-12047-cov-8.265510_pt1 | contig 12047 bp, 9 predicted proteins | sample MGYA00510040_ERZ791741 | MGnify/ENA primary metagenome ERZ791741 (study PRJEB30046, sample SAMN00791960) | human gut metagenome | study: EMG produced TPA metagenomics assembly of the A metagenome-wide association study of gut microbiota in type 2... | reverse complement strand
GGGCCAGCAGACTGTTCATGGCGTGGTAGGCGGACTCGAAATCGTAGTTGGACAGGCCATAGAGCTTATCGTCAAGGACAAGCCCTGCGTCCTCCATGGCATCCTGCGCACCCAAACGGCGCATCCGGCTGGGAAAGCTGGTGGCCGGGCCGCCCAGCACCGCGATCTTGCGGTGACCCTGTGCGATGAGATGGGAGACTGCCGCTTTTGCTGCGGCCCGGTCATCCACACCCACCATCGAGAGGTTGGGGAAGTCCAATTCATTGGAAACCAGCGTGGCCAGCACGGAGGGAACGGAGATGTTTGCAAAGCCGTTCTGGAAGTTCGTGACACTGCCGCCCAGAAAGATCATGCCCTTGGGCTTGATCTCCCGCAGGATCTTCTCGGCAGCATCGATCTCGTTGGCGTTCTCGTCCAGGTAGGAGACGATGCCGTTGTACCCATACAGGGTAGCGGCCCGCTGCAGCTGAACGAGGAAGTCGGAGAAGAAGATGTTCCGGGTCCCCTTGACCACGAACACCAGGCTGCGGGATTGCTGGATCTTCAGCTGCCGCGCGTTGGTGTTGGGGGTAAAGCCTGCCTCCCGCATGACCTTGAGCACATGCTCCTTGGTCTCGGGCCGGACATCCGGCCGGTCATTGATGACACGCGAAATGGTGCTGACAGAACAGCCGCTGATGCGGGCAATGTCCTTGATCGTCATATCGCGTGCCCTCGCTTTCGGTTGGATTTTCGGGAACGGTGTCGGGAACGTTTCCAGTGGCTATAGTATGGCACAATTTGTTCAAAAAATCAATCGTGTGGAAGTAATTTCGTAAAAGGTGTACAAAGAATCGACTTGCATTTGTGCAGATTGATTTGCCAACACATCAAAACACCGGTTGATTTCGGAAATTCCCGGTAAAATATCAGGAAATGCCGGAAAAACCGTACCGGTTTGTAACTTTTTGACCGGTTGATGCAATTTTATGTACGAGGGTGATCTGCCCGGAAACTGCGGGAACGGTTCCATAAGATGTTCCCAGAATGCAGCAAAAAGAAACAGGCAGACTACTGAGTGCCGGGAGCACTGCACAAACGAAAGACACAACAAAAAAAGCGCTTTCACCTTGTCATCGGTGAAAGCGCTTTGCTGATTGCTGATTATTTTGAATGGGTTGATAAAGTTCTGATTAGTCGCTGACGTAGGGCATCAGAGCAACGTGACGAGCACGCTTGATGGCGGTGGTCAGTGCGCGCTGATGATAAGCGCAGGTGCCGGTCACACGGCGGGGAATGATCTTAGCACGCTCAGAGACGTACTTACGCAGACGGGGCACGTCCTTGTAATCGATGGTGTCGATGCGATCGACACAGAAGCTGCAAACCTTCTTGCGGCCGCGACGCATGGGGCGTGCGGGGCGAGAGCCTTCGGTTCTTTCAAAAGCCATTGCTTATTACCTCCTATAAGAATTGAACGGTCAGACCGTTACGGAATCAGAACGGCAGGTCATCACTGTCATCAATGACAGCAAAATCATCTGCACTGCCGGCGGAATAGCTGGGAGCTGCCTCCACAGCAGCCGGACGGGCAGGGGCTGCGTTCTGGTAGGCGGGAGCAGAATTCTGATAATTTGCTCCACCGCCCTGATTGCTGCTCTTGGGGCCTGCAAAGCTGATGTTGTTGGCTACGACTTCCACAGCCGTGCGATTGTTGCCGTTCTTATCCTGATACTGGCGGGTCTGAAGAGAGCCTTCGATGGCGATCAGACTGCCTTTCTGGAAATACTTAGAAACAAACTCGGCCTGAGAACGCCAGGCAACGATATCAATGAAGTCAGCCTGACGCTGCTCACCCTGACGCACAAAATTGCGGTCGCAGGCAATGCGGAAGCTGCACACATTGGTGCCCTGGGGCGTGGTGCGGAGTTCAGGATCCGCCACAAGACGGCCCATGATAGCAACAACATTCAACATTTTACGGTCTCCCTTTCTGTCACGAAAAGATTACTCCTCGTGGGCAACGATCAGGCTGCGCATAACACCTTCAGTGATCTTGTACACACGGTCCAGCTCAGCGGGGAAGCTGGGCTCGCTGGTGAAGTTGATCACAGTGTAAACGCCTTCCTCCTCGTCGTTGATGGGGTAGGCCAGACGGCGCTTGCCCCACTCGTCGATGGAATCGATCGTACCGTTGTTCTCGATCAGGGTCTTGAACTTACCAACCAGAGCGGCGGTAGCCTCCTCGTCGAGAGCGGCGCTGGTAATCAGCATGGTTTCGTACTTTGCCATTTTGTAGCACCTCCTTTTGGACTTAAGGGCCTCAAGGTTATGAGGCCAAGGGTACACACGACATGCGGCATCGCCTGCCGTGTGCGGCGTGTCTGTTCAGACAGCAATTTATTATAGCAAGTCCCTGCTGCTTTGTCAAGCCCTGCGGCCCAAAAATCCGCACAAAAATTTGTGCTGAAGCTTTGGTGAACTTTGTCTGTTTTTTTAACGAGAAAGATTGAGAAACATTTTGATTTTGGTTCGGAGCGGCGATATAATAAAAGAATAGGGGGTCGGGCGCGGCCGGCAGCCCTGTTAAATGAAATAAAACGGAGGAAGGTAAATTTATGTATTCTGTTTTTCGGAACCTTGCCATCATCATCCTCAGTGCCAAGTTCTTCGGGCTGGTGGCCCGCAAGTTCAAAGCGCCGCAGGTGGTGGGCGAGATCGTTGCGGGCCTGATCATTGGGCCCTGCCTGCTGAACCTTGTGCATATCAGCGATACCATCTCGATCTTTGCAGAGATCGGCGTGGTGCTGCTGATGTTCTCCACGGGCCTTGGCACCAACCTGAAGGAGCTGATCAAGGCAGGCCCCATCGCAACTTTGATCGCCTGTGTGGGCGTGGCGGTGCCGCTGGCAGGGGGCACGCTCCTTTATAGTCTGTTCTACGGCTTCTCGGCGTTGGGCAGCCAGGAGTTCTACCGTGCTCTCTTCATCGGTACCATTATGACCGCCACCAGTGTGTCCATCACCGTGGCCACCCTGCAGGAGATGGGCCACCTGAAGAGCTTTCTTGGCACCACCATTGTCAGTGCCGCTGTCATCGATGATGTCATCGGCATCGTGGTGCTGACCTGTGTGCTGGGAGCCAGCTCCGGCACCGGCACAGGGCTGGGTAAGGTGCTGATGAACACCGTGCTGTTCTTCGCCACCGCCATCGGCGTGGGCATCATTACCCATTACGCCATGAAGTGGCTGGACAAGCGCAACCCCCACACCCAGCGCATCACCATCGTCAGTATGGCATTCTGCTTTGCCATGGCCTACATTGCTGAGGCTTACTTCGGCATTGCAGACATCACCGGTGCCTACATCGCAGGCATCGTCCTGTGCACTCTGGAGGATGCCCCCTATGTGGAGCGCCGGGTGGACATCAGCAACTATGTGCTGTTTGCTCCCATCTTCTTCGCCAGCATCGGCCTGAAGACAGATATCAGCGGCCTGACCCCGGAGATCCTGCTGTTCAGCGTGTGCTTCGTGGTGGTGGCCCTGATCACCAAGATCATCGGCTGCGGGCTGGCGGCCAAGGTCTGCAGGTTCAGCTGGGGTGATTCCCTCAAGGTGGGTGTTGGCATGATGACCCGCGGCGAGGTGGCCCTGATCGTGGCCCAGAAGGGCCTGGACATCGGCGTGGTGGATTCCGTCTACTTCACCGCCGTCATCCTGCTCATCGTCGTGTCCAGTGTGGCCACTCCGCTGGTCCTGAAAGCGCTGTTTACTAAAATGCCTGTGCAGCCGCATCCCAGTCAGGCAAAGCAGTAAGGGAGCTCTGCCAGAACCCTCTTGATGTTTTCCAAAACGACAGCAGCACCTCACCAGAAATGGCGGGGTGCTGCTGCTTTATGGGGAGAAACGGGGCGAAAAGTTTTCGCAAACGGTGCAAAACGGGCTGAAAAGCGGGGCCCTTTTGTGAATAGTGCTAAAGAAATGGCGAAATCCTTGTAAAAAATAACAGCAGGTGGTATAATTTACCTGTAAAACGAAAATGATTGGCTCAAAAGAAACAAACTTGGAGGGATTTACATGAAAACTGTAGCGCAGACCGTGATCGAGGCAGATCGCTTCTATACCATCGCTGCCAAGGGCGGCAGTGTCATTCAGGCCGTGGAGAAGGCCACCAACGGCGGCGATATCCGCCTGGGCAAGTACGAGCACAAGCCCGAGCAGGAGTGGGCCTTTGTGCGCGAGGGTGACGGCGTGTACCGCATCCGCAACCGCGCATCCGGCAAGCTGATCGATCTGATGATGACCGGCACCGCCAATGGCACCTGGCTGCACCTGTGGGAGGATGTGGGCGGCACTTCCCAGATGTGGGCCGTGGAGCCCACCCCCGCCGGTACCGTCCGTCTGCGCTCTTCCTGGGCCAGCGGCAAGTGCATCGATACCGTGGGCATGGGTGCCAACGATGGTGCTATCCTGCAGATCTGGCAGGAGGCCGCAGGCGATGACCAGCTGTGGACCATTTCCGAGGTGAAGGACCGCGCAAAGCGTGCCCCTGCCAAGAAGGCAGAGGAGCCCATTGTAGAGGCTGCACCTGTGGTCGAGAGCGCTCCTGCAGAGGAGGCAAAGCCGGAGGTCAAGGAAGAGCCCGTGGTGGAGGAAAAGCCCGTGGAGGAGCCTGTCAAGGCCGCTGCTCCCGCTGCCAAGGCTCCCACAAAGAAGCCCGCCGCCAAAAAGACCAGCCGCGCCGCCCGCAAAAAGGCCGCTGCCGCTAAAAAGTAAGTAATACAAGCAAAAGCAGCTGCATTCCGTAAAAACACGGAGTGCAGCTGCTTTTTTGTTGCGATCTTACAGGCCTCTCCTGCGAGGAGAACTGGAACGAAACGCCTGAGAAGGTCAGACGTGCATCATGCCGCGCTGTGCATGGATGCGGAATTTGAGTGCGGCGGCGATAAAGCCCTTGAACAGGGGATGAGCGCGGTTGGGGCGGCTCTTGAACTCGGGGTGGAACTGTGCGCCCAGATGGAAGTCACGGCCGGGCAGCTCCACGGTCTCCACCAGACGGCCGTCAGGGCTGGTGCCGGAAATGACCAGTCCGGCATCCTCCATCTCCTGACGGAACTCGTTGTTGAACTCGTAGCGGTGGCGGTGACGCTCCCAGATCTCAGCCTCGCCGTAGCACTCGGCCATCTTGGTGCCGGGCTTGACGGTGCAGGGGTACTTGCCCAGACGCATGGTGCCGCCCTTGGGGATGTTGCCCTGCTGGTCGGCCATCAGGGCAATGACATTGTGGGCACCATCGGGGGTGAACTCGCTGGAATTGGCATCGGCATAGCCCAGCACGCCGCGTGCGAACTCCATCACCATGATCTGCATTCCCAGGCAGATGCCAAAGTAGGGGATCTGGTTCTCACGGGCATACTGTGCGGCCTGGATCATGCCCTCGATGCCGCGGTCACCAAAGCCGCCGGGCACAATGATGCCGTCCACGTCAGCAAACACTTCTTTGCAGGCATCCTGATCGATCAGATCCTCGCTCTCCACCCACTTGATGTCTACCTGACTGTCGTTCTCAAAACCGGCGTGGTACAGGCTCTCCATCACGGAAAGATAAGCGTCGTGCAGTTTGACGTACTTGCCCACCAGCGCAATGGTGCAGGTCTTGCTGCGGGTGGCAATGCGGGAGACCACACCCTTCCACTCGGTCAGGTCGGCGGGGGGCACGTCCAGCTTGAGCTTTTCCACCACCACATCATCCAGACCGTTGGTGTGGAGCATCAGCGGGCACTGGTACAGGCTGGGCATGGTCAGGTTCTCAATGACGCACTCAGGCTTGACATTACAGAAGGTGCTGATCTTGCGGCGGATATCGCCGCCCACGCTGCCGTCAGCACGCAGGATGATGATATCGGGGTTCACGCCCATGCCCTGCAGCTCCTTGACGGAATGCTGGGCCGGCTTGGACTTGTACTCGTCGGAGCCGGAAATATAGGGCACCAGCACAACATGGATGTAGCAGCAGTTGTCGCGGCCCTGCTCCAGGCCCACCTGACGGATGGCCTCCAGGAAGGGCTGGCTCTCAATATCGCCGGTGGTGCCGCCGATCTCGGTAATGACCACATCGGCATCGGTAGAGGATGCCATGTTGTAGATGTAATTCTTGATCTCGTTGGTGATGTGGGGGATGATCTGGACGGTCTGACCCAGATAAGCGCCCTGGCGCTCCTTGTTCAGCACGTTCCAGTACACCTTGCCGGTGGTCAGGTTGGAATACTTGTTCAGATTTTCGTCGATGAAGCGCTCGTAGTGGCCCAGATCAAGGTCGGTCTCAGTGCCGTCATCGGTCACGAACACCTCACCGTGCTGCAGGGGGCTCATGGTACCCGGGTCCACGTTCACATAGGGGTCCAGCTTCTGGCTGGCGACCTTCAGTCCGCGGCACTTGAGCAGGCGGCCCAGAGAAGCCGCCGTGATGCCCTTGCCCAGACCGGAGACAACGCCGCCGGTCACAAAGATGAATTTTGCCATTTGTTCAGTCCTCCTCTAATTTATCTTTCAGAGATCATTCTTTCCCAGTACAGATGCGACCGCATCCGGAACAAAACATACAACACCAAATTATAATCCTAATCCTCGTAAGAATCAAGGATTTCCTGTGCAATTTCTGCACGGCTGCGCCGGGTGTCCATGGCGCGCTTTTCAATGTAGCGGTGGGCGGCATCCTCGCTCATCTGCTCCCGCTCCACCAGACAGCATTTTGCATGGCTGACCAGCCGTACCTGTGCGATCTTTTCCTGCATCCGCGCGTTTTCCTGCCGGAGCAGCTGCAGGCGGTGGTTGCTGGCTGCGGCCAGATGGATGGCCTGCAGGAACAGCGTGTTGGAGAACGGCTTGCTCAGCAGCAGCACCCCCTGCTCACTCATGGGGGCCAGCAGCTGCTCGGCGGCTGCTGCCTTGGCCAGCAGCACTACGCCTGCGTCTGTTTTTTCTACGGCAGAGGAACACAGCTCGTGGCCAAACTCGTCCGGGAGAGGCGCGTTGACCACGATCAGCTCAAAATCAGATTCCAGCATCCTGCGCCGGGCCTCGGCACCACTGGGGATGATCGTAGGCCGGGTGTATCCCAGCTCTGCCAGCCGCGCGGAGATGTACTCGTTGGAGCTTGCTCCGGCGCTCACGATCAGAGCACGTCCCATTTGAATCGCTCCTTTCTCTTACATCCAGGCAAGGGGCCGAATCATTGCCCCTTCGTACTTTCCCTCAAAAGCGGTTCAGATGGCGTTGAAGTAGTACACCCGCTCGTACTCTGCCGGGTCGGCGGCAGCTTTCAGGGCGGCACAGCGCTTCAGTTCTTCCTCATAGTACCGATGCGAAAGCTCTTCCGGCAGCACGCGGTGCAAAAATTCGCTCTCCTGCGCGGCCTGCACGGCCTCCTCCAGCGTGGAAGGCAGTCTTTCCAGCCCAAGACCTGCGGCCTCGGTGGAATCGAACAGGTTCTTGTTGATGGGGGCCTGCAGCACCATCCGGTGCTCGATGCCGTCCAGACCGGCGGCCAGCACCAGACCCACGGCCAGATAGGGGTTGCAGGCAGGGTCAGGGCTGCGCAGCTCCATGCGGCAGTTGTTGCCCTTGACCTGCGGGATGCGCACCAGCTGGCTGCGATTCTGGCGGCTCCAGCTTACATAGCGGGGGGCCTCGTCACAGCCAAAGCGCTGGTAGCTGTTGGGCAGGGGATTGGTGAACACGGTCAGCTCCCGGCTGTGGGCCAGAACACCCGCCATAAAGCTGCCTGCAATGCTGTCCGGGGCAATGTCGCCCTCAAACAGATTGCGGCCGTCCATGCAGAGCGAAAGGTTGATGTGCAGGCCGCTGCCTGCCTGATCCGGCAGGGGCTTGGGCAGGAAGCTGGCGTGGATGCCGTTGCGCATGGCAACAGCCCGCACGATCTGCTTGAACATCATCACATTGTCGGCTGTTTTCAGGGGGCCGGCGTAGTGGCAGTCGATCTCGTTCTGGCCGTGGCCGCTCTCGTGGTGGCTGTGCTGGGGGCTCATGCCCATCTGCTCCATGGTCAGGCAGATGTCCCGGCGCAGGTTCTCACCTGCATCCAGCGGGGCTACATCAAAGTAGCCGCCAAAGTCGATGGGGATGCGGGTGGGGCGGCCCCGGTCGTCATTCTCAAACAGGTAGAACTCGCACTCAGCCCCCACGTTGCAGGTCAGCCCCAGTTTGCGGAAGCTGCGGCTCATCTGGCGCAGGAAGCCGCGACAGTTGCCGCCAAAGGCAGCGCCGTCCGGCTTTTCCACGTCACAGAAGAACTGCATCACCCGGCCCTCGGTGGGCCGCCAGGGCAGGATGGTCACGGTGGAAAGATCGGGCCGGAGCACAAGATCGCTCTCCTCCACCTTCATAAAACCGGCAATGGAGCTGCCGTCAAAGCAGACACCATCCTCCATGGCCTTGGGCAGGTCGCTGGCAAGCACGGCGATGTTTTTCTGGGTGCCAAAGATATCGCAGAAGGCAAAGCGGACGAATTTGACGTTGTTGTCCTCCACAAAATCAAGGATGTCCTGTTGGGTATTATAGCTCATAGTGGTTCCCTCCGAGCCGCAGGGCGCGGCAAATGGCACAACAGTGCAAAACTGGAAAAATCGGCTTGTGTTCTTAAAAAACGCCTAAAGGCCTGCTTCGTATGCGCAAAGCAGGTCTTTAGGCTGGTGTAAGAAATAGGAAAAGGGGAATGGCTTAAAAATCCAACAACCCAGCGATGCTGATCAAGCTATGTCAGAAAGATCAGACATAGTAGAGCATCTTGCTGTAGCTGGGCAGAGGCCAGTAGTCCTCACCGCAGACGGTCTCGGCATCGTCAGCAGCGGCGCGCAGAGCATCCATCTTGGGCAGAACGTCATCGTGGAAGGAGACAGCCTTGGCACTCTCATCGGTCATGGCCTCAGCGGTATCCACGGCAGCCTGCAGGGCATCGATGGCATCGCTCATGGCATCGGCATCGGTGGACAGGCGGGTGAGGGTCTTGGTCTCGCTGCGCACGCTGATGGCCTCGCTGACGGCCAGCTTGGATGCAGCGGTGTTGGCAACCTCGCTCATGTAGGCGTTGATGGCGGGCAGCAGCTGCTTGCGGGCCATCTCCAGCATGGTCAGAGCCTCGATGTTGATGATCTTGGAGTAGTGCTCCATCTCGACCTCGTAACGGCTGTGCATCTCTACCTTGGTCAGAACGCCGAACTCCTCCATCAGAGCAATGTTTTTGGGGTCGATCAGTGCGGGCAGAGCGGCGGGTGTATTCTTCTTGTTGGGCAGGCCGCGGCGTGCTGCTTCCTCTTCCCACTCGGCGGTGTAGCCGTTGCCGTTGAAGATGACACGGCGGTGGTCACGGATGGTGCGCTTGATCAAAGCAATGGCAGCGCTGGTAAAGTCCTCAGCACCCTCCAGCTCGTCGGCGTAGCCCTTCAGCTCCTTGGCAACAGCGGTGTTCAGGATGGTGTCGCAGTCGCTCAGGTTCTGAGAAGAGCCGGGCATACGGAACTCGAACTTGTTGCCGGTAAAGGCAAAGGGAGAGGTGCGGTTGCGGTCGGTGGTGTCCTTGCTGAACTTAGGCAGGACATCCACGCCCAGATCCATCTTCATCTTCACGGGGCCGGCATAAGGAGAATCAGATGCAATGGCATCGATAACAGCTTCCAGCTCCTCGCCCACAAAGATAGAGATAATGGCCGGGGGTGCCTCATTGGCACCCAGACGGTGGTCGTTGCCCGGGGTGGCTACAGAGGTGCGCAGCAGGTCGGCGTACTCGTCCACAGCCTTGATGACGGCGGCAAGGAACACCAGGAACTGCAGGTTCTCCATGGGGGTGTCACCGGGATCCAGCAGGTTCTCCTCGGTGGTGGACAGCGACCAGTTGTTGTGCTTGCCGCTGCCGTTCACACCCTCAAAGGGCTTCTCGTGCTGCAGGCAGACCAGACCGTACTTGGGAGCGATCTTCTTCATCATCTCCATGGTCAGCAGGTTGTGGTCAATGGCAACATTGGTGGTGTCGAAGATGGGGGCCAGCTCATGCTGGCAGGGAGCCACTTCGTTGTGCTTGGTCTTGGCGGGAACGCCCAGCTTCCACAGCTCCTCGTCCAGCTCCTTCATAAATTCGGAGACCTCGGGACGGATGACACCGAAGTAATGCTCCTCCAGCTCCTGACCCTTGGCAGAGGGAGCGCCGAACAGGGTGCGGCCGGTGAGAATCAGATCCTGACGTGCCTCGTAGTCTTCCTTCTTGACAAGGAAGTACTCCTGCTCGGGGCCGACGGTGGTGGAAACGTAATCAACATCCTTGCCAAACAGCTTCAGGATGCGGACAGCCTGACCGGACAGTGCGTTCATGGAGCGCAGCAGGGGGGTCTTTTTGTCCAGTGCCTCGCCAGTGTAGCTGACGAATGCGGTGGGGATGCACAGTACGTCATCCTTCACGAAAGCGTAGCTGGTGGGGTCCCATGCAGTGTAGCCGCGGGCCTCGCAGGTGGCACGCAGGCCGCCGGAGGGGAAGGAGGAAGCGTCAGGCTCGCCGCGCACCAGCTCCTTGCCGGAGAACTCCATGATGGCGGTACCGTCGCCCACGGGGCTTACAAAGCCATCGTGCTTTTCACTGGTGATGCCGGTCAGCGGCTGGAACCAGTGGGTGTAGTGGGTGGCACCCAGCTCCATGGCCCAGCGCTTCATCACGCTGGCCACAACGTTTGCCACCTCGATATCCAGAGGTGCGCCCTTGTGCAGGGTGCGCTCCAGGCTCTTGTAAGTAGCGCTCGGCAGACGCTCCTTCATTACATGCTCGTTAAAGACCTTGCTGCCGTAGATTTCCATAACATTTGCTGCCATAAATCCTACTCCTTACTTGATCTTATGTCTGTCCCTTCCGAAACTGTCTCCCGCCGCCGAACTGCGGCCCGGAAACAGCGAAAAGCTTTTTAACAAAAACGGCGCTGCGAGTCAGGAGGTGACCCACAGCGCCGTTGCTGTCTATGGTTTGATTATATCCCGGAACGGCTCAAAAGGCAATTGACAAAACTAACGATTCTGCACAAACACGTTCTCGTTTTTTTGGGAGATATCGTATTTGGTATTACTTTTAGATCACCTGGAACAGGAAGAACTTCAGGTAATTGGTCTCGGGCACGCCCCACAGGATGGGGTGATCCGGGGCCTGCTGGCGCACCTCGATCTGCCGCAGCTGCCGGTGGGCATCCTTTGCGGCGGCGTGCAGCATCTTGATGAACAGCTCCTCGGTGGCAAAGTGAGAGCAGCTGGCCGTGGCCAGATAGCCGCCCCGGGGCAGCAGCTTCATGGCGCGGTAGTTGATCTCCTTATAGCCGCGCATGGCATTCTCCACCGTGCGGCGCGCCTTGGTAAAGGCAGGGGGATCCAGAATGATAAAGTCGTAGGGGTGGCCCTCCTTTTCCAGCCGGGGCAGCAGGGCAAAGGTGTCCTCGCAGAGGAAATCCATGTTGTCGAGACCGTTGCGGTCGGCGTTGCGCTTTGCCATGGCAATGGCTTCGGCGCTGATGTCGGCAGCAGTCACCCGGGCTGCCCCGCCCTTGGCCGCGTTCAAGGCAAAGCTGCCGGTATGGGTAAAACAGTCCAGCACGGTGTGCCCGGCGGCAAGGCGTGCTACCGCCCGACGATTATATTTCTGGTCAAGGAAAAAGCCGGTCTTTTGCCCGTTTTCAAAGTCCACATGGTAGTAGACGCCGTTTTCACAGATTTCGGTCTGGGTGGTTTCCGGGTGGCTCTCGCCGGGCAGGGCGAACCAGCCCTTGTTTTGTTCCAGCCCCTCCTTGGCGCGCAGGGCTTCGTCGTTGCGCTCATAGATGCCGTCAATGGTCTGTCCGTCCGCCCGCAGCACCTCAGCCAAAAGCGGGAAGAGCACCGGCTTCAGCTTTTCCATGCCCACGCTCAGGGTCTGGGTGACCAGAACATTGTTGAAACGGTCTACCGTCAGGCCGGGGAACTGGTCTGCCTCGCCAAAAATGAAGCGGCAGGCGGAAAGGTCGGCAGGCTCCAGCACCGTTTTGC
>ERZ791741.2702-NODE-2702-length-12088-cov-3.258207_pt1 | contig 12088 bp, 7 predicted proteins | sample MGYA00510040_ERZ791741 | MGnify/ENA primary metagenome ERZ791741 (study PRJEB30046, sample SAMN00791960) | human gut metagenome | study: EMG produced TPA metagenomics assembly of the A metagenome-wide association study of gut microbiota in type 2... | reverse complement strand
ATATGCCTTTCCCTTCAGGTTTGTCTGTGGATACCGCTTATTGATTTGAAAGGGCAAGCTGCCAACAGGCTGTTTGCAAAACTCAGGAGGTAAGCAATGAGGACACTACTTTCGGTGAAGTGGGGGAGTTAAAGTCACCTGCTATGCAGGTGACTTTATCCAGGCGAACGCGTTATCAGAACGCGTAGTTAAAGTTAGTACCGAACAGCCAGGCTTTACCTTCAGACTCGAACTGGTATGGGCCTTCGTTAATTTTCACGCTCTGACCATGCATATAAGAAACACCAACGTCGACTGAAGCATCTTTATTAAATGCGTAAGTCGTACCTGCACTCAGCCAGAAACGGTCCTGGTCCGGAATGGAGATAGAACGATTCTGAGCCGGAACTGGGCTGTCATCAAAGGCGATACCGGTACGGAAGGTCCAGTTATCATCGTAGTAATAAGTGGTACCCAACGCGATGCGGTAAGCATCTTTAAAGCCTTCATGTTTCTGGAACAGCGTGTCGCCACTGGTTGAGGTCGCTTTCAGCTGCTGGAACTGACTCCAGCTGGTGTAAGCCAGGCTATAGTGAATCGCCCACTGTGGATCAACACGGTTATAACCTGACACTTCCCACATTTCAGGCAGGTTCAGCGTCAGATAACCCGATTGCGTTGCGCCACCTGTCGCGGTAGGAATTGGCAAACCGTAGTTATTAAACGCACGATTAAGATCGCTGCTGTAGTTACCTTTGAAGTCAATTTTCACTTCAGAACGGTAGGTCAGTGCATAGCGGTTATTTTTATCCAGTTCATACAGGATTCCGGCGTTCCAGCCAAAGCCCCACTGGTTACCGTTCAGATGAGCGATTTTGGTATTACTGTCGATACCGTTGGCGGTAGCTGCCAATGCTTGCCCTTGAGGAGTTTGCCCGGCAGGAGATTGCATAATCTGACCAGCAACCAACTGCCCCAGATCGCCTGCGAAACGTTCAATTTTCGCGCGAGCGTAGACGGCGTTGAAACCAAGACCAAAGCTCCATGCATTATTTAAGCGATACGCACCGCTTAAGTTCAGGTTCATGGTTTCAAGGTCAGTTGTACCCCCGACAGAGCCGCCTGCATAAGTATCATTAAACTCTGTTGCCAGACCATAGTTAGAGGTAATAGAAGCGCCCCAACCAAATTGGTCGTTAATCGGTGCAACAAAGTGCATGTTCGGAACCCATGCCGTAGGCGCGATGTTATCGGCTTTCAGGCTACGACCAGATGGAGACGTTCCGCTGATATTTACATCCGGGTCAATATAAACCGCACCCGCAGAAAATGTCGGGCGGTCAAACATGGTAATCAATGCGGGGTTACGGCTAACGTTACCTGCATCATCGGCAATTGCGCCTTCCCCTGAATAAGCCCGGCCCAGGCCAGAGGAAGAAAATTCGTTTAACTGAAAGCCTGCCGACCAGGCCTGGGTGGAGATAAGTGCCACTGCGACTGCGAGAGCAGACTTTGTAAACAGGGTTTTCTGGCTCATGACCATAACCTCAATGATTTATTTTTATACAAACTATGTTACGTGCTGTAACAGGAGCGCGAAGTGTAGGGTCTGAGGTACATCTTAGAAATCAGACCAGTGGCGAGAGTATAGGTCGGACCAGCTGGAATGTTGCAAGTATGTTTCTATCTTTTTTCAAATATGATCTAAGAAACGCGATCCAGCTGGCAAAATTTGGAGGTGGCGCACTCATGGATTCGGGTGAATTTTGTTTTAGATCATTTTTAAGTGTGATTTCGGTCACTTATCCGATTTTGCAGAATTAACAACTGGAGCAGCACTTTCCGGAAGCGTAAAATATCCACAACGTTTATCTGGCACCTTGGGTGCACATACAGAGGAAATCAACGATGAGTAAATGTAGTGCTGATGAAACCCCGGTTTGCTGCTGTATGGATGTTGGCACCATTATGGACAACTCCGACTGCACCGCGTCTTACAGCCGCGTGTTTGCAAGCCGCGCAGAAGCAGAACAAACGCTGGCGGCGCTGACTGAAAAAGCCCGTAGCGTGGAATCCGAACCGTGTAAAATCACCCCGACTTTCACTGAAGAGTCTGACGGTGTGCGCCTGGATATCGATTTCACTTTTGCCTGCGAAGCTGAAATGCTGATCTTCCAGCTGGGTCTGCGTTAATTCCTCTCGGGTACGTACGCCCCTGTCAGTTGCTGGCAGGGGCGTTTTCTTTTCTCTTCTTCTTTTCTCTCTGTGTCATAGCTCCCACTTTCCTTTTTCTCCGCTTGGCTAAATGTAAAAAAATGGTTAAGACTATGATCAGGTCAGACCACTTTATTTATTTTTTTACAGGGGAGTGTTATGGGTCAGGTTTTACCGCTGGTTACCCGCCAGGGCGATCGTATCGCCATTGTTAGCGGTTTACGTACGCCTTTTGCCCGCCAGGCGACGGCTTTTCATGGCATTCCCGCGGTTGATTTAGGGAAGATGGTGGTAGGCGAACTGCTGGCACGCAGCGAGATCCCCGCCGAAGTGATTGAACAACTGGTCTTTGGTCAGGTCGTACAAATGCCTGAAGCCCCCAACATTGCGCGTGAAATTGTTCTCGGTACCGGAATGAATGTGCATACCGATGCTTACAGCGTCAGCCGCGCTTGCGCTACCAGTTTCCAGGCGGTTGCAAACGTCGCAGAAAGCCTGATGGCGGGAACTATCCGAGCGGGGATTGCCGGTGGGGCAGATTCCTCTTCCGTATTGCCAATTGGCGTCAGTAAAAAACTGGCGCGCGTGCTGGTTGATGTCAACAAAGCTCGAACCATGAGCCAGCGACTGAAACTCTTCTCTCGCCTGCGTTTGCGCGACTTAATGCCCGTATCGCCTGCGGTAGCAGAATATTCTACTGGCTTGCGGATGGGCGACACCGCCGAACAAATGGCGAAAACCTACGGCATCACCCGAGAACAGCAAGATGCATTAGCGCACCGTTCGCATCAGCGTGCCGCTCAGGCATGGTCAGACGGAAAACTCAAAGAAGAGGTGATGACTGCCTTTATCCCTCCTTATAAACAACCGCTTGTCGAAGACAACAATATTCGCGGTAATTCCTCGCTTGCCGATTACGCAAAGCTGCGCCCGGCGTTTGATCGCAAACACGGAACGGTAACGGCGGCAAACAGTACGCCGCTGACCGATGGCGCGGCAGCGGTGATCCTGATGACTGAATCCCGGGCGAAAGAATTAGGGCTGGTGCCGCTGGGGTATCTGCGCAGCTACGCATTTACTGCGATTGATGTCTGGCAGGACATGTTGCTCGGTCCGGCCTGGTCAACACCGCTGGCGCTGGAACGTGCCGGTTTGACAATGAGCGATCTGACATTGATCGATATGCACGAAGCCTTTGCAGCTCAGACACTGGCGAATATTCAGTTGCTGGGTAGTGAACGTTTTGCTCGTGAAGTACTGGGGCGTGCACATGCCACTGGCGAAGTGGACGATAGCAAATTTAACGTGCTTGGCGGTTCGATTGCTTACGGACATCCCTTCGCGGCGACCGGCGCACGGATGATTACCCAGACATTGCATGAACTTCGCCGTCGCGGCGGTGGATTTGGTTTAGTTACCGCCTGTGCTGCCGGTGGGCTTGGCGCGGCAATGGTTCTGGAGGCGGAATAATGGAAATGACATCAGCGTTTACCCTTAATGTTCGTCTGGACAACATTGCCGTTATCACCATCGACGTACCGGGTGAGAAAATGAATACCCTGAAGGCGGAGTTTGCCTCGCAGGTGCGCGCCATTATTAAGCAACTCCGTGAAAACAAAGAGTTGCGAGGCGTGGTGTTTGTCTCCGCTAAACCGGACAACTTCATTGCTGGCGCAGACATCAACATGATCGGCAACTGCAAAACGGCGCAAGAAGCGGAAGCACTGGCGCGGCAGGGCCAACAGTTGATGGCGGAGATTCATGCTTTGCCCATTCCGGTTATCGCGGCTATTCATGGCGCTTGCCTGGGTGGTGGGCTGGAGTTGGCGCTGGCGTGCCACGGTCGCGTTTGTACTGACGATCCTAAAACGGTGCTCGGTTTGCCTGAAGTACAACTTGGATTGTTACCCGGTTCAGGCGGCACCCAGCGTTTACCGCGTCTGATAGGCGTCAGCACAGCATTAGAGATGATCCTCACCGGAAAACAACTTCGGGCGAAACAGGCATTAAAGCTGGGGCTGGTGGATGACGTTGTTCCGCACTCCATTTTGCTGGAAGTCGCTGTTGAGCTGGCGAAGAAGGATCGCCCATCTTCCCGCCCTCTACCTGTACGCGAGCGTATTCTGGCGGGGCCGTTAGGTCGTGCGCTGCTGTTCAAAATGGTCGGCAAGAAAACAGAACACAAAACTCAAGGCAATTATCCGGCGACAGAACGCATCCTGGAGGTTGTTGAAACGGGATTAGCGCAGGGCACCAGCAGCGGTTATGACGCCGAAGCTCGGGCGTTTGGCGAACTGGCGATGACGCCACAATCGCAGGCGCTGCGTAGTATCTTTTTTGCCAGTACGGACGTGAAGAAAGATCCCGGTAGTGATGCACCGCCTGCGCCATTAAACAGCGTGGGAATTTTAGGTGGTGGCTTGATGGGCGGCGGTATTGCTTATGTCACTGCTTGTAAAGCGGGGCTTCCGGTCAGAATTAAAGATATCAACCCGCAGGGCATAAATCATGCGCTGAAGTACAGTTGGGATCAGCTGGAGGGCAAAGTTCGCCGTCGTCATCTCAAAGCCAGCGAACGTGACAAACAGCTGGCATTAATCTCCGGAACGACGGACTATCGCGGCTTTGCCCATCGCGATCTGATTATTGAAGCGGTGTTTGAAAATCTCGAATTGAAACAACAGATGGTGGCGGAAGTTGAGCAAAATTGCGCCGCTCATACCATCTTTGCTTCGAATACGTCATCTTTACCGATTGGTGATATCGCCGCTCACGCCACGCGACCTGAGCAAGTTATCGGCCTGCATTTCTTCAGTCCGGTGGAAAAAATGCCGCTGGTGGAGATTATTCCTCATGCGGGTACATCAGCGCAAACCATCGCCACTACGGTAAAACTGGCGAAAAAACAGGGCAAAACGCCCATTGTCGTGCGTGACAAAGCCGGGTTTTACGTCAATCGCATCTTAGCGCCTTACATTAATGAAGCTATCCGCATGCTGACCGAAGGTGAACGGGTAGAGCACATTGATGCCACGCTAGTGAAATTTGGTTTTCCGGTAGGTCCAATCCAACTTTTGGATGAGGTAGGAATCGACACCGGGACTAAAATTATTCCTGTACTGGAAGCCGCTTATGGAGAACGTTTTAGCGCGCCTGCAAATGTTGTTTCTTCAATTTTGAACGACGATCGCAAAGGCAGAAAAAATGGCCGGGGTTTCTATCTTTATGGTCAGAAAGGGCGTAAAAGCAAAAAACAGGTCGATCCCGCCATTTACCCGCTCATTGGCGCACAAGGGCAGGGGCGACTCTCCGCACCGCAGGTTGCTGAACGGTGTGTGATGTTGATGCTGAATGAAGCAGTACGTTGTGTTGATGAGCAGGTTATCCGTAGCGTGCGTGACGGGGATATTGGCGCGGTATTTGGCATTGGTTTTCCGCCATTTCTCGGTGGACCGTTCCGCTATATCGATTCTCTCGGCGCGGGCGAAGTGGTTGCAATAATGCAACGACTTGCCACGCAGTATGGTTCCCGTTTTACCCCTTGCGAGCGTTTGGTCGAGATGGGCGCGCGTGGGGAAAGTTTTTGGAAAACAACTGCAACTGACCTGCAATAAGAAGGTCAAAGCTATATGAATCCGCGCTGAATGGCGGAGTGTTGGTCAAAATGTAAACGCATATTGACTATACTTACGCCATTGAGGTAAAAAACAGCGTTTCATTCGGTGAATGGATAAGGCACAATGCCGGCCACCGTTTTCTTTCTCTGGTTTCAGATGAAAGAAAACGGGCGAATCTGGTTAACAAAAGCGGTGCAATATGCAAGTTTTTATCATGCGTCACGGCGACGCAGCCCTCGATGCCGCCAGTGATTCGGTTCGTCCTCTGACCACTAATGGTTGTGACGAATCTCGCCTGATGGCGAACTGGCTGAAAGGTCAAAAAGTGGAAATCGAACGCGTTCTGGTGAGCCCGTTCCTGCGAGCCGAGCAAACACTGGAAGAAGTAGGGGATTGTCTGAACCTGCCTTCCAGTGCAGAAGTTCTGCCGGAGTTAACGCCCTGCGGCGATGTTGGTCTGGTCAGTGCCTATTTGCAGGCGTTGACCAATGAAGGTGTTGCTTCGGTACTGGTGATCTCTCACTTACCGTTAGTCGGGTATCTGGTTGCCGAGTTATGTCCGGGCGAAACGCCGCCTATGTTTACCACCTCGGCCATTGCCAGCGTAACGCTTGATGAAAGCGGAAACGGTACATTCAACTGGCAGATGAGCCCGTGTAATCTGAAGATGGCAAAAGCTATCTGATGTGTTCCAAATTATGCCCAATGAGGTAGATTCATTGGGCATAATTGCTCATCAGGCAGCGGATATCTGTCAACCTCACTACTATCGAAGACTCTCCCCATCTATAAATAAAACACCTTTAACTTTCATTCGGAAAGTATTCTTCTGCGCGTATCTTGATTTTGCCCAAAGTTACATGTTGAAATGAATAATGTCTGTTTGACACTCATTGTCATTTATTAATACAGATAATAGAGAAAATAGAGTTGAATAATCAGGCAGGATGTAATTGAAACTTGATTAAATTCTGGCTATAGTGTTTATATATTATATTGTCAAAAGTGGATAAATGCCAATCGCATTATATGTTCATTGTTTGTTTTTTAAGCTATTGGCATTCATTGTTGATATGCTTCTTGTTTTTTCTAAATATATATTTCGTGTTTTTTTAGAAGATCCTTAAGATAATCTTTCCCCTATCAATATATTAATTAAATCTACATTTACTCTTTAGTAAAATTAAATTGCATCAGGGGTGTGGAAACATCACTATGCGGCCCCACACCAACGAATACAATTTTCTACGACCTGTTCTTTTTGGATCGCATGCCGTATTCAATGGCTGGGTATAAACATTGGCTATTGACTGAATCAATGTATTGCAATGTTTATATTTTTAATTATTTATAGTTTAAGGACAAATAATGAGTAAGTTTGTTAAAACAGCTATTGCTGTGGCAATGGTGATGGGCGTGTTCACCTCTACGGCAACAATCGCTGCGGGTAACAACGGTACTGCACGTTTTTACGGCACCATTGAAGACTCAGTGTGTTCTATCGTTCCGGACGATCACAAACTGGAAGTTGATATGGGTGATATCGGTGCCGAAAAACTGAAAAATAACGGCACCACCACGCCGAAAAGTTTCCAGATTCGTCTGCAAGATTGCGTATTTGATACTCAGGAAACAATGACCACTACCTTTACTGGTACCGTTTCTTCTGCAAATAGCGGCAATTATTACACCATTTTCAATACCGATACCGGTGCGGCATTTAACAATGTTAGCCTGGCGATCGGTGACTCTCTGGGTACCTCTTACAAAAGCGGCATGGGTATTGACCAGAAAATAGTGAAAGACACTTCTACCAATAAAGGCAAAGCGAAGCAGACACTGAACTTTAAAGCCTGGCTGGTCGGCGCAGCTGATGCGCCAGATCTGGGTAATTTCGAAGCAAATACCACCTTCCAGATTACTTACCTGTAAGGCATACCCCCATAGCGACACTGCTATGGGGGATTTAAATGGATTTTGACCGAACAAGAATAAAAACGGATAGAAACGTGTATGCCTGACCATTCTCTTTTTCGATTACGGATTCTTCCGTGGTGCATTGCGCTGGCAATGTCAGGGAGTTATAGCAGTGTCTGGGCTGAAGACGACATTCAGTTTGATTCCCGTTTTCTGGAATTAAAAGGCGACACAAAAATTGATCTGAAGCGTTTTTCCAGCCAGGGATATGTTGAGCCCGGAAAATACAATTTACAGGTTCAACTAAATAAACAGCCATTGGCGGAAGAGTTCGATATTTACTGGTATGCTGGTGAAGATGACGCGAGCAAAAGCTATGCTTGTCTGACACCGGAACTGGTAGCGCAGTTTGGTTTAAAAGAAGACGTGGCGAAAAATCTTCAATGGAGCCACGATGCTAAATGCCTGAAATCCGGTCAACTGGAAGGCATGGAAATTAAGGCTGATTTAAGCCAGTCCGCATTAGTCATTTCACTGCCACAGGCTTACCTCGAATATACTTATCCCGACTGGGATCCGCCTTCACGTTGGGATGACGGCATCTCCGGGATCGTCGCGGACTACAGCATCAACGCACAAACCCGGCACGAAGAAAATGGCGGTGATGATAGTAACGAGATCAGCGGCAACGGGACGGTCGGGGTTAACCTGGGGCCGTGGCGTATGCGTGCTGACTGGCAGACTAACTATCAACATACTCGCAGTAATGATGACGATGAATTCAGCGGCGATGAAACTCAAAAAAAATGGGAGTGGAGTCGCTACTATGCCTGGCGGGCGTTACCATCATTAAAAGCCAAACTGGCGCTGGGCGAGGATTACCTCAGATCCGATATTTTTGATGGTTTTAACTATGTTGGTGGCAGTGTCAGTACTGACGATCAAATGTTGCCTCCCAATCTGCGCGGCTACGCGCCAGACATTTCCGGCGTGGCACACACCACAGCAAAAGTGACCGTCAGCCAGATGGGGCGTGTGATTTACGAAACGCAGGTTCCGGCTGGACCGTTTCGTATTCAGGATCTTGGTGATTCTGTCTCCGGTACGTTGCATATTCGCATTGAAGAACAGAACGGCCAGGTGCAGGAATATGACATCAGCACCGCCTCGATGCCATACCTCACTCGTCCAGGTCAGGTTCGCTATAAGATCATGATGGGCCGTCCGCAAGAGTGGGGACACCATGTCGAGGGTGAATTTTTTTCTGGTGCTGAAGCTTCCTGGGGGATCGCTAACGGCTGGTCGTTATATGGCGGCGCACTGGGAGATGAAAACTATCAGTCTGCGGCGCTTGGCGTCGGTCGCGATTTGTCTACATTCGGCGCGGTCGCGTTTGATGTTACTCACTCGCACACCAAACTGGATAAAGACACCGCTTATGGCAAAGGTTCGCTGGACGGTAACTCCTTCCGTGTGAGTTATTCCAAAGACTTTGACCAGCTCAACAGCCGCGTTACTTTTGCTGGATATCGCTTCTCGGAAGAGAACTTTATGACCATGAGCGAGTATCTGGATGCCAGTGACAGCGGAATGGTACGCACGGGCAACGACAAAGAGATGTACACCGCCACTTATAACCAGAACTTCCGCGATGCGGGTGTTTCGGTTTATCTCAACTATACCCGCCATACCTACTGGGATCGCGAGGAGCAGACAAACTACAACATCATGCTCTCGCACTATTTCAATATGGGCAGTATTCGTAATGTCAGCATCTCGATGACTGGCTACCGTTACGAGTATGACAACCAGGCCGACAAAGGCATGTACATTTCGCTCAGTATGCCGTGGGGCGACAACAGTACCGTTAGCTATAACGGCAACTATGGCAGTGGGACGGACAGCAGCCAGGTCGGTTATTTTAGCCGTGTCGATGACGCGACTCACTATCAGTTGAACGTCGGCACCAGTGACAAACACACCAGCGTTGACGGCTATTACAGCCATGATGGTTCGCTGGCGCAGGTTGACCTCAGTGCGAACTACCATGAAGGGCAATACACCTCTGCGGGCTTGTCGTTACAGGGCGGCGCAACGCTTACTGCCCACGGTGGCGCACTTCACCGTACCCAGAATATGGGTGGGACACGCTTGTTGATTGATGCCGATGGCGTTGCCGATGTTCCGGTAGAAGGTAACGGTGCTGCTGTTTATACCAATATGTTTGGTAAAGCCGTCGTTTCTGACGTCAATAACTATTACCGCAATCAGGCGTATATCGACCTCAACAAACTGCCGGAAAACGCCGAAGCAACCCAGTCGGTGGTGCAAGCCACGCTAACTGAAGGAGCCATTGGCTACCGCAAATTTGCCGTCATCAGTGGTCAAAAAGCGATGGCGGTGCTGCGTTTACAAGACGGCAGCCATCCTCCGTTTGGCGCAGAAGTAAAAAATGATAACGAGCAGACAGTGGGCCTTGTCGATGATGACGGCAATGTTTATCTGGCTGGGGTGAAACCTGGCGAACACATGAGTGTGTTCTGGAGTGGTGTTGCGCATTGCGATATCAACCTGCCGGACCCGCTGCCTGCCGATCTGTTTAACGGCTTGTTACTGCCATGCCAGCATAAAGGCAACGTCGCGCCGGTTGTTCCTGATGACATAAAGCCTGTCATTCAGGAGCAGACGCAACAGGTGACACCCACCAATCCCCCTGTTTCTGTTTCAGCTAACCAATAACGTGATTAAGGAATGATCCATGTCTGATTTACTTTGCTCTGCCAAATTGGGTGCTACGACGCTAGCGTTACTGCTTAGCGCTGCCAGTTTGTCTGCCCAGGCTTCTGTAACGCCAGATCGTACCCGTTTGATATTTAATGAAAGCGACAAATCAATCAGCGTGACGTTGCGCAATAACGATCCGAAACTGCCTTATCTGGCCCAAAGCTGGATCGAAGATGAAAAGGGTAACAAGATCAGTTCACCGTTAACTGTTCTGCCACCGGTGCAACGCATCGATTCAATGATGAACGGGCAGGTAAAAGTGCAGGGAATGCCGGATATCAACAAATTGCCTGCCGATCGTGAAAGCCTGTTCTACTTCAACGTGCGTGAGATCCCGCCAAAATCAAACAAAGCCAACACGCTGCAAATAGCACTACAAACGCGTATTAAGTTGTTCTGGCGACCGAAGGCGCTGGAGAACGTCAGCATGAAAAACCCCTGGCAATATAAGGTTACTTTAACCCGCAACGGTCAGGAATTTACCGTCAATAACCCGACACCGTATTACGTCATTTTCAGTAATGCCAGCACACAGAAAAATGGCAATCCGGCAGCCGGTTTCTCGCCAATAGTGATGTCGCCGAAAACCTCTGCACCGCTGAATGTGAAGATGGGTAGCGTGCCGGTACTGACCTATGTCAACGACTATGGCGCTCGGATGCCGCTCTTTTTCACTTGCAACGGTAACAGTTGCCAGGTCGATGAAGAGCAGAGCCGCAAAGGCTGAGGCCGGGAGAGCCAGTATGAAAGGATCTTGTTCTGTCTGGGCGGTAACTGGGTTACTGATATGTTGTGTTGGTAGCGGCTTTGCAGTTGCAGCGAGTAAGTCAGTAAGTATGAATTTACGGGTGCTTGTCGATGCCCCTCCTCCTTGTACGGTAAATGGTGCGGCAGTTGAGTTTGGTAATGTATTCATTAATAAGATCAATGGGGTTGATTATAAACGTCCCATTGACTACTCGCTTGTTTGTAACAATCTGGCAATGGATGACCTGCGTCTACAGATGCAGGCGACAACGGTCGTGATTAACGGTGAAACAGTTATCAGCACGGGGATTCCTGGGTTTGGTATTCGGGTTCAGAAAAGTAGTGATCACACAATACTCGACTTAACCTCTGGCTCATGGTTGCCATTTAATTTTTCCTCGGGAGTTCCCGTTCTGGAAGCTGTGCCGGTGAAACAGAGTGGTACAACGTTAGCGGCAGCTGAATTTAACGCCAGTGCCACAATTGTGGTGGATTACTAATGAAACGGATCTCGCTTATTTTGCTGTGGGGCTTTTGCTCGATGGCACTCTCAAACGTCTCTTTTCACGGTTATTTAGTGCAGCCACCTAACTGCACGATTAGCAACGCTCAAACCATTGAAATAACTTTTCAGGATGTGCTTATTGATGACATTAATGGCAGCAATTATGAGCAAACCGTGCCGTATTCCATTACCTGCGATACGGCGGTTCGCGACCCATTAATGGAAATGACCTTGAGCTGGAGTGGCACACCAAGCGATTTTGATAATGCTGCAGTAAGCAGCAATATCACTGGTTTAGGCATTCAGCTCAAACAGGCAGGGCAGA
>ERZ791741.2700-NODE-2700-length-12088-cov-9.183495_pt1 | contig 12088 bp, 8 predicted proteins | sample MGYA00510040_ERZ791741 | MGnify/ENA primary metagenome ERZ791741 (study PRJEB30046, sample SAMN00791960) | human gut metagenome | study: EMG produced TPA metagenomics assembly of the A metagenome-wide association study of gut microbiota in type 2... | reverse complement strand
GCCGGGAAAGCAAACCAAGGCATGAAAGCGCTGCGGAAAAGCGGCCGGCCGCTGCTGCGGGGAATGCCGGACCGAGCCGCCAGAACGGACGGAGGCCTAACGGCCTTCGTCCGTTCTTTTTCACTCAGGCGCCATAGGGCAAGCGGAACACGATCTCGACGGTATCGTCGCCGACAACGACCCGCCGGATGGCCGCCTGCGCAATCTTCTTTTTTTCCGGAATGGTGTAATCCGGCCACTCGGTCAGGATGGCCTGGAAAAACGGCTCCAGATCGTCCGGCGGATGGGTGTAGAGCAGGGCGTCGCGCTGGCGCTTCAGCTCGGACAGGGCGCGGTTGGCCTCGTGAATCTGCGCGGAAACGATATGTATGACGTCGGCCTCGCGAACGTGCGCAAGGTTTCGCGTGAGCTGGCCGATCTCGTCCTCCTGCCGGGCGATGGCGGCCGCAAGCCGGTTGAGGCGGGCGTCGGGACGGCGCTGCGTTTGAGGGGCCACCGCACGGTAGCTGCGCAGGAAATCGAGCAGGCGCGTCTGGACCGCCTCCTCAATCTGCTCCAGCGTCACGACCGTGCCGCGGCCCGGGCAGACCGCGTTCCCGCGCTTATGCCCGCCGCAGTTGATATAGTGGCCGCGCATGCCGGCGGGCTTGTTGACCACGGTGATCGCGTAGCCGCATTTTTTGCACTTCATCAGGCCGGACAGCCAGCTGTGCGTTCCCGCGCCGCTGCTGCCCAGCAGCAGGCCCAGGAAGCCCGCGCTGCCCGCGAAGCTGCCGCGCGCCAGCAGGCCCAGGCCGCTGCCCAGAGCGAGCAGCCCCTGACCCGCGCCCAGCGCCAGGCGTTGGAGCTGCAGCGCCGCGCCCGCAGCCAGAGCGCACAGGGGGCCACCCGCACCCAGGTGCGCCGGCTGGACCTGAACGAAACCAAAGGCAGCCGCGCACATTATGATATGAACGCGGATGCAGAGTATCAGGCGCGTGTGGCCCGCCGCGCTGCCCAAACGGCAGCCCAGCCCGCTGCACCCCAGGCCGCGCCGCAGCAGGAGGACACTGTTATGCAGGCTTCACGCAGCGCCGGGAAACCGGCAGCCAGAAGCGGAAAATCCGCCGCAGGCAAGAGCGGCAGCAAATCTGCCGCAGGCGGCGGTGGCAAACCGCCCAAGGGCGGCAGCCGCAAAGGCAAAGGCGGCGCAGGCCCCTATGGCCCGAACGGCAAGAAAAAGAAAAAAGGCGGCTGGTGGAAGGTGTTACTGGGCACCCTGCTGGCCATCGCTGTGATCTTTTTTGGCACGGTCGTCTTTATCATGCACGCCATTGCACCGTCGGCGGGGTCCATCAGCCTGAACCAGCTGATCAACACCCCCAAAGAGTATGCGGGCAAAGAGTTCAACCTGCTGGTGGTGGGCATTGACCGCTCCACCGAGACCGGGCAGGAAACCGATTCGCAGGTAGATGACGGCATGACCGACATGATTTTGTACCTGCACTTCAACAATGAGACCGGCCAGGTCAAGATGCTGCAGATCCCGCGCAACATCTTTGTTACCACGGATGCCAGCTTCTCCGGCAATTATCAGATCAACGCCATTGCCAAAACGCAGGGCTCCAACGGCAGCAACAACATCAGCGCGCTGGCCGATGAGATCCATAACATTTTTGGCCTGCATGTGGACGGCTACCTGTCCGTCCGGCTGGAAGCGCTGACCCAGATCATTGATACTTTCGGCGGCATTCAGGTGTATGTGCCGCAGGATATGGATTACGGCGGCAGCCACCTGAGCCAGGGCTACCAGACCATGGACGGCGCGGCGGCAGAGTTCTTCCTGCGCACCCGCCACATTTATGCGGACTCTGACCTGGGCCGCCTGCGGATGCAGCGGTACTTCTATGCGGCGCTGTTCGCCCGTATGCGCAGCATGACGGTATGGGATATCGCCAAGCTGCTGCCGGTCATCACCAGCCAGATGGAAACCGACCTGAGCGCAACCGAGCTTGTCAGCGTGGCGGTCAGTATGCTGAAAATTTCCAGCTCCAACATTATGTTCTGCCAGGCTCCCGTGTATATGGGTCAGGCCATCAGCTATAACGGCAACAGCACCGTTGTGGTGGCAAGGCAGGAGACGGCAGACCTGCTGAACGAGTATTTCCGCGAGAATACCGGCCCGGTGGATGCCAGCCAGCTGAACATTGCAGGGGATGACGGCCTGTTTGATTTGAGCGGCCTGACGGCATCTGACCCCAGCGTGCAGTTTATGGGAACCCTGAACGAGGAAATTTCCAACGCACAGCAGACAAACAACATTGACGGTTCGGCCACAACGGATGTTTATGATACCGCAACCCCGGCGCCGGATGACAGCACGGACGGGGACAGCACCGATGGTGACAGCACCCCGTCAGAATGATAGATCCTGCAACAAAGGAGAATTGAATGGAAAGCAAAGAACTTGCCATCCGTCTGGCCCGCGCGCTGGACGCGAAAAAAGGCTATAATATCCGCATCCTGCATGTGGAAAACCTGACCACGGTAACGGATTATTTCGTGATTGCAACCGGCAATTCCACCACCCATGTGGGCGCGCTGGCAGACGAGGCGGACTTCCAGCTGGGCCGCGCAGGCGTGAACGTGCTGCGCACCGAAGGCCATGACGGCAACCGCTGGGTGCTGCTGGATTACGGCAGCGTGATTGTGCATGTATTTACGCCGGAAGCCCATGACTTCTATGACCTGGAGCACCTGTGGGCTGACGCAAAGGAGCTGCCCGCCGAAGAATGGGAAGAAAAGCCGGAAGAGCAGGCGTAAACATGGATGCTGGATAGCTCCCCTTGAGGGGAGCCGGCACCGCAGGTGCCTGAGGGGTGGAACCCCGAAAGAACATAAAATACAGGGGTGCGTGACGCCGAACCACCCCTCACCGGCTGCGCCGGAGCTCCCCTTCAGGGGAGCCGATGCGGAGCGCAAAAGCACAGTACGCACAAATTTCTGTGGGGAGAGAAGCTTTATGAAATATGATTTCAAGGCTGTTGAGGCCAAATGGCAAAAGGTATGGCAGGATGAACACACCTTCCATGCTGAAATCGACCATTCCAAACCCAAGTTCTATGCACTGGTAGAATTCCCGTACCCGTCTGCGGCCGGCCTGCATGTTGGCCACCCCCGCAGTTATACCGCGCTGGATATTGTGGCACGCAAAAAGCGTCAGTGCGGCTATAATGTCCTGTACCCTATGGGCTGGGATGCTTTTGGTCTGCCGACCGAGAACTATGCCCTGAAAAACCACATCAACCCGGAAATCGTGACCGCCAAGAACGTGGCCCGCTTCAAGAGCCAGCTGCAGGCACTGGGCCTGAGCTTTGACTGGGACCGCGAGATCAACACCACTGACCCGGAATACTACAAGTGGACCCAGTGGATCTTCCTGCAGCTGTACAAGCACGGTCTGGCTTATAAAAAGGCTACCACCGTCAACTACTGCACCGGCTGCAAGGTCGTTCTGGCCAACGAGGAAGTTGTAAACGGCGTGTGCGAGCGCTGCGGCAGCCCCGTTGTGCAGCGCGTGAAGAGCCAGTGGATGCTGAAGATCACCGCTTACGCGGACCGCCTGATCGATGACCTGGACCAGGTGGATTACATCGACCGTGTCAAGACCCAGCAGCGCAACTGGATCGGCCGCAGCCATGGCGCTGAGGTCAACTTTGAGACCTCTGCCGGTGATACCCTGACCGTTTATACCACCCGCGCGGATACCTTGTTCGGCGTTACCTACATGGTCATCTCCCCGGAGCATGCCTACATCAAAAAGTGGATCGATGCCGGGCTGATCAAGAACGTGGATGCCGTAAAGGTATACCAGGATGAAGCCGCCCGCAAGAGCGACTTTGAGCGTACCGAGCTGAACAAGGAAAAGACCGGCGTTAAGATCGAGGGCGTGACCGCCACCGACCCTGTCAACGGCGCAGAGGTGCCCATCTTTATCTCTGACTATGTTCTGGCAACTTACGGCACCGGTGCTATCATGGCCGTGCCTGCCCACGACAGCCGCGACTGGGAGTTCGCCAAGAAGTTCGGCCTGCCCATCATCGAGGTCGTCAAGGGCAATACCCCGGCCAACCTGGATGAGGCTGCCTTTACCGATGTTGCCACCGGCACGCTGGTCAACTCCGGCTTCCTGACCGGTTTGTCCGTTGAAGATGCCAAGGAAAAGATGTATGCCTGGCTGGAAGAAAACCACAAGGGCTGCAAGAAGGTCAACTTCAAGCTGCGTGACTGGGTGTTCAGCCGCCAGCGTTACTGGGGCGAGCCCATCCCCATGGTGCACTGCGAAAAGTGCGGCTGGCAGCCCATCCCCGAAAGCGAGCTGCCGCTGCGCCTGCCGGAAATTACCGACTTTGAGCCGGGCCCGGACGGCGAAAGCCCGCTGGCCCGCCACGCCGAGTGGATCAAGACCACCTGCCCGTGCTGCGGCGGCCCCGCTACCCGTGAAACCGATACCATGCCCCAGTGGGCCGGTTCTTCCTGGTACTTCCTGCGCTATATGGATCCCCACAACAAGGATGCCATCGCCAGCAAGGAAGCCCTGGATTACTGGAGCCCGGTGGACTGGTACAACGGCGGCATGGAGCACACCACCCTGCATCTGCTGTACAGCCGTTTCTGGCACAAATTCCTGTATGATATCGGCGTAGTGCCCAAGCCAGAACCGTACCAGAAGCGTACCTCCCACGGCATGATCCTGGGCCTGAACCCTCATGCCTTTGAAAACCAGCCCGATGCCGAGCGCAAGCGCCTGCTGGCCGAGTACGGCAGCGAAAAGGCTGCCCGTGAAGCTCTGGTCGAGAAGTACGGCGAAATGGCCGAGCACCCGATCGTCAAGATGTCCAAATCCCTGGGCAACGTTGTCAACCCGGACGATGTGGTGAACGAGTACGGCGCTGACACCCTGCGCCTGTACGAGATGTTCATTGGCGACTTTGAGAAAGCCGCTCCCTGGAACACCAACTCCATCAAGGGCTGCAAGCGCTTCCTGGACCGCATCTGGGCACTGAGCGAAAAGCAGGTGGAGGGCGAAGGCTACCGCCCGAAGCTGGAAGCTTTGATTAACCGCACCATTAAGAAGGTGGGCGAGGACATTGACGCCCTGAAGGCTAATACTGCCATTGCCCAGCTGATGATTTTTGTGAATGCCCTGTACGATGAGGGCGGTGCAACCCGCGCAGAGTACGAAGTGCTGCTGCAGCTGCTGAACCCGTTTGTTCCCCATATGACCGAGGAACTGTGGCAGCAGATGGGCCACACCGACACCCTGGCTTACCACGAGTGGCCGAAGTATGACGAAGCCAAATGCGTGGAGCAGACCATTGAGATTGCTGTTCAGGTGAACGGCAAGGTCAAGGCCCGCCTGAACGTTGCCGCTAACATTGAAAGCGCTGACGCCATTGCCGCTGCAAAGGCTGACCCCGCTGTGGCCGAAGCCATTGCAGGCAAGACCATTGCCAAGGAAATTTACGTCAAGGGCCGCCTGGTCAACATCGCTGTTAAGGGCTGATCGTTCCCCGTGGCGCGCCAGACATTACAACCTGATACCACCCGGCAAGCCTCCGCACAAGCGGGGGCTTTGCCCGTATCGGGACAAATTTGGAACAACCTGTGCGGGCTGGCCCGCAGCAAAACGCTGTGGGGTGTGCTGCTGCTGGCAGTTTTGTGGGGGTACGGCTACGCCATGAACACCCCTGCCGTGGATATGGACGACCTTGCCATTGCCACCTACCAGCAGGGCGGAGAATTTTTGCGCCAGGGCCGCATTACCGTGTGGCTGCTGCAGGCGCTGACCGGAATCATGACCTACCAGCGCTTTTGGCCGGAGCTGTTTTTTGCCCTCAGCCTGGTGTTGGCGGGCATTCTGCTGGCCGCGGTGCTGTACACGGCGGCACGGCGGCAGGCAAAACAGCCGGGGGCGCAGCTGCTGGCGGCAGGGCTGCTGCTGTGGCCCTACCATGGCGAAATTTTGATGTATTCCAACCAGTGTGGCGTTGGGTTTGGCTACCTGCTGTGCGCGTTGGCATTGGCGCTGGCACTGCCGCACCTGCTGTGCGGCTGGCGGAACAGCCTGCCCGGTGCCTGCGGCGCAGTGGTCTGCCTGTGTTTTGCACTGGGGTTGTACGAAAGCTTTGCCCCAGTCTGGCTGACGCTGCTGTGCGCCGCCCTGCTGCTGGATGCCGCGGCAGCGGAACCTCACAGCCGAAAAGCCGGAAAGATATGGGGCAGCATTCTGCGCGGACTGTGGCCGCTGGCCGCGGCACTGGTGCTGCGCAAAGGGCTGACCGCCCTGCTGTGCGCCGCAAACGGCGTGAGCGGGCAGGATGGCACGGCATCCAAAACGATCTTCTGGTTCCAGCGGGACAGCGTGCGGGCTGCAGTTGTGATCCCTGTGCGGGAATGGCTGACCAACTATCTGGCCCGTGCGTTTGGCATTCCGGCGCTGGCCTTGCTGGCACTTGCCAGCTGGGCGGTGGTGCTGTGGGTCCTGCGGCACCGCGGCGGCAATGGGCGGGCACTGTTTGCGGCGGGGCTGATTGTATCGCAGTTCTCGCTGGGCATCTTGCAGGGCACCGGTGCCCAGATGGCCCGTGCAGTGCAGTGCTTTGCTGTGTTTGTGCCCTTTGCGGCCTGGCTGTGGCTGGCCCCGGCGCTGGACCGCGGCAAACAGGGCGGAGCCAAAGCCATCATTTGTGCCGCGCTGGCGGGGGCGATGCTGGCGGTGGAACTGATCTCCCTGACAGGGACGATACGATACAACCGCGACCGCTGGCAGTATGAAGAACGCTTGCTGATTAAAACAGCAGATGAACTGAATGACCTGGATCCGGCGGGCACCCTGCCGGTGGCCTTTGTGGGGCAGGCAGAATTAAGCCCCGAACTGCAGGACCGGCTGGTGATCCCGGCGGCAAACCCGGCGTATAAGGCCGCATACCTGATTTATACCGTGCTGGGCGGCCCGCTGGGGGACCTGGATCGGTACGAGAACCCGCAGACAATGGTCATCAACTGGGCGCAGGATGCTTTTGGCGGCAAAGAACAGATAGCCCTGCTGATGCAGCAGGTGGGCCGCCCCTGCGCCCTGGCGGATGCAGACCAGCAGGATGCCGCCGATACCCTGGCCGAGGCAGGCGAAGCCACGGTTGGGGTAAGCCTGCAGGACGGATACCTGCTGGTGAACTTTACCGGATGGACCGCCGAATGACCGCAATACCCACGATACGAAACTACCATGGGAGGAGTGACCCCCTAATGTTGATCAGCCTGATCGTTCCATGTTATAACGAAGAAGAAGCCATGCCGCTGTTTTATCAGGAAGCGGCCCGTGTGGCGGCACAGATGGAAAAGAGCCACGGCGCAGAATTTGAGATCATTTTTGTGGATGATGGCTCCAAAGACGGCACCCTGCGCGTGGCGCGGGAGCTGCACGATGCCGACCCGCGTGTGCGTTACGTTTCCTTCAGCCGCAATTTTGGCAAGGAAGCGGGTATTTATGCGGGCCTGAAAGCGGCCAAGGGTGATTATGTCGCCACGCTGGACGCTGACCTGCAGGACCCGCCTGCGCTGCTGCCGGATATGCTGGATGCCCTGCTGACCGGTGATTATGACTGTGCGGCTACCCGCCGCACCACCCGCGAGGGTGAACCCCCGGTGCGCAGCTGGTTTGCCCGGATGTTTTACCGCATCATCAATAAAATGTCGGATACCGAGATAGTAGACGGCGCACGGGATTTCCGCCTGATGAGCCGCCGCATGGTGGATGCCGTGCTGGAAATGTCGGAGTATAACCGTTTTTCCAAGGGCATTTTCAGCTGGGTGGGCTTTAAGACCAAGTGGTTTGCCTACCAGAACGTGGAGCGCGTGGCAGGCCAGACCAAGTGGAACTTCTGGAGCCTGTTCAAGTATTCCATTGAGGGCATTGTGGGATTTTCGACCCAGCCGCTGGTTATGGCGGCGCTGGCGGGCGTGATCTTCTGCCTGGCGGCATTTGTGGGCATTATTTTTGTTGTAGTGCGTGCTCTGATTTTTGGCGATCCGACCGCGGGCTGGCCCAGCATGGTCTGCATTATGCTGCTGTGCAGCGGCGTGCAGCTGTTCTGCCTTGGCATTGTGGGCGAGTACCTGGCCAAAACCTATCTGGAAGTGAAGCACCGCCCCATCTACATTACGCGGGAAACTGAGCAGGACCGCGATGAGCGCAAACCGGCACAGCAGAAATGAGCGCCATGCAGGATATGACCAAAGGCGGCGCGGCGGGGCACCTGCTGCGCTATGCCGTGCCGCTGATGCTGGGCAACTGGTTCCAGCTGGCGTATAACGCGGTGGATTCCATCATTGCGGGGCGGTTCATCGGCAAGGATGCCCTGGCGGCCGAGGGCATTGCGGGCCCGGTGATGAACCTGGTTATTCTGGGAATTACCGGTGTCTGCCTGGGGGCCGGGGTGCTGATGAGCGAGTTCTTTGGCGCAAAGGACGGCGAAAGCCTGCGCCGGGAACTGGCCACCACCGTGCTTTCCGGCACGGCGGCATGCACAGTGGTGGCATTGCTGGGGGTATTATTCACCCCGGCGATTCTGCAGGCCTGTGCGGTTCCGCAGGAGATTTTTGCGATCACGGCCATCTATCTGCGCATTACCTTTTTGGGGGCACCGTTCACCTGCTTTTACAATGCGTTGGCGGCGGGGTTCAAAAGTGTGGGCGATGCCCGAACGCCGCTGCGCTTTTTGATGGTATCGGCCATTTTGAACGCAGCGCTGGACCTGATCTTTATCGGCGGGCTGGGCTTTGGCATTGTATGCTCCGCCATGACAACGGTGATTGCCGAAGCGTTCAGCGCCGTGTTGGCCGGGTGGTGGCTGTGGACCAAAACGCCGGAACTCTGCCCCCGGCGGGGCCAGTGGCGCGTTGACCGCAGCCTGCTGGGCCGCACGCTGCAATATGGCGGGGTATCCGCTTTGCAGCAGGCCGTGCAGCCAATCGGCAAAGTGCTCATCCAGGGGCAGGTGAATGCCTTGGGTGTGGAAGTGATCGCTGCGTTCAATGCGGTGACGCGCATTGACGATTTTGCCTGTATCCCCGAACAGAGCATTGCCCAGGGCATTACCACCTACATTGCCCAGAACCGCGGCGCGGGCAGGCAGGACCGCATTAGACGCGGATTTGCGGTGGGCCTTGGGATGGAAGCCGCGTATTGGATGCTGATCGGCGGGGTGGTGACTCTGTTCAAGACCCCGCTGGCCGCAATGTTTGTGACAGGGGAGGGCGCTGACCGGGTGATCGCTTTGGCGGTGCAGTACCTGGGAACGATGGCACTGTTCTACCTGCTGCCCGCCATGACGAACGGATTCCAAGGGTATTACCGCGGCATGGGCAACATGCCGATGACTTTGCTGGGCACGCTGATCCAGACCAGCCTGCGTGTGGTGACGACCTGTATTTTGGCGCCGCGGATGGGAATGTATGGCATTGCCTTTGCCTGCGCCACCGGCTGGTGCGTGATGCTAATGGTGGAAGTTCCATTTTACTTTTGGCAAAAAGCGCGAAATGAATAACGGAAAGCATAAAGGCGCGAAGAAATCTTGACATTTGAGAAAAAAATGCTATACTACTACTATTGATAGTTCTAATGAACCATCAGCTAATATGGGGTGCATTAAAGAATATACATTCCAATATTCAAATAGGAAGAAAGAAGATGTGCGTAATGAAAATGAAGAAACTGACCACTTTCGTTGCCTGCGCCGCTATGGCTGGTGTGTTCGCTACCAGCGCATTTGCTGCCAATGATGCACAGGTTGCCCGCGCTCAGGATTACCTGAACTCCAAGGGCATTGCCTACACTGTCACCGCTTCTGACGTTGACAAGGCTGTTGCTGCTGGCTACACTGCTGACGCTCTGGTTGCCAAGGCAAACGCTCTGCTGGGTCAGGCTAAGTCTGATCCCGAAGGCGCAAAGAACGAGGCTGTCAATGTGCTGAACAGCATCGGTGTTTCTGTTGCTGACGCTAAGGTTGCCGTCAACGGCAACGATATCACCATCTCTGCCAGCATCAATGGCACCAACGTTGCTTATAGCTTCAACAATGCCGATACCCATCCGGAAATCGGCGAAGCCATCAAGAATGGCACCTGGGGCGTTGCTGAAAGCACCACCACCGCTGCTGCCAGCCTGAAGAGCGGCAATGGCGTTATCAAGGCTACCGGCGACAATGCTGGTATCGCTATGCTGGTTGCTGTGGTTGCCATCGCTGGCACCATGGGTGTTGCTGTTCGCAAGAGCCGTGACGCTGAGTAATCACGCCTAACTAACATGTTGTTCGCCGCGGCGTGCCGCGGCGAATTTTTTTGTTTCAGCGTCAGGTATGGGCCGCAGCCTGTGCCTGAACGGGGAGAAAAAATAAATGACGCACAAGAACGATTTTTTGCGCAAAGGTCCGGCAGGGCTGGTGGTAGTGCCACTGCTGTTTGCGCTGGTCACGTTGGCGCTGCTGGCGGTCATGTTCAAGGTGTTTGCCGCACCGTACTACTCGCTGGTAGAGTGGTTTATGGAAACCAGCGTGGTGGAAACCCAGCCCAAGGACCTGTTTGATGAGGCAGCCCAGACCCTGACCAATACGGAAAATGACCGGACCGCACAGGAAGAGCCGGAACAGGAGATCATCCCGCTGAGCAGCATTACCTACCCCAGCAAGGGGGACCGCTATGGCCGCATTACGATTGCGGGCACCACGGTGGATGCGCCGGTGTATTACGGTGACACCAACAGCATCCTGAACCAGGGCGTTGGTACTTATGTGGACAGCAGCGGAGCAGGCATCCCTGGTGAAAGTAAGACTATTTTGATGGCGGGCCACAACAACACCTTTTTTAACGATCTGCAGAGCGTTGAGGTGGGCGATGTGGTGACGATCGAGACCCATTACGGTACCTACACCTATACGGTGGAGCGCTGCGAGGTGCGGGATTACCAGGATACCACCACGTATGACTTTACACGCACCGATGAAAACCTGATCCTGTATACCTGCTACCCGTTTGATGCGCTGGGCTTTACCCCTAACCGCTACTTTGTTTATGCCAGCTACACATCCGGCCCGGAGCTGGATGCTGACCGTTGAGGGAGGAGATGCAGAGATGACGCAACAAAAAAACTCCCGCAAAGGCAGCGCTGTGTGGCCGATGGTGCTTTCCTGGCTGAGCAGCCTGATTTTGGCACTTTTGGCGGTGTTTGTCATGCTGTTTACCACGTTTGGTAACGTGGGCTATATGCAGAGCTGCGTGAAAAGCTCCGGCTATGCCCAGAGCGCCTATGATGATATGGTACAGGATTTTATCAGTTATGGTGCAGCCACCGGTTTTGATGCCGATGTTATGACGGGGTTTATGTCTGTTGACCAGGTGGAAAGCGACATGCAGGATGCTGTGGCGGGGCTGTATGCCAAAACGCTGACCTATTATACCCGCGATAATATCGCGGAAGCTGTTTACAGCGCCATGGAACAGGCTACGGCAGACCGTGGCATTACGCTGGAAGGCGATACCAAGACGGCCGTGGAAACCGTGGCCGAGGCTGTGCGTATGGAGTATGCCTCCTACACCGCGGTGCCGCTGGTCAGCCAGCTGCGTACCCTGGTGCAGAAACTGCAAAAGGTGATGGTAATCGGCTTGGTGGTCAGTGCGGTGCTGCTGTGCGCTGCGGTAGTGTCCATGCTACGTATCAGCCGCAAAAATGCCCGCCTGGGGGCGCGCTGCCTGGTGTATGCCCTTGGCGGTGCTGCTGTGGTGTGCCTGGTGCTGGGTGTGGGCGTTAAGCCGATGATCGGCTTAACGCGCCTGGGCATTGACCCGCCTGCCCTGAAAAACCTGCTGATTGCTTATGTGGGCGGTTTGTTTGGCCGCTTTGTGGTGATGGCAGTGATCTATTTTGTGCTGGCGATAGTGCTTGGCGTATTGGTGAGCAGGCACAAAAAGCACAGAGCATGATGATAGAGTTTATAGAATAAGGGCAATACCGCATAATTCTAAGTGCCGATACGGCGAGCGAGGTGCGGCA
>ERZ791741.2698-NODE-2698-length-12096-cov-8.174155_pt1 | contig 12096 bp, 7 predicted proteins | sample MGYA00510040_ERZ791741 | MGnify/ENA primary metagenome ERZ791741 (study PRJEB30046, sample SAMN00791960) | human gut metagenome | study: EMG produced TPA metagenomics assembly of the A metagenome-wide association study of gut microbiota in type 2... | reverse complement strand
AGCTGAATGGCATAACGCAACAGGCGGGGATATATCTCCACAAACAATTGCCTGAAGCGTTCTTCCCGTGAAATATGTCCACGAAACCGGAATATCGTTAATTTTGCCATAAGCCGACAAAATTAGCGATAATTCTTTTATCAGGCAGACTAAAGGCGCTGCTTTTCACTCTGCCCCGCACCGGTACCTTTATACTTACTCTTAGTTGCATTAAATTTATAAGATATCTGAATACCAAAACGTTGATTATCATTATATGAACGGGTCAGTATATGACTTCTGACTCCATATCCATCCATATAATGATAACGGGTATGAAAAATATCATCGGCTGTAAGTGTTATCATCAGAGCATCTTCCAGAAATGATTTCGACAGGCGGGCATTTACCGTACCCTCCCTGTGTATCAAAGAATAACTTTGTTTGGCGGCTGTCGAGATATTCCCGTTCACATTCAAAAACCAACCATCAGGAAAAGTAAAACTATTATCAAGTTCAAAATAAAACTGAGGTTCATTCCAATGCCGGGTTATCCCTAAAGAACGAACATCGGCATCATAAAAATACATGCCTCCATTCAATTGCGGTTGCCAGCACCCGATTTTAGGAGAAACATTAAGATTCATCCCATAAGTATCTGTAGTAGGTATGGAGGCCATGGTAAACAACAACACTCCCGGATGGGTTTCATCATTATAAGGTTTGAGGAACCTCGTATATAAATCCAATGTTCTATCAAAAAAGAGATTTACAAATGCCCATCTTGATCCGGCATCCAATATAAAGACATGGTGTTTTTGTGGAACCAGTAGGGGATCTCCGCTACGATACATATATTTACTTGAATATGTAATTGAGCTTGAAAGCATGTGATAGTCAGGATTATTCCTTATTAAGCGATAAGAAAGGGATGCATGCCAACCTTTATCTTCATATCCTACTAAAGCGACAGGAACTATATCATTATACACCGGACTTTGTTCATCTTGGTGAACCCCATATTCATAATAATCCGTTTTTTGATGTTCATAACGCAGCCCCACAGCAACATTGAATTTATCCAAATGCAGCGAATAATCGGCAAACACAGAATAAATAGACTGTTTGATATGATCATCGGCGTTGTCAGAAAAGCCACTTTGAACAAATACGTCGTGCCTGTTCGTAAACGTTTCCTCGGTACCAAACGACAATGTCCCTTTTCTGAAAGATCGTTTTACAACCATACGCATAGCATACAGATAGTTCCGGACTTCATTTTCAGATTGAGCGGCTTTATCATCATTGTTGAAAACTTCATTCGTGGAATTATTCTTTCCCAATAAATAATCAGCATTGAAATCCACATTCCATTGGCCGAACACCCCATTATAGTATCCATTCACCGAATGAGTCCAGGTAGGATAAGTATGTGCATGCTGCAAAGAAGATATTTCTTCTATCTTTTCACCATCCTTATACACAAAATTATTGCCAAGGTTAGTCCGATTCACAGAACCGACATTTGCACCCGGCATATATCGAGCACCCAAAGAATTCTTGTCATCCAACTCATAGTTGAAACCTACCTCACCGGAGAAATAAACAGCTTTATGAAAACTGGCAGCTCCTCCTTTGACCTCCCATCGGGAAGAAGCGTCAGTTTCCTGATTTAAGATTGATTCCTGATAATAATTTCCATGTTTCAAGTCACCTTTCACAAATAAATCCAATCCACCCGTACGGTAATTCAAGTATAGATTCTCACTGGCATTATAGTCATGTCCCTGAGAAAAAACACCTCGAAAGCCACTGCTTATCCCTTGTCCTCGCCGACGGATCGTGCGGATACGAATGACTGAAGATACATCCGAACCATATTCCACTCCTGGTGTAGTAATCACTTCCGCCGATAAAATATCATCGGCACGCAAACGTTCCAATTCCCCCTGATCACGTATCTTACGGCCATTGATGTAGATAACAGGGACCCCGTGTCCCAGAACCATGTATTCCCCTACCCCTCCCGTTACAAAAGGAAGATGGGATATCATTTCCGCAGCAGAACCCATTTTAGCTAAAGGAGTACCAACGACATTAGCCAATAAACCATTATCTTTATGTACTATTAAAGGATGATCGACACTAATAACCACTTCTTTCATTAATTGGGTATCGGAAAACAGACATACTTTATTCATTGCACCGCAAGGTTGGATTTTAGTCTGATAACCGATGTAGGACGTTTTCAAAAGATAATCTCTCCCTTCTTCACCCGGTATCCGGAACGAACCATCCTGATTCGTAACCACTCCATTCACAAAAGCAGAGTCTGCTTTGTCCAGCAATAGCACATTGGCGCAAACTAACGGTTCATTGTTTTCATCAATCACACTTCCTCGAATAGTTATCAAGCGTTTGTCAATGCTCCCTTTCTGAATGACAAAATAGTTTTCTCGTTCTTTATAAATGAACGGAGTACTCTTCAGAACGATGGAAAGTGCTTCCGATTCGTTTCTTTGATGGATAGAGGCAGTGACATGGTAAGTCTCAGTCTCGTTATAGGAAAAAATGATATGCTTCTCCCCCGCTTTCTCAATCAGTTTCAAAACAGCAGGCAGTGGCTTGTTTCTAAGTTCCAACGTGATTTGACCGGTATTCTGAGCCGAAAAAGGACATGCGCACAATAATAATACCACAGCCATCCAGCCTCTTCTGTCGTGTATTCCCCAATTCATTGTTTTTCTATTTTTTAATTAGTTGTTTATTATACTACAACCAAAGTATGCAATCGGGTACGCAATATTACAAAAAAAATAATCCGGGAAAACATGATCAATCCGTAATTGATAAATAAGCAAGTATACAGACTTTCAGCCTGCTAAGTCTTATTGGATAGAGAAAAGGCATGATAACACTTAAACGTATGAAAAACAAGATATTCAAAGCACTAAATTCTTGTAGGGAGAAGATTTGCTTTAACACAGTGTTAAAGCTTATGTTTTAAATCTAGACAACAAGTCATTTACATGCAAAAGGTTTGTTATTTACATTCGAAAAAGGAGAGACCTCAAGATGACGTTAACAATGTTAATTGAAAAGCAAGAATACATCACCCGGAATTCAAATACAGCACTATATAACAAAAAAAATTAAATCGTTTTGCTTTTTAAGATTAACCCTTTATATTTGCATCGTTGTTTATGCAATTATTGTTTCTTGTCCTAACAAGGATAACAAGAACAAAACCGGATAAACAAACAGCTCGCAAGCATTGTTCTTTTAAATGAAGTATCACCTTTATAATGTATAAGATGCGATGAAAAAATTACTGTTTCTGTTTTTTCTCCTAACAACTCCCTTTTCCCTGAAATCACAGGGGATTCTATCCTTAGATAGTTGCCGTGCATTGGCCATTGCCAACAATAAAGAGTTGCTGATAAGCGGAGAGAAAATAAATGCTGCACACTACCAAAAGAAAGCAGCCTTTACCAACTACCTGCCTAACTTCTCCGCCACAGGAGCTTACATGCGCAACCAAAAGGAATTCTCATTGCTTAACAATGACCAGAAAGCGGCTCTATCCGGCTTGGGTACAAGTGTGAGCGGTCCGTTGCAACAAGCCGCCCAAGTCATCGGACAGCTGCATCCGGAACTGGCCCCCATGCTTTCACAATTGGGAGGAGCCATTGTCCCGGCGCTCAACGAAGCCGGAACTGCAATTGTAGACGCATTCCGCACCGATACCCGAAATGTATATGCAGGAGCCATCACCCTCACCCAACCGCTATATATGGGTGGCAAGATACGTGCATACAATAAAATCACCAAATACGCTGAACAACTGGCCGAATCACAGCACGCCACCGGTATGCAGGATATCATTTTGAGTACCGACCAAGCTTACTGGCAAGTCATCTCACTGATAAACAAGAAAAAACTAGCCCAAAGCTATCTGCAACTGGTCAGCCAACTGGACAGTGATGTAGATAAAATGATAACCGAAGGTGTCGCCACCAAAGCCGACGGACTAAGTGTAAAAGTAAAAGTGAATGAAGCCGAAATGAAGCTCACACAAATAGACAACGGATTAAGCCTATCTAAAATGGTACTATGCCAATTATGCGGTCTGCCTTTAAATGATGAAATACGTTTAGCAGATGAAGACGTAGAAAGCTTAACTCTCCCTGAATATCATGTAGGTGATAATGTAGCCACCGCTTTGGCAAATCGCGAAGAATTACGAAGTTTGGATCTAGCTAATAAAATTTATGACCAAAAAGTCAATATCACCCGCGCGGGATTTCTTCCTACAGTGGCTCTGACCGCCAACTACATGGTAACCAATCCCTCATTGGTAAACGGCTTTGAACGCAAATTCCGCGGCATGTGGGCTGTTGGCGCTATGGTACAAATTCCAATATGGAACTGGGGCGAAGGAATGTATAAGGTAAAAGCTGCCAAGGCGGAAGCAAACATTGCCCGCTACCAACTGGCAGATGCAAAAGAAAAGGTAGAATTGCAGGTAAGCCAAGCCAGCTATAAAGTAAATGAAGCAGCCAAACGCCTGAGTATGGCTGAAAAAAATCTGGAAAAAGCAGACGAGAATCTGCGCTATGCCAAACTGGGATTCATGGAAGGAGTCATTCCTACCAGTAACGTATTGGAAGCGCAAACCGCTTGGTTATCTGCCCAGTCGGACAAAATAGACGCTCAGATTGATGTAAAACTGACTGAAGTCTATTTGCGCAAATCAATGGGAGTGCTTAAATAAAAATTAAAGATTAAAAACGAAAAGATATGGCAGAAAGATCACAACACAGCAATATTTTGCTGGCATTTATTTCACTGACAGCAGTCATTGTCATAGTGTCACTGATAGGTTTCTTTACACTGGGTAAAGGTCCGGAAATCATTCAGGGGCAAGCAGAAGCCGACGAATACCGTGTATCCAGCAAAGTGCCGGGACGCATTCTGGAATTTCGTGTAAAGGAAGGAGACAAAGTAAAAGCCGGTGACACACTGGCTATCCTTGAAGCCCCCGATGTAAAAGCCAAACTTTCTCAAGCACAAGCTGCCGAACAAGCAGCACAAGCCTTGAATGAAAAAGCACAACGAGGTACCCGCCAAGAGCAACTGCAAGCTGCCTACGAAATGTGGCAGAAAGCCAAAGCCGGAGTAGAAATTGCTGAAAAGTCATACAACCGTGTCAACCGGCTCTTTGAACAAGGCGTAATGTCCGCGCAAAAACGTGATGAAGCCAAAGCACAATTTGATGCCATGACCGCTACAGAAAAAGCAGCACGCTCCCAATACGAAATGGCAAAGAACGGTGCACAACGTGAAGACAAAGCAGCAGCCGCAGCCCAAGTAGAACGTGCCAAAGGTGCTGTAGCCGAAGTTTCCTCCTACATAGACGAAACGATACTGACCGCGTCAGCTGATGGAGAAGTGACCGAAATTTTTCCCAAAGCAGGCGAACTGGTAGGTACCGGTGCCCCCATTATGAACGTGGCCCGCTTGAATGACATGTGGGTAACATTTAATGTACGCGAAGATTTCCTAAAAGACTTTACCGTAGGAAATGAGATTAGCGCATTTATTCCTGCCTTTGACAAAGAAATAAAATTCAAGGTTACTTATATGAAAGATCTGGGTACATATGCTGCCTGGAAAGCAACCAAGACTACGGGACAATTCGACCTGAAGACCTTCGAGGTGAAAGCTGTTCCTGTAGAGAGAACAGACGGATTGCGTCCGGGAATGAGTGCCATCATCGAGAAATAACAAACAATGAACAATACTGTCCATAACCGTATATTCCGCATAGCCCGGCGTGAAGTGTTCCGCATCGCCACAAGACCGCTATATCTGTTCTGCATGATCATAGCTCCCTTGTTCTGTTATCTCTTCTTCACTACATTAATGTGGAACGGACTCCCTACGGATATGCCGGCAGGTGTGGTCGATTTGGACAACACAGCTACCACACGCAGCATCATCCGTAATCTGGACGCTTTTCAGCAGACTAAAATCATAGCACATTACCCCAGTTTCGCGGATGCCCGCAAAGCCATGCAGCAAGGAAAGATCTATGCTTTCTACTATATTCCAAAAGGAACTACCGAGAAGGCATTAGCAAGCCGTCAACCCAAGGTTTCCTTTTATACCAACTACTCCTATCTGGTAGCAGGTTCATTACTCTATAAAGACCAGCGCACCATGTCCGAGCTGGCGGGTGGAGCCATCGGCCGTGCCACCTTATATGCCAAAGGAGCTACAGAAGACCAGGCCATGGCATTCCTGCAGCCCATAGTCATCGACTCTCATGTATTAAACAATCCATGGCTCAATTACTCTGTATATTTGAGTAACACCATCATACCGGGTATCCTGATGCTGCTTATCTTTATGACCACCGTCTATACCATTGGAAGTGAAATGAAAACCAACACCCAAAAAGAATGGATGGGCATGGCAGACAATTCCATCACCGTAGCCCTGACCGGCAAATTGCTGCCCCAGACTGTAGTTTTCTTTGTCATGGCCACCTTCTATAATGTTTATCTATACGGTTTCCTGCACTATCCCTGTAATAGCGGTATACTGCCCATGCTGTTTGCCGGTCTGTTACTAGTACTGGCTTCACAGGCTTTCGGAGTATTTCTGTTCGGATTGTTTACAACAGTCCGCTTGGCACTGAGCACCGCCTCCCTATGGGGGGTGATTTCTTTCTCCATATCGGGTATGAGTTTTCCGGTTATGGCAATGAATCCTGTATTACAGGCACTGGCCAATCTATTCCCGTTACGCCACTACTTCCTGATTTATGTAGATTTGGCACTTAACGGATATCCGCTGATTTACGCATGGCATTCAGTAGTCGCGTTGATGTTATTCATGCTGTTGCCTTTCTTTATACTGAAAAGACTGCGCACAGTACTATTACATTATGTATATATTCCCTAAAACGGCAAACAGGTATGAAAACATATAAACTCAAAGATATCATCTCACAAGGAACCAAGGACCTTTTCTACATCTGGTGGCAAGAGTTGAAAGCAGTTGTAAAGGATCAGGGTGTACTTATCTTCTTCATTCTGGTACCACTAGGCTATCCGCTTCTCTATACCTTTATATATACCAATGAAACAGTACGTGAAGTCCCTGCTGCTGTAGTAGATAACAACCGTTCCAGCCTCAGCCGTGAATACCTGCGTCTGGTAGATGCAGGTGCCGACTTGGAAATAGTATCTCATTGCAGTGATATGGAAGAAGCAAAAACTTTATTGAAGAACGGCAAAGTGTATGGCATCATCTATATTCCTGAAAGCTTCAGCCGCGACATTACTAAAGGAGTTCAAACCCATGTCACCATCTACTGTGACATGAGCGGTATGCTATACTACAAAGCCATGCTGACAGCCAACACCAATGCCTCGCTGGTAATGAACAAACAGATAAAGATAGAACGCTCCGGCAACACAACCATCCGACAAGATGAAGTGAGCACGTCTCCCATAGCGTATGAGGATATTTCCATTTTCAATCCGCAGAACGGTTTTGCCAGCTTCCTGATACCCGCCGTACTGATACTGATTATCCAACAAACTTTACTGCTAGGAGTAGGTCTATCTGCCGGAACTGCTCGTGAGAACAACCGTTTTCGAGACCTTATCCCCATGAGCCGCCATTATCATGGCACGCTGCGCATTGTTTTAGGCAAATCACTGACTTACCTTATGATATATGCTGTCATGGCTACCTATATGCTCTGCCTTGTTCCCAAAATGTTCAGCCTGGTACAAATAGCTCAAGCCGGAACCCTAGCGGCATTCATGTTTCCCTATATACTGGCATGCATCTTTTTCGCGATGACTTGTTCTATCTTTATTCACCATCGGGAAGCCTGTATGATGATTTATGTATTTACCTCAGTACCGTTGCTATTTATCTCAGGCATTTCGTGGCCAGGTACTGCCATTCCTAAATTCTGGGAGGTGGTTTCGTGGCTGTTCCCTTCCACTTTCGGCATCAACGGCTTTGTACGCATCAACAATATGGGAGCCACACTGACCGATGTGCTGACAGAGTACCGGGTATTGTGGATACAAACAGGTGTTTATTTCCTTACCACCTGCATCGTATACCGTCGTCAGATTACCTTAAGCCGCAGACATGTATACGAAAGATTAAAAGAGATTAAGAAAAGACGCAGAACAAATGTCGTCTGAATTTGTTTATAAATTAAGAACTAAATGAATTATTTATGATGAAAAAACTTTTTATTCTGGCATGCGTATGCCTGCTGATTACTTCATGTAACAGCAACTCCAAAAACACTAACGATTCTGCAACCTCCACCGAAACAACGGATATGCACAATGCAGAAAACTCATTGGATTATGACGGTACTTACACCGGAACTTTTCCGGCTGCCGACTGTCCGGGTATCAACATGACCCTGACTATTAAAAAAGACAAGACTTTTGAGTTGATATCAGAATATATTGACCGGCAGGATGCTACTTTCAAAGAATATGGAACTTACTCTGTTGAAGGTAATATCATAACTTTAATTAATGGAGAGGATAAGCAATATTATAAAGTCGGTGAGAATACCCTGACCGCTCTCAATCAAGACAAACAGGCAATAACAGGAGAGTTAGCAGACCATTATATTCTACACAAAAAATAAACTTTACTTCATCTGTCATTTTCATGCCAAAGTGAAGGGTCCGCTTCAATCTATCACAGCCGGATTCTTCACTTTGTTTTTTTATCTGCCCACAATCTGTATTCACACTAATTAACTCCCATTCCTTTTGCTTATTACGATTTTTTCGTAGATTTGCGAAAACATCGTAATCAATTCATTTTCTTATGGAAAAGCTAACGATACAAGAAGAAGAAGTGATGCTTCATATTTGGAGCATGGGAGAATGTTTCGTGAAAGACATAGTTGCTAAATTTCCCGAACCCAAGCCGCCTTATACTACGGTGGCATCCATAGTGAACAACCTGAAAAGAAAAGGGTACGTTACGGCCAAACGATTCGGCAACACTTATCAATACACCCCAGTGGTTAAACAAAGCGAATACAAACGCACATTTGTAAGTGGTGTGGTCCGGAACTATTTTGCTGACTCATACAAGGAAATGGTATCTTTCTTCGCCAAAGAGCAAAAAATCTCCGCAGCCGACTTGAAAGACATTATCAACTTGATAGAGAAAGAAGAAGATAAATAATCCTGCTAAATTCACAAATACTATGATAACTACAGCACCCGAACTCATCTACATGCTGAAAGTAAATATAGGCATCGCCTTATTCTATGCTTTCTACAAGCTGTTCTGCTGTCGCGACACTTTCTTCCAGTGGCGTCGTATCGCACTGCTGAGTTTTCTTGCCCTCTCTTTTCTTTATCCGCTGATGGATATGCAAGCATGGGTGAAAGAACAACCTGCCATCAATGAACTGGCAGATTACTACGCACTGATGATGCTGACAGAAACAAATACTTCCACTGCCACAGTAGTCACAGCTCCTGTTGCTATTCCCACACCCGACCTGCTTGATATAATAAAGTTCGTCTATTGGATTGGAATCCTTTTATTATCCGCACGATTTATGATCCAACTAAGCAGTATTTTCCGCCTTGTCTTAAAAAGCAAGAGTATAAATGTAGACCAAATATCCATACGCAGTCTATCAGAACCTGCCAATCCATTCTCTTTCTGGCAATGGATTTTCATCTATCTGCCCGGACTGAAAGAAGATGAAAAACAAGAAATCCTGACGCACGAACAGACCCACGTCCGCCAATGGCATTCCATAGATGTCATTATCAGTGAAATAGTAAATATCATTTGCTGGATGAATCCTTTTGCATGGCTGCTGAAAACAGAGATCAGACTCAATTTGGAATACCTTGCCGATCATAAAGTAATGGAATCCGGCACAAATAAGAAAGCATATCAATATCACCTTTTGGGATTAGCCAACCAAAACAGACAAACCGGTTTATATAATAATTTCAACTTATCACACTTAAAAAACAGAATTAAAATGATGAACAAAAAAAGAACCCGCACCACAGGGCATATCAAATATGCCTTGTTTGCACCGCTGACTGCTGCTCTACTCTTGGTCAGCAACATTGAAACCGTGGCACGGACAGCCGAAAGGTTAATCTATTCCACGGAAGAAAGCACCCCACGCCCCGAAAGGGAAGAAGTGGCATCTTTTGTCAACACAACAGTACAAGGTCTGGTGACTTTCACTATTACCGTAACCAATAGTGAAGGTAAGCCTCAGCCTAATATTACTCTGCAAATCAAACCGGGTAATGAAGTAAAAACTTTCAAGACCAATGCAGAAGGAAAGGCTACCATAGAAGTGGATATGACGACTCCCAAGTATGTTTCCCTAGACGTTTCCTCTCCTAAAAGTTCCAACCACCAATCACTTCTACTTTCAGCAAACAAACCGAATGTCACTGCCATTTTCGATACCGATGATGATATTGCCGCCTACATCAAAGCCGGCAAACAAATACGGATCAAGTTACAAATATCCAATAATGATAACCAACAACTTGCAGGAGTAGAACTTATTTCTTCTTCAACAAATGCCAAAGCCACGACAAACGCTCACGGAGAAGCTCAGTTAACAGTAGGAGTAGGCGAAACCATTGCCATTAACCATAAAGGTTATCAAGAAGGAAAATTCACGGTAAAAGAACTCTGCCCCATCAAAGATATGGAAAATCCGGAACTGGTGAGATTACTTCTTGTCGGAGAAGACCCCGTATACCAGATAGCAGACAATATGCCTGAATTCCCCGGAGGTATGATAGCCTGCTTGCAATATTTGGCACGCAACATAAAATATCCCGTAACAGCGCAAAAGGAAGGAGCACAAGGTAAAGTAATCGTACAGATGGTTATTGAAAAAGATGGTTCGGTAGACCATGTAAGCATAGTACGCAGCATTACCCCCGAACTGGATGCTGAAGCAGCACGGGTTGTAAAATCCATGCCAAAATGGAAGCCGGCAACTGTAAAAGACAAAGCAGTACGTTGCAGATACACTGTTCCTGTAACTTTCAAACTGCAATAAAGAGCATAAAAACAGAAAAGAGGCTGTTCCGAACAGTCTCTTTTCATCTTAAAAATATATTCCTAAATCATTTCTTCATCTCCACAATGTGTGTCGGTGCCTGTTCCTCATTACGCTTCTCAGTCTGCTTCACAACATTTTCAGCTAACTCTATAAATGCACGCCCGGTAATGCTGTCCTCATTCAAAGCAGCCGGAGTTCCTTTATCACCATTTTCACAGATACTCTGCACAATAGGAATTTGTCCCAACAAAGGCACATTCATTTCCTCTGCCAGCTGTTTGCAACCCTCCTTTCCGAAAAGGTAATACTTATTTTCAGGAAGTTCCGCAGGAGTAAACCATGACATATTCTCCACCAATCCCAAAATAGGAACATTTACTTTATCATTGGTATACATATTGATTCCCTTGCGCGCATCAGCCAAAGCCACCTGCTGAGGTGTACTGACGATTACAGCTCCCGTAATAGCCAAAGTCTGCACCAAAGTCAGATGAATATCACTGGTGCCCGGAGGCGTATCCAATATGAAATAATCCAGTTCTCCCCATGCGGCATCTCCAATCAGTTGTTTCAAAGCATTACTAGCCATCCCTCCACGCCATAAAGTAGCTTGATCAGGGTCGACAAAGAAACCGATAGAAAGCAACTTGATACCATATTTTTCAATCGGCACAATCAAATCACGACCGTCAATCTGCTCAGCATAAGGACGGGCATCTTCCACCTGGAACATTTTAGGCACAGAAGGACCGAAAATATCAGCATCCAGCAAACCTACTTTATATCCCAGTTTAGCTAGGGCCACAGCTAGATTGGCCGCCACAGTAGACTTGCCCACCCCGCCTTTTCCGGATGAAACAGCAATGACATTTTTTACCAATGGAAGCAGCTTACCCGGTTCGGGACGCGCCGCCTGACGGCTCTCTGTCACAATAGCTACCTGTACATCAGGTGAAACATAAGTATGAATAGCTGTTTCGGCAGCCTTTATC
>ERZ791741.2693-NODE-2693-length-12119-cov-6.573607_pt1 | contig 12119 bp, 9 predicted proteins | sample MGYA00510040_ERZ791741 | MGnify/ENA primary metagenome ERZ791741 (study PRJEB30046, sample SAMN00791960) | human gut metagenome | study: EMG produced TPA metagenomics assembly of the A metagenome-wide association study of gut microbiota in type 2... | reverse complement strand
TGCAACAGGGTGGTCAGGTTAAGGACTCCTTCGGCGGGATGATCCCCATGTTCCGGGGGCTTGCCGGTGCGATCACCCTGCCGATGGTGGGGGCCACCTCGCTGGCGGTGGCGACCGGTGCGCTGGCGTATGCCTGGTATCAGGGCAACTCAACCCTGTCCGATTTCAACAAAACGCTGGTCCTTTCCGGCAATCAGGCGGGACTGACGGCAGATCGTATGCTGGTCCTGTCCAGAGCCGGGCAGGCGGCAGGGCTGACGTTTAACCAGACCAGCGAGTCACTCAGCGCACTGGTTAAGGCGGGGGTAAGCGGTGAGGCTCAGATTGCGTCCATCAGCCAGAGTGTGGCGCGTTTCTCCTCTGCATCCGGCGTGGAGGTGGACAAGGTCGCTGAAGCCTTCGGGAAGCTGACCACAGACCCGACGTCGGGGCTGACGGCGATGGCACGCCAGTTCCATAACGTGACGGCGGAGCAGATTGCGTATGTTGCTCAGTTGCAGCGTTCCGGCGATGAAGCCGGGGCATTGCAGGCGGCGAACGAGGCCGCAACGAAAGGGTTTGATGACCAGCCCCGACGCCTGAAAGAGAACATGGGCACGCTGGAAACCTGGGCAGACAGGACAGCACGGGCATTCAAATCCATGTGGGATGCGGTGCTGGATATTGGTCGTCCTGATACCGCTCAGGAGATGCTGATTAAGGCAGAGGCTGCGTTTAAGAAAGCAGACGACATCTGGAATCTGCGCAAGGATGATTATTTTGTTAACGATGAAGCGCGGGCGCGTTACTGGGATGATCGTGAAAAGGCCCGTCTTGCGCTTGAAGCCGCCCGAAAGAAGGCTGAGCAGCAGACTCAACAGGACAAAAATGCGCAGCAGCAGAGCGATACTGAAGCGTCACAGCTGAAATATACCGAAGAGGCGCAGAAGGCTTACGAACGGCTGCAGACGCCGCTGGAGAAATATACCGCCCGTCAGGAAGAACTGAACAAGGCACTGAAAGACGGGAAAATCCTGCAGGCGGATTACAACACGCTGATGGCGGCGGCGAAAAAGGATTATGAAGCGACGCTGAAAAAGCCGAAACAGTCCGGCGTGAAGGTGTCTGCGGGCGATCGTCAGGAAGACAGTGCTCATGCTGCCCTGCTGACGCTTCAGGCAGAACTCCGGACGCTGGAGAAGCATGCCGGAGCAAATGAGAAAATCAGCCAGCAGCGCCGGGATTTGTGGAAGGCGGAGAGTCAGTTCGCGGTACTGGAGGAGGCGGCGCAACGTCGCCAGCTGTCTGCACAGGAGAAATCCCTGCTGGCGCATAAAGATGAGACGCTGGAATACAAACGCCAGCTGGCTGCACTTGGCGACAAGGTTACGTATCAGGAGCGCCTGAACGCGCTGGCGCAGCAGGCGGATAAATTCGCACAGCAGCAACGGGCAAAACGGGCCGCCATTGATGCGAAAAGCCGGGGGCTGACTGACCGGCAGGCAGAACGGGAAGCCACGGAACAGCGCCTGAAGGAACAGTATGGCGATAATCCGCTGGCGCTGAATAACGTCATGTCAGAGCAGAAAAAGACCTGGGCGGCTGAAGACCAGCTTCGCGGGAACTGGATGGCAGGCCTGAAGTCCGGCTGGAGTGAGTGGGAAGAGAGCGCCACGGACAGTATGTCGCAGGTAAAAAGTGCAGCCACGCAGACCTTTGATGGTATTGCACAGAATATGGCGGCGATGCTGACCGGCAGTGAGCAGAACTGGCGCAGCTTCACCCGTTCCGTGCTGTCCATGATGACAGAAATTCTGCTTAAGCAGGCAATGGTGGGGATTGTCGGGAGTATCGGCAGCGCCATTGGCGGGGCTGTTGGTGGCGGCGCATCCGCGTCAGGCGGTACAGCCATTCAGGCCGCTGCGGCGAAATTCCATTTTGCAACCGGAGGATTTACGGGAACCGGCGGCAAATATGAGCCAGCGGGGATTGTCCACCGCGGGGAGTTTGTCTTCACGAAGGAGGCAACCAGCCGGATTGGTGTCGGGAACCTGTACCGCCTGATGCGGGGCTATGCGGAAGGGGGGTATGTGGGTTCTGCCGGAAGTCCGGCGCAGATGCGGCGGGCCGAAGGCATTAATTTTAATCAGAACAATCACGTGGTGATTCAGAACGACGGTATCAACGGACAGGCCGGGCCGCAGCTGATGAAAGCGGTGTATGAGATGGCCCGTAAAGGTGCGCAGGATGAGCTCCGGCTGCAGTTGCGTGATGGCGGTCTGTTATCGGGGAGCGGGCGATGAAAACATTTCGCTGGAAAGTGAAGCCGGATATGGAGGTGAACTCGCAGCCATCGGTGCGTGAAGTGCGTTTTGGTGACGGGTACTCACAGCGTATGGCGGCAGGGCTGAATGCTGACCTGAAAACCTACAGGGTGATGCTTTCCGTTACCCGGGAGGAAGCCCGGCATCTGGAGGCGTTCCTGGCAGAGCACGGTGGCTGGAAGGCGTTTTTGTGGAAGCCACCCTATGCATACCGGCAGATAAAGGTAACCTGTGCCGGATGGTCTGCGCGGGTCGGGATGTTGCGCGTTGAGTTCAGCGCGGAGTTTAAGCAGGTGGTGAACTGATGCAGGATATTCACGAAGAAAGTCTGAACGAGTCGGTTAAATCAGAGCAGTCACCGCGGGTGGTGCTCTGGGAAATCGACCTGACGGTACAGGGCGGTGAGCGGTATTTTTTCTGTAATGAGCTGAATGAAAAAGGGGAGCCGGTGACCTGGCAGGGGCGGCAATATCAGGCGTACCCGATTGAGGGGAGTGGCTTTGAGATGAACGGAAAGGGCAGCAGTGCCCGCCCGTCGCTGACGGTGTCCAATCTTTTCGGCCTTGTCACCGGAATGGCGGAGGATTTGCAGAGCCTGGTGGGGGCCACGGTGGTCCGCCGCCGGGTGTATGCCCGTTTTCTGGATGCGGTGAATTTCGTTGCGGGCAATCCGGAGGCGGACCCGGAGCAGGAGCTGAGTGACCGCTGGGTGGTGGAGCAGATGTCGCAGCTGACGGCCATGACGGCCTCGTTTGTGCTGGCCACACCGACCGAGACGGACGGGGCGCTGTTTCCCGGTCGTATCATGCTGGCGAACACCTGTATGTGGACCTACCGCTCTGATGAGTGTGGATACACGGGCGGGGCGGTGGCGGATGAGTTCGACAAACCCACCACGGATATCCGTAAGGACAGATGCAGCAAGTGCATGCGCGGGTGTGAACTGCGCAGGAATGTCGGCAATTTTGGCGGTTTCCTTTCCATTAATAAACTTTCGCAGTAAATCCCGGTTTATGACACAGACTGAATCAGCGATTCTGGCGCATGCCCGGCGGTGTGCGCCTGCGGAGTCGTGCGGCTTCGTGATAAGCACGCCGGAGGGGGAGCGGTATATCCCTTGTGTGAATATTTCCGCAGAGCCGGAGGCGTATTTTCGTATCGCACCGGAAGACTGGCTGCGGGCAGAGATGCAGGGGGAGATTGTGGCACTGGTCCACAGTCATCCCGGTGGGCTGCCCTGGCTGAGCGAGGCTGACCGGCGGCTGCAGATAAAAAGCGCACTGCCCTGGTGGCTGGTCAGCCGGGGTGACATTCACAAATTCCGCTGTGTGCCACATCTGACAGGACGGCGCTTTGAACACGGGGTGACGGACTGTTACACGCTGTTCCGGGATGCATACCATCTGGCAGGCATTGATATGCCGGATTTTCACCGTGAGGATGACTGGTGGTGCAACGGTCAGAACCTTTACCTGGACAATATGGAGGCAACGGGCTTTTACCGGGTGCCCCTGTCCTCTGCACAGGCGGGCGATATTCTGCTGTGCTGCTTTGGTGCTTCGGTACCGAACCATGCCGCCATTTACTGTGGCAACGGTGAGCTGCTTCACCATCTGCCTGAACAACTGAGTAAACGGGAGAGGTATTCCGAAAAATGGCAACGACGAACGCATTCTGTCTGGCGTCACCGCCACTGGCACGCATCTGCCTTCACGGGGATTTACAACGATTTGGCCGCCGCCTCAGCCTGTATGTGAACACGGCAGCGGAAGCCATCCGCGCCCTGTCGATGCAGATGCCGGGCTTTCGCCGTCAGATGAACGAAGGCTGGTACCAGATACGTATTGCCGGTGATGACACGGCACCGGAGGCGGTGTATGCCCGCCTTCACGAACCACTGGGTGAGGGAACGGTTATCCATATTGTGCCGCGACTGGCCGGAGCCGGAAAGGGCGGACTACAGATTGTGCTGGGGGCAGCTGCCATTGTGGGGTCTTTCTTCACTGCCGGAGCATCAATGGCGTTATGGGGTTCAGCCCTGGCAGCCGGTGGTTTTTCTGCCACCACGATGCTGTTTTCACTGGGGGCCAGCATGATACTGGGCGGTGTGGCCCAGATGCTGGCCCCGAAGGCAAAAACACCGGATTACCGCGCAACGGATAACGGCAGACAGAACACGTATTTTTCGTCACTGGACAACATGATTGCCCAGGGTAACCCGATGCCGGTGCCCTACGGGGAAATGCTGGTTGGCTCCCGCCGTATATCCCAGGACATCAGTACCCGTGATGAAGGCGGGGGCGGAAAGGTCGTGGTTATCGGGCGGCAGGGGTAAAAAGAATAAAAAAAAATCCCGCAGTGATCGCGGAGCTGCGGGGACAGACAAAGATTAGAGTTAAGGAGTTGTTTTTGTTACTCGGGCAAAAAAACACTAACGCAGCGAAATTATACGCGCCACAGTCAGTTTGTGAAAATGTGAAGATATTCAGAATTTTTATGCCATTACCGGTTTTTACCAACAGGATTATCGGTGGACATGAAAGAAAACCCCGGTATCTGCTGATACCGGGGTTTCTCTTTAGCATGGCAGAAATGTGTTTCATGCTTTTCGGGCGAAGGATATCCGACTTCTGTACGGAATGGCAAGTGGCGGTTAATTTATTCAGGGGAAGGCTGTATGGGAAAAGGTGGCGGTAAGGCACACACACCTCGTGAGGCGAAGGATAATCTCAAATCCACGCAGATGATGAGCGTGATTGATGCCATTGGTGAGGGACCGGTGGAAGGCCCGGTGAAAGGCCTGCAGAGTATTCTGGTGAACAAAACCCCGCTGACGGACACGGACGGTAATCCCGTGATACACGGTGTGACCGCGGTCTGGCGCGCCGGGGAGCAGGAGCAGACACCACCGGAAGGCTTTGAGTCCTCCGGCTCTGAAACTGTACTGGGTGTGGAAGTGACCAGGGCAAAACCGGTGACACGCACCATTACGTCAGCGAACATTGACCGCCTGCGGGTGACCTTCGGGGTGCAGTCACTGGTGGAGACCACGTCAAAGGGTGACCGTAATCCGTCCTCTGTCCGTCTGCTGATTCAGTTACAGCGTAACGGTAACTGGGTGACAGAAAAGGATGTCACCATTAACGGCAAGACCACCTCGCAGTTCCTGGCGTCGGTGATTCTGGATAATCTGCCGCCCCGGCCCTTTAACATCCGGATGGTCAGGGAGACGGCGGACAGCACCACGGACCAGCTGCAGAATAAGACGCTCTGGTCGTCATACACCGAAATCATCGATGTGAAACAGTGCTACCCGAACACGGCCATTGTGGGGCTGCAGGTGGATGCGGAGCAGTTCGGCGGCCAGCAGATGACGGTGAACTACCATATCCGCGGTCGCATCATCCAGGTGCCGTCAAACTATGACCCGGAAAAACGCACGTACAGTGGTATCTGGGACGGCAGTCTGAAACCGGCATACAGCAACAACCCGGCCTGGTGCCTGTGGGACATGCTGACTCACCCGCGCTACGGGATGGGAAAACGCCTGGGGGCGGCGGATGTGGACAAGTGGGCGCTGTATGCCATCGGGCAGTACTGCGACCAGACGGTCCCGGATGGTTTCGGGGGCACAGAGCCGCGGATGACCTTTAATGCGTACCTGGCACAACAGCGTAAGGCGTGGGACGTTCTCAGTGATTTCTGCTCGGCGATGCGCTGTATGCCGGTATGGAACGGTCAGACGCTGACGTTCGTTCAGGACCGCACGTCGGATGTGGTGTGGCCGTACACCAACAGCGATGTGGTGGTGGATGATAACGGCGTGGGGTTCCGCTACAGCTTCAGTGCCCTGAAGGACCGGCACACGGCGGTGGAGGTGAATTACACCGACCCGCAGAACGGCTGGCAGACCTCCACGGAACTGGTGGAAGACCCGGACGCCATACTGCGCTACGGACGCAACCTGCTGAAGATGGACGCGTTCGGCTGTACCAGCCGCGGTCAGGCCCACCGTGCCGGGCTGTGGGTGATAAAGACCGAACTGCTGGAAACGCAGACGGTTGATTTCACACTCGGGTCTCAGGGGCTGCGGCACACACCCGGTGACATTATTGAAATCTGTGATAATGACTATGCCGGGACCCTGACCGGCGGACGTGTCCTGTCCATTGATGCTGCCACCCGCACCCTGACGCTGGACCGTGAAGTGACACTTCCGGGGACAGGTGCCGCCACGGTGAACCTGATTAACGGCAGCGGTAAGCCGGTGAGTGTGGACATCACCGCACACCCCGCGCCGGACCGGATACAGGTCAGTACCCTGCCTGATGGTGTGGAGACATACGGGGTGTGGGGACTCTCCCTGCCGTCACTGCGCCGTCGCCTGTTCCGCTGTGTCTCCATCCGGGAAAACACGGACGGCACCTTTGCCATCACGGCGGTGCAGCACGTACCGGAAAAAGAGGCCATCGTGGATAACGGGGCCACCTTTGAGCCGCAGTCAGGCACCCTGAACAGCGTCATCCCTCCGGCAGTGCAGCACCTCACGGTGGAGGTGAGCGCGGCTGACAGTCAGTATCTGGCGCTGGCGAAATGGGACACGCCGAGGGTGGTGAAGGGCGTGCGCTTCAGTCTGCGCCTGACCAGTGGAAGCGGTGAGAACAGCCGCCTGCTGACCACCGCCATCACTGCCGGTACGGAGCACCGTTTCAGTGGCCTGCCTCTCGGGGAATACACCCTGACGGTCAGGGCGATTAACAGCTATGGCCGGCAGGGCGAACCCGCCACCACCACGTTCCGGATTAACGCACCGGCAGCGCCTGCCGGTGTTGAACTGACGCCGGGGTATTTTCAGATAACGGCGGTCCCGCGTCTTGCGGTGTATGACCCGACGGTACAGTTTGAATTCTGGTTCTCAGAAAAACGCATCACGAACACAGCACAGGTGGAAAAATCTGCCCGTTATCTGGGGACCGGCAGTCAGTGGAGTGTCTCCGGTCCGCACATTAAGCCCGGAAAGGATTTCTGGTTTTATGTGCGCAGCGTCAACCTGGTGGGTAAATCTGCTTTTGTGGAAGCCAGTGGACGGGCGAGCAATGACGCTGCGGGCTATCTGGAACTTTTCCGGGAAAAGATAGGAAAACTGCATCTGGCAGAGGCGCTGTGGGCAGAGATTGACAACAGTCAGCTGAAGGACGAGATGGCGGAAATGCAGACCACCATCACAGAAACCCGCAATGAAATCACACAGACGGTCAGTAAAACGCTGGAGGACCAGAGCGCCACCATACAGCAAATCCAGCGTGTGCAGACGGACACCCGTAATGACCTGAACAGCATGTGGGCGGTGAAGCTGCAGAAGATGCAGGACGGACGCCTTTATATTGCCGGTATTGGTGCAGGCATTGAGAATACGGATGAAGGGGTGCAGAGCCAGATACTGCTGGCAGCGGACCGCGTGGCATTCATTAACCCGGAAAATGGTAACACCACACCGGCTCTGGTCACGCAGGGTGGACAGACCTTTATCAATGAGGCGCTGATAAAGACGCTCACCGCCCCCACCATTACCAGTGGCGGCAATCCCCCGGCATTCTCCCTGACGCCGGACGGCAGGCTGACGGCCCGTAATGCCGATATCAGCGGGACGATAACGGCCAGTGCCGGGGTACTGAATAACGTGACGATTGCGGAAGACTGCACCATTAATGGAACGATGAGCGCTGACCGAATCATTGGTGATATCGTCAAGGGATACACGGTTGATATGGGGCAGGGCGTAATGACTCAGAACCAGCTGACTTTTCAGAAAATGATTTTGCTGAAAGACAACATGCCGTTTGATCGCAAGCTTATGCTTATGGCGTATTCATTTTCCAGAGGTGAATTCATCATGAAGATAAATGACAAAGTTGTCGTTCATGCCAGGTCAGGCAAAGTCAAAACCGGGGAGCGGGAGGTCCAGATTTCCAAAGACGCCAGCAGATATGAGCCGGTATATTCTGATGTTGGCGGAAGTGCGTCAGGCTCATGGGGTATTCCTGCCGGACAGGGTGATGCGCGGGTTGAAATTACATTCAGGTATGAAGCAGGTGTGCTTTTTTACATGGGTGGTTCAATACTTCATGATACGAGTCAAATTCGGATCCCGGACCCGGTTCTGTTTTACCTGAAATCCTATACAGACGATTTTGATACCGCATCGTGACAGGTGGATAGTGAGGTTTCATCCATCTGTTCGTGATTGACGGAAAACGACAAAAGCCGGACATCGTACATTATCCACGGGTGCCTTTGACTGACGGCACCCTTTAACACCAGCCAGTCACAATTTATACCCCTGATCGCAGACCGGGTAACCGGTACTGCGGTTTTTTTTATGGGAGAAATCTATGACAGTCAGAATATCGGGCGTGCTGAAGGACGGCACCGGGAAGCCGGTGCCGGGATGCACCATAGAGCTGAAAGCGCGACGCACCACAGAGACAGTGATAGTCACCACGGTGGCGCAGGGGCAGCCGGGGGAAACCGGCAGTTACAGTTTTGATGTGGAGCCGGGGTGGTACCGGGTGACGCTGAACACGGAAGGGTACGCCCCGTCGTATGTGGGTGACATTCTGGTGAAGGCGGATTCTGAGCCGGGAACGCTGAATAAATTTCTGATGGAACAGGATGAGGCGCAGTATTACCCGAAAGCGCTTGCAGAGCTGGAAGCGGTGGCAGCGGAAATCCTGAAGCGTGCTGAAGCGTCGGCGGCGAGTGCAGAGGAAGCGAAGAAACGGGCAGAGAATGCCCGGGGACCGGCGGGCGAGAAGGGGGACACAGGTCCACAGGGTGCCACAGGGGCACAGGGACCAGCCGGGGCAACGGGGGCGGTCGGACCAAAAGGTGAGCCGGGGCCAAAGGGAGAACGGGGAGAAACAGGTCCACAGGGACCGAAGGGCGATAAAGGTGACCCGGGCGGACCGCCGGGGCCGAAAGGTGACACCGGCCCACGTGGAGAGGCCGGACCACCCGGACCACAGGGTCCGGCAGGGCAAACCGGCCCGAAAGGGGATAAAGGTGAACCCGGCGCAACAGGTCCGGCAGGTCCCGCAGGCCCTCGGGGAGAAACCGGCCCCGCAGGTCCTGCGGGTCCCGCAGGCAGTGTCGCCAGTGTTCCGGATGCCAGCACATCACAGAAAGGTGTTGTACAGCTGAGCAGCGATACCAACAGCGATGATGAAACAAAAGCGGCAACCCCAAAGGCTGTGAAAGCGGTAATGGCAGAAGTGCAGGCAGCAAAAACGAAGGCAGAAGAGGCAGCAACCCGGGCAGCAGTCCCCGGACCGAAGGGGGACAGGGGGGAACCTGGCGCACCTGGTGCAGTGGGTCCCGCAGGCCCACGGGGACCGGCTGGTGCAGCTGGTCCCAAAGGTGATGCAGGCCCGGCAGGCCCCGCAGGAAAGGATGGTACCGCCGGAGCGGAAGGTAAGGCAGGTCCGGCAGGGCCACGAGGTGAAAGGGGACCAGCGGGGGCACAGGGTGTTCCGGGGCCGGTTGGTCCGGCAGGTCCTGCGGGTAAAACGGGGCCACAGGGCCCTGCCGGAGGGCGAGGGCCGATGGGACCGCCCGGGTTGGATGGTAAAACCGGACCACAGGGACCACAAGGGCCAACCGGAAGGCTGGTACCCGGGGAAATTTACAGCATCGGAACATACATTATTGCCGCACTAGCCCCGTATATAACCGACATCGGCAGAACCTATCAGCCAGGAGAAACTGTACAGGGTTCACGCCTTAAGCGATGCGCCATAATCAAAGATGCAAGCGGGAACTATATGAAAGCTAACACCGATGGCATTGACGGCAACCTATCCTCAGTTCCGGGCTCATGGATGGTGTGTAATGAAATTACGTCGACAAATGACAATGAAGGCATCGGGCTGTTCCAGCGCGCATACTGACAGACAGGAGATGACATGAATGTGGAAAAAAATAAGCAATCCGCAATGGGCAGATAAAGATCACACTGCTGTCAATTGCATGGTGAAGTTTGAGCACATTGAGCAGGCGGTTCCTTTCACTGCAACAGCCAGCGATACCGAAGCATACGGGCGGGATATTTATGCCGCTTGTCTGAGAGGAGAGGCCGGTGAAATTGCAGAATATGTACAGCCATCCATCAGCCCGGAAAAAGCCAGAGAACTCAAAACCGCCGGGATCAACGCCTGGCGGAACAGAATGGAATCAGCCAGTTATATTTTCAGCTTTAATGGCCGTAACTGGGATTATGGAAAGGAAACACAGGATCGCCTTGGCCCATCAGTTATCGCAGCAAAAGAAGGCAATCTCCCGGAGAAGTTTTTCTGGACAGACGCAGACAACAACGACGTCCCCATGACTGCGGAAGAACTGATTGCGCTGAGTGAAGCCGCGCAACAGGCAATGTTCGCGAAGGGAATGGAAATTCATGTGCGCCAGCGCAACATGAAAAAAGAGATTGCAGAACTTCAGGATGCGGAGGCCATTCAGCGTTACGTTGTGGGCTGGCCCACAACGGAAGAACCCGCCACCGAAAGATGAACAGCAAAAACGCCCTGACACCAGGGCGTTATTATTTAAACCGGAATGGACAGATTATTCAGGGCACCTTTGACGTTATTCGCAAGATCACCAAGCGACGAGGACTGAAGACGTTCACGCAGATCTTCATCCACACGCTCAAAAGTGACAGTAAACTCAATCTTTCTTGCCCGACCATAGCGATCAAGTTCAGAGCGGGTGGTGTTAAGCCCGGTAATGACATACATCCCGTAAATCTGCCCTACCCCATCAATCAGCGGCCATGGTCGCCCGACGTAAGCCTGGCTGGTCAGTGCGGTCAGGGAGACTTCACCGCCCGTAATTTCCGGGTAGAGCAAACCCGAAAGCGTGATGGTATCGTCACCCGCGCCGATATACTGCCAGCTGGCTGAGCGGTTGATTCGCTCGTTCTTTACATGCCTCCAGTTACGGGACTGTTGTATTTGTTGGTGTGGCAGTGTGCTTAACTGAAAAACAAACATGCCGTAAATCATCATCATAACCATCACTCCTAATCACGATCGCGGAAACTGTTCATACCGCCGGATTGTCTGCGAATTTCTTCCCGTACCGCCTCCCCCACCATTCTGGCAAGGTCGCGAGGGTTCTGCGTAACCACGTTGTGAAGGTGAACATGAATATCACCACCGTACACAGACGGCGGTTCAGGAGAGCGCGAAGGCCCCCGGGGTGTCGGGGACACCGGATCCCACCGCTTAACCTCCACAGGACGGGAAGAATCCGGGGAAACCGCCGGAGACACAGGCGAAAACGCTGGCATAAGCGGAAGCCCGGGTGCAACAGTCGGTTCATTCCACTGCCCGCAAACAGCCAGCGCACGGGGGAGATTTTTAAACACGATATCGCCAGGACCGATACGCTTGCGGGCTTCCTGAAGCATACCCGACGTATTACCCTCGATACCTTTGAGCCTGCGAAGAACGCCACTGGTGCCGTCGTTTATGACAGAAGGCTTGCCACCATTATTACCTTTATCATTGCCATCAACTGGCTTAGCGGGCGAGATAATGGCATTAACATCCCCCTGAAGCAGGGAGAGCTTGCCCTGAAGAAACGAAGTCCGCTGTGCATCCTCCAGTTTCCGGCGCGCCCTTTCAGCTTCATCAGGCAGCACGCCAAGCTTTTCCAGTACCCAGGCAAGTCCATCCATCAGCGCCTTCAGCGGCGTAAGCGCAAGCGATCAAACAGCTTAATATGGAGATAATCTATGCTCCTGAGAACATCAGCAGC
>ERZ791741.2686-NODE-2686-length-12135-cov-6.907947_pt1 | contig 12135 bp, 6 predicted proteins | sample MGYA00510040_ERZ791741 | MGnify/ENA primary metagenome ERZ791741 (study PRJEB30046, sample SAMN00791960) | human gut metagenome | study: EMG produced TPA metagenomics assembly of the A metagenome-wide association study of gut microbiota in type 2... | reverse complement strand
AAATTCAGGTGTTTCAACGCATCGCCAAACCGTTTCGGGTCGCTCTCCGCAAGGAGAGCGTGGATAGAAATTGTAAAATCAACACCAGAGGAAGCGAAAAGATGAAGTCGCTCTCCGCAAGGAGAGCGTGGATAGAAATAAAAAAAATAGGCCGTCTGTTGGTAGCAGTGCGGCGTCGCTCTCCGCAAGGAGAGCGTGGATAGAAATACTACGACAATTACAATCTGCATTGCGTTGAAGAAGGTCGCTCTCCGCAAGGAGAGCGTGGATAGAAATTGTGTCGTATTCTCTTTAGGCGCTAAAGCTGATAGGTCGCTCTCCGCAAGGAGAGCGTGGATAGAAATATCCCGCGCGGCCAACTGCCAACAACGAAGCCACCAGTCGCTCTCCGCAAGGAGAGCGTGGATAGAAATATAATTTTGACGGAACAGCTTGACAGAACGCCGCGTCGCTCTCCGCAAGGAGAGCGTGGATAGAAATAAAAACAATAGGTCGTCTGTTGGTATCAGTGCGGGTCGCTCTCCGCAAGGAGAGCGTGGATAGAAATATCAAACTAGATGTATCATATAACATAAAAGAGACGTCGCTCTCCGCAAGGAGAGCGTGGATAGAAATTAAATTATCAAGGTAACAGATAACCGCCCCGCGGCGTCGCTCTCCGCAAGGAGAGCGTGGATAGAAATTGATGGTGTTGTCTCTGGCTCCGGTGATTATATAGTCGCTCTCCGCAAGGAGAGCGTGGATAGAAATAGGCCGCAAGCGTTAAAACTTACCATTGGATACGTCGCTCTCCGCAAGGAGAGCGTGGATAGAAATGTCAGAACTATGAATGCTTTGAGTGGATTAAAGCGTCGCTCTCCGCAAGGAGAGCGTGGATAGAAATGCCTGGTAAAACACATCAGCGGGGACTTTTTCGGTCGCTCTCCGCAAGGAGAGCGTGGATAGAAATTCCTGCTGGCTGTTGGCGTGATGCTCGGCGGGCGTCGCTCTCCGCAAGGAGAGCGTGGATAGAAATCAAGTATGCATTGTAGCTCGCGGACTGTTCCAACAGTCGCTCTCCGCAAGGAGAGCGTGGATAGAAATAGATGCGCCGTCAAGTGCGGCATAGCTTGGATTAGTCGCTCTCCGCAAGGAGAGCGTGGATAGAAATTCTAAACGGCTTTGCGATGCGCTGAAACACTTGGTCGCTCTCCGCAAGGAGAGCGTGGATAGAAATCTCGTGGGCTTTGGTTACCTGACCATGATTGGTGGGTCGCTCTCCGCAAGGAGAGCGTGGATAGAAATCTTAATTGCAATTACCCCCTCGAACTTTTCGAACGGTCGCTCTCCGCAAGGAGAGCGTGGATAGAAATGCGTTAAGCGACTTGCTCATATTGTTAATAGCAGTCGCTCTCCGCAAGGAGAGCGTGGATAGAAATTGTCATTACTGCGATGACGTCTCAAATTAGCGTTGTCGCTCTCCGCAAGGAGAGCGTGGATAGAAATAGCATCGTGTCGGCGAGTATCAGGGCGTGCATTAGTCGCTCTCCGCAAGGAGAGCGTGGATAGAAATATCTGATAACCCTCTTGAGTATATCTGTTATTTCCGTCGCTCTCCGCAAGGAGAGCGTGGATAGAAATAGCAAGATATGGCTTCTGTTACTCTGCATTACTCGTCGCTCTCCGCAAGGAGAGCGTGGATAGAAATTTTGTTTTTATTTGGTCTTTTGTCGCTCGTTTAGTGTCGCTCTCCGCAAGGAGAGCGTGGATAGAAATCTCTTTATGGTGTGCTCCTTGCTGTCTGTCTGTTGTCGCTCTCCGCAAGGAGAGCGTGGATAGAAATCTCAATTTCCTCCTGCGTGGGCATTTCGGGAGCGTCGCTCTCCGCAAGGAGAGCGTGGATAGAAATCGTTACCGAATGCACATGTTATTTCTGAATCTGAGTCGCTCTCCGCAAGGAGAGCGTGGATAGAAATTCGTCAGTGTAGTACTTTTGCCAGAGCCCTTTTTAGTCGCTCTCCGCAAGGAGAGCGTGGATAGAAATACGATAAAGATGTAAATCCTGATGGCGAACCTAAGTCGCTCTCCGCAAGGAGAGCGTGGATAGAAATCGCTCAAACTACTTTAAGGGATTTTTTGCAGGGCGTCGCTCTCCGCAAGGAGAGCGTGGATAGAAATCAGCAACTCGTTGACACCAGCAAGGATATCATCAAGTCGCTCTCCGCAAGGAGAGCGTGGATAGAAATCTCCACGCAATGCAAGTTATAATTATCGTAATGGGTCGCTCTCCGCAAGGAGAGCGTGGATAGAAATTACTATTGCGACCATGATACAGACTGGATTCGTGCGTCGCTCTCCGCAAGGAGAGCGTGGATAGAAATATCAAACTTGTTGTATCATATAACATAAAAGAGACCGTCGCTCTCCGCAAGGAGAGCGTGGATAGAAATTGGTCTATCTTGCGCTGATACGGTACCTCATTAGTCGCTCTCCGCAAGGAGAGCGTGGATAGAAATCGTTGCTGGGTATTAAGTAACGAAGATCACCCCCAGTCGCTCTCCGCAAGGAGAGCGTGGATAGAAATACCCGTTCGAGGGAGGCAGCACAGCAAGTGCACGTCGCTCTCCGCAAGGAGAGCGTGGATAGAAATTACTGTTACGATACCAGCCCCGCCGCCGCAAGAATGTCGCTCTCCGCAAGGAGAGCGTGGATAGAAATGCTTGCACCAGCTTTGCGGCGCGAACTGGCAGCCCGTCGCTCTCCGCAAGGAGAGCGTGGATAGAAATTGGGCGCTGATCTGGTGGGCAGTGCAACAGCTGCGTCGCTCTCCGCAAGGAGAGCGTGGATAGAAATCTTGCACCAGGCACAGCAGCCAGCGCAGCCTGAGTCGCTCTCCGCAAGGAGAGCGTGGATAGAAATAAAACCTCCGCCACAGCTGCGGTAGCATCGCTGGGTCGCTCTCCGCAAGGAGAGCGTGGATAGAAATAGCAGCCAAAAACGGCCACGGAAAGTAAGAGCGGAAGGTCGCTCTCCGCAAGGAGAGCGTGGATAGAAATCCTACTGCTTTTTGGGGCGGTACTGTTACGTCTCCGTCGCTCTCCGCAAGGAGAGCGTGGATAGAAATTCTATGTATCATAACACAACCCCGGCCGATATGCAAGTCGCTCTCCGCAAGGAGAGCGTGGATAGAAATCACCGGGTGCCAGGCCCCTGCGTGCAGATTGCCAGTCGCTCTCCGCAAGGAGAGCGTGGATAGAAATTTGCTTTGTCATGCCTAGCATTTGGGCAGGGCGTTTGTCGCTCTCCGCAAGGAGAGCGTGGATAGAAATCACCAGCCGACGGGGACCTCGCTGATGGGGGTACCGTCGCTCTCCGCAAGGAGAGCGTGGATAGAAATCCGGAAATGCAGTACAACGCTGCGGACCGAGAAAAGTCGCTCTCCGCAAGGAGAGCGTGGATAGAAATAGGCTATTTCTAACGTGGGGTTCCCCATTGCTGCGTCGCTCTCCGCAAGGAGAGCGTGGATAGAAATCCGGGATTTGCAAAATTTGCATACGGTCGTATCAAGTCGCTCTCCGCAAGGAGAGCGTGGATAGAAATCATGAACGGAAGGGCGGTGGTTTTTGGGTAATACGTCGCTCTCCGCAAGGAGAGCGTGGATAGAAATAAAATACGGGCCTGGGCCATATCGTCAAGGGCGTGTCGCTCTCCGCAAGGAGAGCGTGGATAGAAATATAGGGGCCGAGAGTGTGAGCGAGCCTTGCCGAAGTCGCTCTCCGCAAGGAGAGCGTGGATAGAAATAGCCGCGCTGGCGGCTCATTTTTTTGTGTTTCTGTCGCTCTCCGCAAGGAGAGCGTGGATAGAAATACACCCTGGCTGCAGAACTGCTGAAAATGGGCAGTCGCTCTCCGCAAGGAGAGCGTGGATAGAAATCTAAGTGAATTGATTATAATAAAAATAAGCAAGGGTCGCTCTCCGCAAGGAGAGCGTGGATAGAAATAGGGTACAGCAGCAGCGGCGCATGCCCGCCCAGGGTCGCTCTCCGCAAGGAGAGCGTGGATAGAAATAGCAGAGCACACAATTTATTGATTGTGCGATAATCGTCGCTCTCCGCAAGGAGAGCGTGGATAGAAATCACGATCTGCACGCGGTGGTCGCGCACCTCCAAACGTCGCTCTCCGCAAGGAGAGCGTGGATAGAAATTTCTCCCGGATGATATCGCTGCCGTTCTCCTGCATGAGCCAGTTCAGCTGCTCCTCGGTAATGCCGGGGATCTTGTTCTTTACGTCTTCGCGTTTCATGGTGGAAACTCCTTTCTGTGGGTAAAACCTCGGTTTGGTGACGCAGTTCTCCGTCTGCGTCCGGTTGTGGACAGGGTGCGCACTGCCCGCTGCGATGGTGCCCGTTCCGTCCTCATGCGGGCAAAATGGGCATAATAAAAGCACGGTGCGGTCTGCATCGTGCTAAAAATGGGTAAACAAAAACCACGGTGCGCGTGCATCGTGGTTCAAGTTGCATTATTTTTGTGTTGTTTCGGTTTGTTTTTGTCGTTCTTCGCGGAGTTTCTTGCCTTCCTCATATGCTTTCTCAATATAAGCCCAGCCTTCTTCCCAAGAGAGCTTATCTCCATCCAACATATGGCATCAACTCCTTCCTATACTGTAAGTATAGCCGTTTTTCAAGAAGTTGTCAATAACATCATCCCATTCCTTTTCCGCTGCACCGCGATATTTGCGCAGTTCTGCAAAAGCTGCATCGTAATCAAAGCGGGATGTTTTGGAAATCGTTCAGACTTTACCTTGATTTGTAACGATTGACATTGTGCCGATGAAATCGTTTTTTAAAAAGACTGCAACATCTTGCAGGGAAAAGTAACTTTGCCTGGGGTGATTATGGCAAAGCATAATGCTTCCGGGGTCACTCTCCGCAAGGAGAGCATGGAATGTTTCTCTTTCTGACTGTTCAGGGCGGTTTTGTTCATGCGGATATCCGCTTTAATTTTAAAAATTGCTATAGTAAAAAACTCTCGCATAAAATAATATAAAAATATTATATTATCTACTTGACAAGGTACCCCGGCGGGGTATATAGTGGATATACCCCGCCAGGGTACCTTGCATGTGATGGGAGGGTAACATAATGCAGGAAAACGAAAAGAAGGAACCGTGTTGCTGCTGTGCACACAAAACAAAGCATCGCAGTGAAGAAGAGTATAAAAGCCTGGTCCACAGACTGAACCGGATCGAAGGGCAGATCCGGGGCATCCGTGGGATGGTGGAAAACGAAGTGTATTGTCCGGATATTCTGGTGCAGTCGGCGGCGGTAACGGCGGCGATGAACGCGTTCAACCGTGAGCTGCTGGCAAACCATATCCGCACCTGTGTGGCGGATGATATCCGTGCCGGGAATGACGAAGTTGTGGATGAGCTGCTGAAAACGCTGCAGAAACTGATGAAATAAGCATTGCCTGCACAAAATAGCAGAAGCAGAACATGAAATAAATGCACGAGTGTTTGAGCCAGCAAAAATGCCATGCCAGTGCCCAGTACGATTGTTTTTCTGTTCACAAACATCGGTAAAAGTTTGTGTAACATTACCAGAGCCATGAATAAATGCCAGTCATTCCCTGTGAGAGGGTGTGGATAGAAATGCCGCATCGGCCTTGGTTGCTCCCAACGTATCGCTCTCCGCAAGGAGAGTGTGGATAGAAATGGTAACCTCGATAATACGTCGAATTGCAGGCTAGCCGCTCACCAAAAGGGGAGTGAGGATAGAAACAACTCAAACATCAACAACCCGTGTTCAAACACCAAAGTGAAACCGCTCACCAATCATCACACAGGAATTATAGAATCACTACCGCAAAAGAGAGGGAACAGGAGGAAAGAAGTGGAACAATATAACGTAACCGGGATGAGCTGCGCCGCGTGCAGTGCCCGGGTGGAAAAAGCCGTCAGCAAAGTGCCGGGCGTAACATCCTGCTCGGTCAGCCTGCTGACCAACTCAATGGGTGTGGAGGGCACCGCCGCTCCGGCAGATATTGTGGCCGCAGTGGAAGCCGCAGGCTATGGCGCAAGCCCTAAAAACGCTGCCGCCCAGTCCGCCGCGCCGTCAGCAGATGCCTTAAAAGATACCGAGACCCCGCGCCTCAAACGCCGCCTGATTGCCTCGCTGATCTTCTGGGTGGTGCTGATGTACTTCTCCATGGGGCACATGCTATGGAACTGGCCGCTGCCGGGCTTTATGCAGGGCAACCATGTGGCAATGGGTATTTTACAGATGCTGCTCACCATTATCATCATGGTCATCAACCAAAAGTTCTTTATCAGCGGCTTTAAGGCGCTGTGGAACCGTGCCCCCAATATGGATACCCTGGTATCCCTTGGCGCTACCGCGGCCTTTGGCTACAGCACTTACGCTCTGTTTGCCATGACGGTGGCCCAGGTGCAGGGGGATGCCATGGCCGTGATGGGCTATATGGAGGAGTTTTATTTTGAATCCGCCGCAACCATCCTGACCCTGATCACGGTGGGCAAAACGTTGGAAGCCCGCTCCAAGGGCAAGACCACCGATGCCCTGAAAGGCCTGATGAACCTGGCCCCCAAAACCGCAACGCTGCTGCGCAATGGGGCGGAAGTTACCGTTCCCATCGAACAGGTGCAGCAGGGCGATGTGTTTGTGGTGCGTCCCGGCGAGAATATCCCCGTTGACGGCGTGGTGCTGGAAGGCAGCAGCGCGGTGAACGAATCGGCCCTGACCGGTGAGAGCATCCCGGTGGATAAGGCCGAAGGCGACAGCGTGAGCGCCGCAACCCTGAACCAATCCGGCTTTTTGCGCTGCCGTGCCACCCGCGTGGGTCAGGATACCACGCTGGCTCAGATCATCCAGATGGTCAGCGATGCCGCAGCTACCAAGGCACCCATTGCCAAAATTGCAGACCGCGTCTCCGGTGTGTTTGTGCCGACCGTCATCACCCTGGCGGTCATCACCACCATTGTCTGGCTGCTGGCTGGGCAGACCGTTGGCTATGCGCTGGCCCGCGGTATTTCGGTGCTGGTCATCAGCTGCCCCTGCGCGCTGGGCCTGGCAACGCCGGTTGCCATTATGGTTGGCAATGGTGTGGGCGCTAAAAACGGCATTCTCTTCAAAACCGCGGTTTCGCTGGAGCAGACCGGTAAAACCGAGATCGTTGCCCTGGATAAAACTGGCACCATCACCAGCGGCGAGCCGCGCGTGACGGATATCCTGCCCGCAGACGGTGTGACGGAGCAGGTACTGATGAGCCTTGCCGCTGCCTTGGAGCAGAAGAGTGAACACCCGCTGGCCCGCGCTGTGCTGCAAAAGGCACAGGAGGATAACCTGCCCCCCGCCGAGGTGGCAGATTTCCAGGCTCTGCCCGGCAACGGCCTGACGGCTGTGCTGAACGGCAGTACCCTGTACGGCGGCAATGCCAAGCTGATGCAGACCCTTGGCGTGGCGGTGCCGCAAAAGATGGCATCCAGCGCCGAAGCACTGGCCGCCCAGGGCAAGACCCCGCTGTTCTTTGCCAAGGATGGCACCATGCAGGGCGTTATCGCGGTGGCGGACGTCATCAAGGAGGACAGCCCGCAGGCTGTGCGTGAACTGCAGGGCATGGGCATCCGTGTTGTGATGCTGACCGGCGATAACGAGCGCACCGCCAAAGCCATTGGTGCACAGGCCGGTGTGGACGAAGTGATTGCCGGTGTGCTGCCCGATGGCAAGGAAGCTGTGATCCGCAGCCTGAAAAACAAGGGCCGCGTGGCCATGGTGGGCGATGGCATTAACGATGCACCGGCCCTGACCCGCGCGGATGTCGGTATTGCCATTGGCGCCGGTACGGATGTTGCGATTGACGCCGCTGACGTTGTGCTGATGAAGAGCCGCCTGAGCGATGTGCCCGCCGCCATCCGCCTGAGCCGCGCTACTCTGCACAATATCCACGAAAACCTGTTCTGGGCCTTTGCCTACAATGTGTTGGGCATCCCCCTGGCGGCAGGTGTCTTTATCCCACTGCTGCACTGGCAGATGAACCCGATGTACGGCGCTGCGGCCATGAGCCTGTCCAGCTTCTGCGTGGTTTCCAACGCACTGCGGCTGAACCTGTTCGATATTCGCAGCACCAAACATGACCATAAACGCAAAACACACAAAACAAGCAAAAAGGAGAACACGACCATGAATAAGACCATTAAAATTGAAGGCATGATGTGCGGCCATTGCGAAGCAACCGTGAAAAAGGCACTGGAAGCGCTGGACGGTGTTTCCGCCGCCGAAGTAAGCCACACCGCCGGTACCGCTGTTGTAACGCTGGATAAGCCGGTGGATGACACTGTGCTGAAAAAAGCCGTTGAGGACAAAGATTATACCGTGACCGGCATTGAATAATCCTGGCTCAAAAGCAAAGGAATAAGCATGAAAGCGCCCGCACGCTGCCTTGCAGCAGGCGGGCACTTTTTTGTTGTGGCCCCGCGGTAAAACAGAAAAGCTGAAAAAAACATTTTGATAAGCATTCTAATATTATTTTCGAAAATCATAACAGAAGTATAACAAAACAATATGGTTTGGCCAGTTGTACTTGCACTATAGTGGATAATATTATACAATCTACATAAAAGATGGGTGCGCCCGTCTTACCCAGCCAACACGAGGGGGCAACACAGATGTATATCAATTTTGGTTCCATCAACAGCCGCCAGGCTGCGGACGGCAGCTGTACTGCACCGCTTACAGTGGATTCCTGCGGAACATGCCGATTGAAAAAGCACGCCAGCCTGCCAACTATTACGCGGTATGATGAAAATGCGTATCAGCTGTTTTATATCGCTGCGGGCAAGGCGCACTTCTGGTTTGATGATGCCGAGCATGTGGTAACAGCGGGTCATATGGTGCTGTACCGCCCGCAGGAAGAGCGCCGCTATATCTACTATCTTGAGGACCACCCGGAGGTGTTCTGGGTCTATTTTTCCGGCAGCGAGGCCGCTGCGGTGCTGCAGGCGCATGAGATTCCGCTGGATGGCCATGTGTTTTACAGCGGCATTATGCCGGAGTACAAAAATACTTTCCGCCGCATGATCCAGGAATTGCAGCTCTGCCAGTACGCCTATCGGGATTATACGGCCGGGCTGTTCCAGATGATGCTGGTGCTGGTCAGCCGCCAGCGGCAGGAACGGCGGTCGATCAACGGCACCACGCGGGAGCAGATCGAAGCCGCAGCCGCCTATTTTAACGAGAATTATACTGCCCGCATCAATGTGGATGAATACGCCGAGTCCCTGCACATGAGCACGGCATGGTTCATCCGCAGCTTCAAACAGTATGTGGGCTTGTCGCCCGCACGGTATATCCAGTCGCTGCGTATCGTCAATGCACAGCGCTTGCTGGAACGCACCAAATACAGCATCGGTGAAGTTTCCGAGATCGTCGGGTATGATAACCCGCTGTATTTCAGCCGTGTGTTCAAAAAGGAAACCGGGCTTTCCCCCGCGCAGTACCGCAAAGCGGAGCGGGCAGGCGAACAGCCGTCCGACCCGCAGGAAGAGGACGCCTGCACCCCCAATATCGACAAAAACCGCAATTCATAGTATAATACCCCCATACACTTTGGTATGGGGGCTTTTTATGTTTGCAGCAGCAATTTGTGTCAGCATCCTGCTGGGGGTGCTGGTTTGGGCACTGCCGGGGCGGCTGTGCGACCGCAGGGCAACCCATGCGGATGTACTGGCCGGGCCGGGCATTGTGCTGGCAGTGTGGATCATCGCAGCATGTGTGTTTGCCCAGCCGGGGCTGGCGCAGGGGTTTGATCTGTTCCGCCTGCTGGCCATCAATGGGGCGGCACTGTGGGCCTGCGGCACTGTGTTGTTACTCCGCCTGCGCAGCGGGCGGCGGTACCGCACACTTTGGACGGTTGCTGCGCTGCTGATTGCCGCCATCGGCCTGGAAGTATTCGTGGGCAACGCACCCTATTTTGCAACCCACGGCTATCAGCCCGTTGACCTGCGCGCCTATTTGCAGGATGCCCCGGCGGATGGGGAGCCGATTGCTTTGAACGATGAGCACAGTACCCTTACCTTTACCGGCATCCATCAGCCGCTGTATAACGTTGCGCTGGATGGCGTTGTCTACCAGTATGACGGCAACTATCCGCAGGATCAGAACCCGCTGTTTATCCTGTGGGTGTCCGGTACCGACGAAGCCAGCACCGCCCCGCGCCAGAGCTGGCAGTGGCAGGCGGCCCCGCGAGCGGCACGCAGCCTGGTGCGCACGCTGGATTTTTCCGGCGCGGTGGATACCCTGACCCTGCAAGCGGAGGGCTATAGCGGAGAGTACCGCAGTTATGACCTGAACTATACCGTGCAGGCGGTTCTGGCCAATGTACCCCGCCCGATGGATTTCTCGCTGCTGCGGCTGGCAGTGGTGTATCTGGCACTGCTGGCCTTGTGGGGGCTGCGCCCCGGCGCTGCCGCGTGGCACGAAGCCTACTTGACCCACCGCGCCAAATACCGTCCGGCGGTGCTGGTGCTGGGCTGCATGCTCTGCCTGCTGGCCGCAGCGGCCCCCTTTGCCGATGCCCGCAACTCCGGCGTGGCGACCTCGTTTTATAATGTCGAAAACTGGGACGGCGAAAGCCGCATCACCTTCACCCAGCATATCAGCGATTGGCAGAATGATTCCGCTGCGCAGTACGGCGCTCTGGCCCACAGCCTGCTGAATGGCCGCCTGGATCTGCAGCGCGACCCGCCCGCCGCCATGGCGGAGATGCAGAACCCTTACGATACCGCCGCCCGTCAGAGCGCGGCTCCGGATGCTTTGTGGGATGTTGCTTATTATCAGGGGCGGTACTATGTTTACTTTGGCATTGTGCCGTGCCTGCTGTTCCAGCTGCCGTTTGAGCTGCTGACCGACGTACCGGACCTGCCGCCCAGCTTGGCAATGATCGTGATGGCCTGGCTGCTGATTTTGGCAGTGTTTGGTTTGGTGCGGCAGGCTACGCAGCGCTGGTTCCCGTCCGCCTCAGCGGCGGCCTGCCTGCTGGCTGCGGCGGGCATTGCGGGCGGTAGCCAGGTGTACTACCTGCTGCTGCGCCCCTCGGTGTATGAATACGCCATCCTGTGCGGCGCGGCATTTGTGCTGCTGGCCCTGTGGCAGTGGCTGTGCGCCGCCAACACCCCGGTGCAGTACCATGGCAAAATCATGCTGCACATGGCGCTTGGCAGCCTGTGCATGGCGCTGGTGGCGGGATGCCGCCCCCAGATGGAGCTGTTTGCCGTGCTCTGCCTGCCGATCTTCTGGCCGCAGTATATCCGGCAAAAACGCTTGCGCAGCAAGCAGGGAATAACCGAAGCCATCGCCTTTGTTCTGCCGGTTATTCTGGTAGCCCTGGGGCTGATGGCCTACAATGCCGCGCGGTTCGGCTCGCCGTTTGATTTTGGCGCCAATTACAACCTGACCAGCAACGATATGACCCACCGCGGCTTCCGCATTGGGCGGCTGGCCCCGGCGTTGTTCACCTATTTCTTGTCCCTGCCGGTGGTGCAGGCGGTGTTCCCCTACCTGGCGGGTACCAAAATGCAGACAAACTTTATGGGTATGACCATTACCGAAGTATTTTACGGCGGTGCCCTGGTCAGCCTGCCGCTGCTGTGGGCCTTTGCGGCCCTGCCTTTGCTGCGCCGCCGTATGGCAAGGCAGAAAGACCTGCGCGCCATGGTGCTGCTGCCCGTGCTGCTGGCTGTTATTCTGGCCGCGTTGGACTGCCAGATGGCCGGTGTGCTCTACCGCTATCTCAGCGACTATTTAACCCCGCTGCTGTTCGCCGCCGCATTGGTCTGGCTGTGGGCCGAAAGCGCCCTTGCCCCGCGTGTGCAGGCCGCCGCATCGGGCAGCATCCTGCATACCGTGCAGCACATGCTGCAGGGGGCGATGCTGGCAGCTGTTGCCGTGGGGATCTGTTACAGCTTCTGTGTCTACTTTGCTGCGGAACCGGGCCTTCTGGGCCAGAATCCCGCGCTGTACCAGAATGTCAGCCGTCTGGTGCAGTTCTGGCTGTAAAATCAGGGCGAAAACAAAATTCAGCAAAATTCAAATTAGGGCAATACCGCATAATTCTAAGTGCCGATACGGCGAGCGAGGTGCGGC
>ERZ791741.2675-NODE-2675-length-12185-cov-3.089365_pt1 | contig 12185 bp, 7 predicted proteins | sample MGYA00510040_ERZ791741 | MGnify/ENA primary metagenome ERZ791741 (study PRJEB30046, sample SAMN00791960) | human gut metagenome | study: EMG produced TPA metagenomics assembly of the A metagenome-wide association study of gut microbiota in type 2... | reverse complement strand
AGATTATTCTGCAAGTGATTCCCGTAATTTTTGCTGTCCCAGTTGGAGATCTGCATTATCCAGACGGCAGCAGGATAACAAATGTCATTAACTATAATACATATCTTCGTGACCTTATAGCAAACCACCCTGCTGTAGCTGCCGCAGGCAAAACGCAGGAGGTAGGAGCAAACGCACATACTGTTGAGGAAGCACTTGACATTATCAAAGATGATGTTATAAGGGAGCTTAACATAGCGGCAAATACAAATACCGCCAAAGATGCAGAACCAGTAAATGCAGAATATCAATCTTTTCCTCTTTTTGACGAGGAAGATTATGATGATCTTAATTCGGTAGAGCAGATCATACGCAGAAATATAACCAGCGGCTACACGGTTGACTGTTTATATTATTATCATATCGACTTCTGGTCAACCTTTGTGCTTATGCTTGCAGTGGCTATCTGCCTTATTTTCAGCGGAATAAAAATAGCAACTACGCTATTTGAAATAATGTTTGCACAGCTCATTACACCCTTTATCATAGCAACAGACCTTAACGGCTCAGGCAGGGCTAAAAAAGCTATCCAGAATATGCTGCTTTCAAACATAATTCTTATGATAGTTGTAATTCTTTTAAGAATATACATAGCCGTTATATGGGGCATAAAAGGGTCGGAATACGGCAGCAATTTTGCGGTAATGCTCATAGTTATAATAGCAGGCGCAAAGTTTGTGATAGACGGTCCAGAGGTGTTGACAAAGCTGTTCGGCATTGACGCAGGCGTTAAGTCAGGTGCAGCCACAATGATGGCTATCAACCAATCAATGCAAATGGGCAGTTATGCCACAATGGGACTTGCTCGTGCAGGAAGCAGCGTTGTACATGGTGCAAGTAATATAGCAAAGCATACCGCAAGCAGCGCAGCAGGAGCAGTAAAAGGCTTTGCAGGCGGCGTATATGGCGGTATACACGGCGGTGATACTACCCCTGGAAAGATAGGAAAAGCTATAGGCGGAGCGGCTGTTGGAACTGTAACAGGCGCTGTCGGCGGAGCTTTCGGTCATACTAATGCAGGCGCAAAGGCAGCTTATGCAGCAACAAATCCAGGCTCAATAAAAGATACATTCTCAAATGCAAAAGACAACATTGCCAATAACGTAAAAGAGTCTGTAGGAGAGGGCTTTTCATCAGGCGGCGCAGGCAGTGTTTCAAAAGGTGCTGACGGAAAGGACGGCTTAAATGGCGCTAACGGCATGAATGGAGCTAAAGGCGACAGAGGTGCGCAAGGCGCAGCAGGCAAAGACGGCACAAATGGAACTGACGCAAGAGCCGATAACAACAGCGGAAACAGCAACAATAACAGCAATAATAACGGCACGTCTCAGCCTGCTCGTGGCAGTGGCTTTGACGTTCCGACATCATCAGGTGAAAATAGCAACAATGCCACTAGCAAGAGCGGCAACGGTTTGAATATTCCAAATCCTGCAAGCAGCAATACCGCCAGTGCAGGAAACGGCGGCAGCTGCTCTGACGCTCCAAAACCGACAAACAGCAGTGAGCCGAATAATAACAGCGGCAGCGGCTTCAATAAGGAAGGAGAAAACTAAGCTATGGGAGTAGTACCGAAAAAAACTAAAGCGGAGCAGCGTATATTTAGACACATAAACCTTACCAAAATAGTTGGCTTTATAGTTACTCTTTTGGTAGCCTCGCAGTTATCAGGAATGTTGGTCAGCTCTAAGCTGGGCATTCCTTTTATCATATTCTGTGGCGCAGTGTTTATTATTATGAGTGGCAAAAGCCCCTCTGACCCCTGCAAATGCTTTGCAGAGGCTTGGCTTGAGTGGCTCAGCTTTCTTATGACAAATAAAACGCTGCATAAGCACAAGGAAGGAGAACAAAATAATGAAAAAGAAGTCATCGACATTGAAAAGTAAAATCGAAACTTCCAAAGGCTTTGCGAGAGAAAAAAAGACCAAAAAGCTGAAAGATGATCCGTCAAGCATAATGTCACGTCTGTCATTTGAAAGCATACATAACGGAATAGTCGAGCTGAAAGTAAAAGGCAAGCCGCTCAAAATGGGCGTGCTTGCAGTATCGGGAATGGATATATTTGACCTTAATGACTATGACCGCAACACTGTTTTCAATAATTTTGCGAAAGCAACATTATCCATAGGCACAGGTCACAAGTATGTTTTCACATCAAAAACGCCATATCTTGCTAATCAAAAAGCTTTTATAAAATACAAAAGTCAGCAGAGCATAAACAGATATTCCGAATATCTGCTCAATGAACAGTACGAGCTGTTTGACAGCTTTGAGAGCAGCCATTTTGACAGAATGGCGTATCTTTTCATATACTCCGATGACGAGAAGAAAATCTATAACGGTGCACAACGTTTTATCAGCCATATGCGAGATATAGACGTATCGTGGTGTTCCGATGATGAAATAATCGTCACGCTTAACAAGCTTATCTGTCTGAATACAGAAAATCAGCAGCTATCTGAAAAAGGCAGCCTGAATGAGATTATTTTACCTGAGAAGATAACTTTTCGACCTAATTACTACAAAGTAAATGATGTATATGCACAGACGATAGTTGTTTATGATTATGCAGCGGAAATCGATGACCTCAAGCTGGCTCAAATGGTAATACAATCTGATGATACCATAGTATGGGATATAAGCATATCTGAAAAGGATAAAGTCATAGATGAGATAAGTGCATCCCTGCGTGAGTTAGAGTCACGAGGAGGAATTATTCAAGACGCTGCCGATAAGATAGATACAAATACCGAGTATCAAAAGCTTGAGATCATTTATCAGAACATAAAAAACGGCAATGAGCAGATATATTATGTTACGCTCAGGTACATTCTGAAAGACACCTCACTTAGCTCTTTGAGCAAGCGTTCAAAAGAGCTTATCCACGAACTGCAGCTCAGCGGTCTGTCTGCGTATATACCGACAAATACCACACAGCATGAGTTTCTTTCTGTTATCGATGATAAAAGCAACACTATTCAGACACCGTTTCCTGTTTTTGATACACTGTCAAGGCAGTTTCCTTTCTATTATCAGTCACATATCGATGATACAGGACTTTTCTTTGGATTCACGGAAACAGGCGGTTTGAATATTCTAAACACATTTAAAAGGACAAAGAACCGTAACTCATTCGATCTGCTTGCGTTCGGTCTGAAGGGCGGCGGAAAATCAGTTACTTTTAAATCAATGCTTGAGGATCAGCTTCTTTTGGGCAATAAGGTAATGGTACTCGATATCGAAAGTGAATATCAGCCTATGGCTAAAGTTTACGGCGGTCAGACAATAAAAATCAACAGCAGCTCAAAAATAAATCCCCTTCAAATATGCAAGGTAGTCGATGCAAGAGTTGATGATGAAATCTCACCTGAGGACGAGGCAAGAGAGAATTTTGCCACAGAGATGTCACGAATACGCACATTTATGTCTATGTATATACCTGAAATAGATATGTATACTATGGAAATCTTCATGGATCTTGTGACAGAATGTCTATCTGACAAGGGCATTTTCCCCGAAACAGATATAACACTTTTTGAACCTGATAAGTTTCCCTGCTTTACCGATGTGAACAACAAAGTCACTGAAAAGCTGTCACAAACGGATTCACTGCCTAAAAGAAAATATGACGCATACTGTAATATACAAGTATACATAAAGCAGCTTTGTGGCAAGGGTGCATACGCCGGTATGTTTGACGGAGTAACGAACATTGATGAAAAAAGCAACGATCTTATCATCTTCGATGTTAAGAGCATCAGTGAAATGGCTGACAATGTTTATAACGCACAGTTGTTCAACATACTCACTATAATGTGGGCTACCATATGCAAAAACATAGGATATAATCAAAACGTTATCAATCCATGGGATATGCGAAACGTTGTGTGCCTTATTGATGAAGCACACCGTTTCATTTCCATAAAATACCCTCAGGTAACGGAGTTTATAGAAAAACTATGTCGCCGTACACGAAAATATTTTGCAGGGCTATGGTTCGCAACGCAGTCGATACTTGACTTTATCCCAGACGGAAATCTTGCGGCAGCTGGCTCGATCAAGGTTATTTTCTCACTTGTCCAGTACAAAATGATACTCAAACAATCGCCGGAAAGCATTGAAATTCTTCATCAAGCCTTTCCTCGTTTTTCATATGCAGAGCTCAGAGAAAGCACAGCATTTGAACCGGGACAAATGCTTTTGTCGTTGGACTCGGACAGAGATAAGCTCCATTGCAGAAGAATAGTCGGAGCAAGACAGCTATTGTATATGGGCAATGCTCAGGACAGGATCGAGATCATACACAACTGCTTTTCGCTCTATTACAACGAGCACACTAAGCAGGAATATGGTCTTATGCTGAGAAAAATGGACGCTGATTATTTCAGAAAATGCTTTCTTGCAGAAACATATTCTTACCTAAAAATCGAACAGCACATAAGCCAATATATCGACACTGTTATCATTCAAATGGTTGATAATCTTATAAAAGAACTTCTTCAGGCAGCTGGAACGGAGGCGACAAGATGAAAGTAGTAAGTCCAAAAGCGAGCAGTAAGATATATAAGATATTCACTATTGTTACTGCTGTTCTGGCTGTTTTGTTTCTCACATCCAACAGTTGGATAGCCTCACTTACATACAAAAGCAAAAGCAACGGCTATAACAAAACAATGTCACTTAACGGCTATAATATCAAGGTGACAGACGCAGCGTATTACGACAATGTATGCGAATTTGTCATAAAGTGCCGCATTTCAGGTTCTGACACTGGAGCTACATATCCTGAGGTTACGGCTGTAAATTTTGACGATGACCTTACAGATCATAAGTTCACAGCAGGCAATAAGTATGACGATTATTCAAGAAAGATCACAGTAAAAAATCCGCCGTCGAATTTCAAAATAATGCGTGTGGTTATTAAAACTTCTATGCCTGACACAAAATATGATGACGCATATGACGAGTTTGGTGAGAAGATACCGGCGCACACCGAAAAAGGAAAAACTATCACACTTAGAGTAACTATAGACAGAAAAGATATGCAGACCCAAGCCGTGAAAATAGTTCCGGGGTACTCTGAGGAAAGCTCAAATTCAAGCACAACAAGCAGTTTATACAACTCTGAAACAGCTAAAATCACGAGCCAACAAGCTGTAGCAGTGACAACACAAGCTGCAGCACCAACCACACATGATCTGAGTGAAAAGGCTGCCGAAGCATCTCAAACGAGCAGGACTACCACGGAGAAACGACAGCCTGCAACAGCAGAAATGAACACGCAGCCTGCCGAAACAAAGGATTACAATGAGCCTGCATATGCGCCGCCGCAGACCACCGGCACGACACATAATGAGCCTGCATGTGCACCACCGCAAACCACAGCAGCAACACATAATGAGCCTGCACAAGCTGAAACCACCACAACACAGGCAAGGGTATATTCCATAAAACTCACAACAGAATTTGAGTACAATGACGTTCAGATTAAGATAGGCGAACACACTCAGCTTCGTGCAGAAGTCAAACCCGATAACGCCGTAAATAAAAACGTAAAATGGGAAAGCAACCGTTCGGACATAGCAACAGTTGACAGCAATGGAAGGGTCACAGCAGTTGCAAAAGGCAAAGCTATCATATCCGCAGTAACAGAAGATAAGGGCTTGCAGGCAAGCTGTATGGTGACCGTCAAGGAATAGAAAAGAGGTAATAAAAATGCTATTTAACAACTCGTCAAATAAAATAAGAATCATAGGATTCTTAGTTTCAGAAGTAAAAATCATCAATGCCTATGCAATAGAATTTCTTATAGCCGTACCGAGAAAAGTCAAAAAAGGAGAGCAAGGATTTAATGATGTTTTCACTGTATATGCCAACGAGGCAAGCACGATCTCCTTTGCAAAAAATCATTTGCACAAAGGCTGTGTAGTAGTTGTAAGGGGAGAATTGAGAACCTTTACGGACAAATCAGTGAAGATATGCAGCAGTGATATAACCATTTCGTCACAGAACAAGTGAGGTGAAAACGTTGGAGAATATTCTTTTTGAATACCCGGTACGAGAAGAAAACAGTTCATTAGATGAAGAATTTCAGGTGTTAAAAAAGCAGCTAACGAAGCTTAAATATGCCGTGATGATATCATCTTTTTGTGCATTGACAATGTATTTTTTATCTGCATTTTTTGCAAAAGCAGAACTGATTTTTTATTTTCTGACAGCACTTTTTGTGTTTATCGCAATGATAACAGGCAAGATTTTTGTGCGGTATCCTAAGCATCTTTTGCACATAAAAGCTACAGAAAATGAACTGCAGCTTGCTTACTATAAAGACAAAAAAAGCACACACACCTTTGCATATAGTGAAATAGAAGAAATACATTTTGCAGATAAAAGTTATACGGCTGTCTGTATTAAACGTGAGGGCAGAAAGCCGATATTGTTCGAGCTGAATAAGGATACACCTGAGCAGGGCTTTTTCCTTTTTACTATTCAGAAAATACTGCCTGCTGTTTGCAAAACAAACAGCAAAGAGATAGTAAAAAAATATGGTGATGAAGATGATTATTACAACAGAATTTACGAGGGGAATAATTAAAAATGGATATAAAAATAAGAAATATCTCTCCACAGGTCATAAGCGAGATAGACAAAATAGCCAAACAAGAGGGTGTTTCGCAAAACACCCTTTATAATAAAATCATTTCTGACTATGTCAAATGCAATGACGATTTTGTTATAAACATACTTCCTGCTATCGTTCGCTCGCTTGTAAACAGCGAGCTTGAACGCTTATCTGAGGGAGCAAAAACAACGATAAATAATGTGTATATTGCAGCACAAAAAATGATGAAAACAACAGAAAAAATTGATAATCTGCTTACAGAAACGCTTAAAAATTCAACAGAAAACTCAATTACAAATGAGGAAATTCTCAGGGTACTCGAAATTTCAGACAAAGATAATTCATAAATAGGGCGGTTTTGTTTACACAATAGAAATATATACAGATTATTGCAGCGATAAAAGTATATACTTTGGATATATTTTTACATAATAAGGGATATTTAATATATCCAAAAGATATATCGACCAAAAAAGCGGATATAAAAAGGATATATAATTGAAATGTCTACCAAAAAACGTATATCAAAAAGATATACTTATAAGTTGCATGGGGGTCATGGCAGCACACTTTAAACCTCGGTTTTACCGAGGTTTACAAACGGCGTGGGGGTCACGCCTTTATGCTCTTGAGCAACCGATTTTAACTTAGAGTAATAGAAATTAAATTCAAAATCAGAAAAGGACTGATAAAAATGCCTGTAAAAAAATTAATTACACTTACAGAGGAAAATTTTCAAAAACTGCAAGAGATACAACGCTTGCGAGGAATTACAACAACGAGCGGCTGCGTGACGGCATTGATAAATGACGCATACAATAGTGACCACGATAAAACCGCCGATGATACACAGCTGAGAGAGATCGCAGCAAATGTAGACAAGCTGCTGATGATCGCACGAGAAAGCGAGAGTATGATATATCAGGAGCGTGACGGAATCAACACACTCCTGCATTTTTACGAGGTGCAGGAATACCAGTCGGCAGACAAGCGACTGACAGACAGCAAGCCCCACGATGTGCTTAATAAGTCTGCTGAAAATTATCAGCAACTTGTGCACTGGCGATCACTCGACAAAGGTGTTTCGGCACTGCAGGATCAAGGCAATGAGGAGAATGACGCTGAATGACCCCAAATATATTTCATAAATGCGAATTCGTGTACAGCTGGCGTATAAGCGGTGACGGCGGCACTGTGCTGTTTGACTTTCTCAGTTATATGCTGCGTCCAGAGGCTTTCGAACCCAGCAAGCACGCTGATGAAATGGAATATGTATATTCGGAGTTCATACCAAACGAAAAGAGTCAGGCACAGGATATAAAAAAAGAACGATCCTATGGAGCGTTTACAAGCACTAAAGATAATTTGACCGCCGCTGATCTGGATAAGATACGGCAGCAGGAACGAGCAAGCCGTTCAGAGGGCTGCCCTAAGTATGCAGGTGTTATATCATTTGATAATGCATATCTGCGAAAAAATGATTTCATTGTAGGGAATATGCTAGACAGACAAGCACTTGTGGACGCTGCACGAAAAGGCATTAACGCTATGATAGATAAATCGCAAAAGCTTGACGCCAACAACTGTTACTGGGTAGGTGCTATCCATGTAAACACAGGCAACGTTCACATACATTATCAGCTTGTGGAATATCACAGACTTGAGGACAGACGCATTACATACAAAAACAAAGGTCAAGACGATATCGAGCAGAAAGCTTTCAACGCTTTGAAAACTGAAATGACGCACTTCATTGACAAAAGTGCCGCCGCTGCTAACCTTACTGAATTTCAAAGAAACGTGCTTGCACCTCATATCAAGTCCGAGTTTGCAAGCAGTATTCAAAAAATAAACGCACTTATCGACAAGCTTCCTGATGACCTAAAAAACAGCGGCAAGCAGTGGTGGTATGCAAAACAAAATGATGTGACAAAAAACGAGATTGACAGTTGTATCAGATCTGTCATATCAGAAAATCAAACTTTGCAAATAATGTTTGACACATATCTTCATAAGCTCGACAGCACACAAGCAATGTTCCGAAACAGATACGGACAAAATTCAAGGTGGGCTGAGTATAAAGAACATCAGCTTCACGATCCGTCAGGGTTTTACTCCAGAGTAGGAAACTCATTTCTTTCTATCTGCCGTGAATACTACAACACAAAGAATGTCAATTTTGAACCACCTGAGGATCTGCAATCCCATATAGATCTTGATAATACTTCTTACTTTCCCAAAACGAAAACGTATCTGTCTGAAAAAGAAAGCGAAGGCTTTTCTGAGAAAAATGAGCCTGACTACAACAACAGTATTTCCTCGCAGAAATCAAAAGTGTATCTGTCTGAAAATAAAAAAGATGATTTAGAGGATGCTATGCCTTATGACTCTTTAGAAAACTCTGATATCCCTGATGATTTGGAAATGTACCTATCTTCAAGAAATTATGATGAGTTGTATGAACCAAATGCTCCTGACTACAACTCGGATATTTTTCCGCAAGAGCCTGAAGCGTATCTGTCTGAAAATGATAAAAGCGATCAGGCAGTGGAACGTCTACGCATAGATTGGAGCAAGAACTATAAGCTTGCCCTCGACTATATGTACGGAAATGAACAGAACAAATCAGAAGTCATAAAGAAAGACCCCGAAAAAGCTTTTGAAATACTCTCAATAGAAAGCAAAAGCGGAAATATTATCGCAACATATGACATAGGCAAGCTTTATGACAGCCAAATGCTAAAATCCAATGACGGCGATACACTAAGTCAGCAATATTACAGCAAAGCCTTTGAAGATTTTCACAAACTGCTGTCCATAGTAAGCATGAGTGATGACAAACGTGATAATTGGACAAAGTCCTATCTCAACTATCGCATAGGTAAAATGTATGAATATGGTCTTGGAGTTACTCAAGACTATAGCTCAGCTATAGAGCATTATAAGCTGTCTGAAAATAAATATGCTTATTTTGCTCTCGGAAATATATACAAATACGGCTCTGGTGTTGAAACAGACTATGCCAAAGCATTTGACTATTATATGCGCTCACTAAGCAGCAAAGGCGGAATGCCGTTCGCAAGTTATGCCGTAGGACAAGCTTATGAACTGGGACAAGGAGTAGAAAAAGACCTATCAAGTGCGCATAATTTTTACGCTGAAGCTTTAAAAGGTTTAGAGAAAGTATTCACGAAAAACCATGACGATAATATCAGCTACAAGATAGGTATGATGTATCTGAATGGCAAAGGAACGGATATAGACCTTGAATGTGCTGAAAAATATCTGCTGCTCTCGGCGGACTCCAATAACTATAAAGCACAATATATGCTCGGTAAGCTCTATCAGAGCGACAACAAAAAAGATCTTCAAAAGGCTGAAAAAGTCCTGATAAAGGGTGCTGAAAACGCACAGGATAAAACAGGATTGTGTGAATATAGTCTTGGCAAGCTGTATCTTTCACAAGAGAGATATGACAAGGCGACATCATACTTAGAACGTTCAGCAGCAAAAGATAATTACTATGCAGCATACACTCTCGGAAAACTCTATCAGAAGCAATTCAATGACGATGCTCTTGCAGAAAAGCACCTTATGCACGCTGCTGAGCATAAGGATGATGTTATGGGAATAGCAGCTTATCGCCTCGGCAAGCTGTATTTAGCTCAAGAAAAATCCACAGATGCTGCTGCGTACCTTCAACGATCTGCGGCAAAAGACAACTATTTCGCCGCCTATGCTCTCGGAAAACTGTATCATGAGCAATTTAACGATAATACACAGGCTGAGAAATACCTTATTCAAGCTGCCGATCACAAAGACGATACTATGGGTATAGCAGCTTATCGCCTCGGCAAGCTGTATCTGTCTGAAAATAACAGACGAAAAGCATTGCAGTATTTCACGAATGCCGCTGACAAAGATAGCATACCTGGAATGTATGCTGCAGGGAAAATTCTTCTTGATAGCAGAAAATCAACAGAAGTTTCAAAAGGAATACGCTACCTTTCATCAGCCGCCGATAAGGACTTTGAGCCTGCGATATACACTCTGGGCAAATATTATAGCTCATTCAATAATACAAAAGCTAAAGAATACCTTAAGCGTTCTGCGTTTGAATACAACGATCCAAATGCACAGTATATTCTTGGAAAAGTGTATCTGTCTGAAAATAAAAACGAAATGGCTGAAAAGTGCTTCCGTCAGTGCGCTTTAAACGGCAACAACAGTGGACAGCTCGCTTATGGTTTAATGCTGCTTCGTGACGGTCAAAAGAAAGCAGCATATCAATGGCTGAGAAAGTCAGCACGCTCAGGCAATGACATTGCTAAAAAGATAATAAGCGGTAAAAAAGCGGATATACCATTTGAATTCAGACTTGCAGGCTGTATGCAGGCGCAGAGGACACTTCTTCATAAATCATCAAGTATGCTGCGCAACGCCCTTAAATCTGAGGAAGCAAAAACCGCACGTCTTATGAGAGAATTTGAGATCGAGCAGGAAATGGCGAAAGCAAAAGAACAATATCATAGCATATAAAGGGGAACTAATATGGATCTTGAAAAACTTAAGCGCATAAAAAATCTTATCATCGCAAAAATTCTTTTTGTATTTGGCTGGATATATGATCTTGCTATGCGTATTTTAAATGCGGTGAATAAAACACCTATTGAAAAAGACAAAGACCGCCGAAATGTCAGAATAAAACAATTTGCAATAGCTACATCGATACTATATGTGATCTTTAACAGCATTTTCATCTATGTTATAAAGTCATTGAGAAGTATAAGCGCCGTCAATGGCAGTGCAGATTATTCAAGAACGCACTTTATGCCGTGGAATATCATTGTTCCACCCGGATTTATGATGTTCATTTTTGAGATAATTCTTTCTCTTATAGTTGGTCTGGGAATAACGGTAAAACTGCATACACTCTACCGAATGAAAAATGACAGCAAGAACGTTAAGGGTGACAACAAGTTTATGGAGGACAACGAACTGTTAGATCATTTTCTGGCAGTGCCTATGGATAACATCACTTCAGCAGAAAAGGCAGGAATGCTCATAGGAGAAAGCAACGGCGTCTACTACATCGAACCGGGCACATACAACACAATGACCGTAGGTGCTCCACGTTCCGGCAAGGGTGAATGCTACGTGCTGCCAAGCCTGAGGCTTATGGCGAATGCAAAAGAAAAGCCCTCTGTTATCGTTAATGATATGAAAGGCGAGCTGCTTGAACTGACCTATAAGGAATTTGCCAGAAACGGCTACAAGATAGTTACTCTTAACCTTATCGATACTGACCGTTCGGACTGTTGGAACCCTCTTCAGCTTATTATTGACGAGTACCTCACAGCTAAACACGGCAACAATGACTTGTCGCAGACTTCAAAGCTCGTCAGCTCATTCGCTCACTGCCTTACAGACGATACCCAGAGCGAGGCTATATGGACAGACTCCGCAAGGTCGCTGCTCAGTGCCCTTATATACTATTTCTTAGATAAAGGCTATGAGAAAAATGATA
>ERZ791741.2670-NODE-2670-length-12200-cov-4.222972_pt1 | contig 12200 bp, 10 predicted proteins | sample MGYA00510040_ERZ791741 | MGnify/ENA primary metagenome ERZ791741 (study PRJEB30046, sample SAMN00791960) | human gut metagenome | study: EMG produced TPA metagenomics assembly of the A metagenome-wide association study of gut microbiota in type 2... | reverse complement strand
ATCTCATTGTCGTGAATACCGATACGGTTCCGCCTCCAGGGGAAAGGGCACATGGTCCAGCAGGCGCAGGCCGCGCTCCGCCAGCCGGGCGCCCCACTGAAAGCCCATCTCCCGGTGGGTGCCCCGCAAGGTCAAATGATTCATGTGTATTCGCTCCTTCCAGTTCTGTCAGGAGCCGCCGGCAGCTCTGCCCTTACCATAGAACAATAAAAAATTGTTGTCAAGCAGAGATTTTTTATTTGTTTTTTCAGGAGATTCAGGGGAAATTATTTTCTTTTTCCCATCCGCAACCCGTGGTTGACATCTGGGAAACCCGCCGGTGGTTGCGCTTTTTCCCGCTCTCTGGTATGGTGAGGGCAAAGGAGTTGATACCATGCGGGAGCAGCAGACCCTGGGCCGCCGCATCCAGGAGGCCCGAAAGGCCGCCGGCCTCTCTCAGGAATCCCTGGGGGAGCGGCTGGGCGTCAGCCGCCAGGCGGTGAGCAAGTGGGAGGCGGACGCGGCCGTGCCGGAACTGGAGAACCTGATCGCCATGAGCCGGATCTTTGGCGTCACCATCGGCGCCCTGCTGGGAGTAGAGCCGGAAGCGGCGGAGGACCGTTCCGAAAAAGATGCCCCGGAAGCCCCCGGTGAAGGCGTGGAGGGCACCGCCCCGGCGGGGGAGCTGACCGACCGGGAGCTGGCGGCAGTGGAGGCCATCGTACAAAAATATCTGGAGGCGGTCCGGCGCCCCCGGTGGAGCCGGCGGCGGAAGTTCCTCGCGGGCGCGGCAGTCTGCGCGGTCCTGGTGCTGGCGGCCGCAGGTCTGTGTCGGCACTATTCTAACCTGCGGGGCCAAATCGATGAGATCCAGTACCAGGTCGGCGACATCATCAATATCCTCGGCGAGCAGCATGTCTCCCTCTCCGGCCTTATGCGGGAACAGCGCAGCATCATCAGCGACTATTCCGTCCAAATTCAGGACTATGATCTGGAGAAAGCGGTGTGGTATCTCACCGCCAGTGTGACGCCCAAGGAGTATACGGCGGACACCGTGGCCACCTTCACCGCCCAGACCAACACCGGCAAAACGGAATCGGCCCAGGCCCGGAACGACGGCGGCGTCTTTACGGTGGAGAACTGGGCCGTGCCCATGGGTGAGCCTGTGCCGCCTGGTGTCATGGATGCGGACGATGATGAGAGCGGCTCCCTGGTCCAGGTATCCGTGACCCTCACCGACGGGGACACCAGCCAGATAGAATCCCTGGAAACGCTGTACGAGGACCCGTCCGCCTATCAGCTGTGGATAAACGGCAACTGGGGGGAAGAGTGGGAGAACAGTTGTCTCCTGTTCCAGGAGCTGGACCTGCAGATCAGCAACGAAACCGACATTCCGTTGGAGCTGACAGATGCAGAGCTTGCGCTCTTTTCCAACGACGATGCCGTCCCGGTGTGGTCCGCGCCCCTCACCACCGCCGTGGACCTGTGGAACCAGCAGGGCTATGTGCAGATGCACGTGCCCATGGGGCCGGAGGACCCAGTGCCGCTGCACCCCGGAGACACCCTGGTAGTGGCCGTCCGCATCGCCGACAACCACGGCCGGAACGACTGGCGTCCGTTTTATTACTGGCAGAACGACAACGGCACACTGTTAGGCTATGTTTCCGCACCTGACGACTGGCAGCCCGGCGACCTGATCCCCATTGAAAATTCGTAAAAACCGCCCCGGAGTTTTGATACTCCGGGGCGATTTTCCGTTCTCTTACTTCATCAGCTCATACATGACGGCCTTGATGGTGTGCATCCGGTTCTCCGCCTCGTCAAAGACGATGGAGGCCGGGGACTCGAACACCTCGTCGGTGACCTCCATGGCCTCCCGTCCGAACTTCTCGCCCATCTCTTTCCCCACCTTGGTCTTGTGGTCATGGTAGGCGGGCAGGCAGTGCATGAACCTGCACTGGGGCCCGGCGTTGTCCATCAGGGCCTTTGTCACCTGATAGGGCGCCAGGGCGGCAATGCGCTCCTGCCAGACCTCCATCGGCTCCCCCATGGAGACCCAAACGTCCGTGTACAGCACGTCGGCGTTCTTGACAGCTTCCATGGGGTCTTCAATGAACTCCAGCACCGCGCCGGTCTCGGCGGCGAGACATAAGCAGGTATCGATCAGCTTCTGGTCCGGCATGTACGCCTTTGGGGCGCAGGCCACAAAGTGCATCCCCATCTTGGCGCAGCCCACCATCAGACTATTGCCCATATTGAACCGGGCGTCCCCCAGATACACCAGCTTGATGCCCTTGAGTCTCCCGAAGTGCTCCTGGATGGTCAGGAAGTCTGCCAGGATCTGGGTGGGGTGGAACTCATTGGTGAGGCCGTTGAACACCGGCACCCCAGCGTAGTTTGCCAGCTCCTCCACAATTTCCTGTCCGAAGCCCCGGTACTCGATGCCGTCGTACATCCGGCCCAGCACCCGGGCGGTGTCGGCGATGGACTCCTTCACACCGATTTGGCTGCCAGTGGGACCCAGGTAGGTGGAACCCATGCCTAAGTCCTGGCAGGCCACCTCAAAGGCACACCGGGTCCGGGTGGAGGTTTTTTCGAAGATCAGAGCCACGTTCTTCCCCTCCAGATACCGGTGGGGAATGCCGGCCTTCTTTTTGGCCTTCAGATCTGCTGCGGTGTGCAGGAACTGCTGGATCTCCGCCGGGGTAAAGTCCAGGAGCTTTAAAAAATGGGTGTGGTTTTCCATGGGTGTCTCCTCTCTGTCCCGCCATGGGCGCTTTTATCATTTAGTCCGGGAAAATTGTGTAAAATTCTCCGGTTATAGTTAGGGTTATAGTTAGTGTTATAGTTAGTGTTAGTGTTAGAGTTATAGCGGGTGTTCGTGTAAGTGCCGGAGTCACGGCGGGGCGCAGCAGGTCCCCGGCCGGAGCGAAAAAGACAGATTCAGGAGAGCGTCTTTTTCAGGATCTCCAGCCCCTGGTCCATCTCCTCTTGGGAGATCACAAGAGGCGGCAGCAGCCGCATACCCGGTCCGGCGGTCAGCACCAGCAGGCCGTTTTCGATCAGCTTGCTTGCGATCTCCTTATTGGTCCAGCCGTCCTTCACCTGGATGCCGATCATCAGCCCCATGCCCCGGGTGGCGCCGAAGCAGGGCAGGTCCAGCGCCTCGATCTGGTTACGCAGATACGTGCCCTTGGCCCGGACGTCCTCCAGAAACGCGTCCGTCAGCGTCTCCTGCACCACCAGACCGGCGGCAGCGCACACCGGATTGGCGCCGAAGGTGGTGGCATGAGTGCCGGGGCCCAGCACGTCCCGGCATTTCTCATTGGCCAGAATGCCGCTCATGGGCAGTCCCCCGGCAATGCCCTTGGCGAAGGACGCCACGTCCGGCAAAATGCCGTACTGCTGGAAGGCGAAGAGGCTGCCCGTCCGCCCTACGCCGGTCTGGACCTCGTCCACCAGCAGCAGCCAGTCCTTCTCCGCGCACAGTCTGGCAACGGCCTTCACATAGTCACGGTCCAGGGGCAGCACGCCGCCCTCGCCCTGGACCAGCTCCATCATGACGGCACACACGTCGTCCCCCGCCGCGGCCTCCAGGGAGGCAAGGTCGTTGGCGTCGGCATACCGGAACCCCTCGGTGAAGGGGAAGAAATAGTTGTGGAACACGTCCTGGCCGGTGGCCGTCAGGGTGGTGATGGTGCGGCCGTGGAAGGAGTTGTTCAGAGTGACGATGGCGGCACGGCCCCTGCCGTACTTGTCGAAGCTGTACTTTCTCGCCAGCTTAATCATGCCCTCGTTGGCCTCGCCGCCGCCGTTGGCGAAGAATACGCTGCTCATGCCGGTCCGCTTGCAGAGGATCTCCGCCAGCCGGGCCGGTGGCTCGGTGTAGAACAGGTTGGAGGTGTGGCCGATCTTCCCCGCCTGCTTGGCGATGGCGTCCACCCAGGGCTGACAGCCATAGCCCAGATCGCTGACGCCGATGCCGCTGGTGAAGTCGATGTAGGCGTTGCCCTCGGGGTCGTAGAGCGTGGCGCCCTGTCCATGGTCGATGGCCACCGGGAAGCGGCCGTAAGTGTTCATGATGTACTGCCCGGTCAGGGCCTTGATCTCTTGGCTGGTCATGGGATCAGTCCTCCTTTTTCAACATGGTGCCGATGCCCTCATCACTGAGGAGCTCAATGAGAATGGAATGGGGAATGCGTCCGTCCAGGATGTGGACCCGCTCCACGCCGCCGGCGATGGCGTCCACACAGCACTCCATCTTGGGGATCATGCCCCCGGAGATGATGCCCTGGGCCACCAGGCCCGGCACGTCGTAGGTGTGGACCACGTGGATCAGCGTCTCCTCGTCCCTGGGATTGCGCAGCAGGCCCCGCACGTCCGTCAGCAGGATCAGCTTCTCCGCCCCCATGGCGGCTGCCAGCTTGGAGGCGGCGGTATCCGCGTTGATGTTGTAGGCGGTGTCCGCGTCCACGCCCTGGGCCACGGTGGACACCACGGGGATATAGCCGCTGAGCAGGGCGTTTTCCACCGGCTCCGGATTCACACCCGTGATCTTTCCCACCAGGCCGTACTTCTCGTCCAGCTGCTCCGCCTGGAACAGCTGCCCATCCATGCCGCACAGGCCGATGGCCTGGCCTCCCAGCCGGTTCAGCTGGGCCACCAGATTCTTGTTGACCTTGCCGCAGAGGACGGACTGGACCACGTCCATGGTCTCGGCGTCGGTATAGCGCAGGCCGTCCACAAACCGGCTTTCGTGGCCGAGCTTCTTCAGCATCTCGCTGATCTCCGGCCCGCCGCCGTGGACCACCACCACCCGAATGCCAACCAGGGACAGCAGGATGATGTCGCACATGACAGCCCGGCGGAGTTCGTCGGACACCATGGCGTTGCCGCCGTACTTGACCACGATGGTCTTGCCGGTGAATTTCTGGATATAGGGCAGGGCTTCCACAAGCGTCCGCGCCTGCTGTGCGTGGGAGGACATCGTAACATCAACTCTTTTCTTGAAAATCGGCGGGATTCCGCCGGAGGGGGAGGGGGTGTCCCATGGGACGCGGGAATGGCAGCTATGATGACTGGACAGATGCACCCGCTACGGGGTGCGGATAGGCCGCCGGACAGCGGCCCATCTCCGCTCCCCGCAAGAGCACTATCGGGCATCCCGGTTTACGTCCGGTAATCCCCGTTGATCTTCACATACTCATAGGTGAGGTCGCACCCCCAGCAGGTGCAGCTGCTATCTCCCTCGCCCATGGTGATGGCAATGGTGACATCGTGCTCCGTCAGGACCCTCTTGGCCAGATCTTCATCAAAATCCAGCCCCCGGCCCTTGGCGCACACCTGGACGCTGCCCGCCTGACTCTGGAAGGCCACATCCACCTTGTCCGGATTGAAGTCCTCCCCGGAATAGCCCATGGCGCACAGCACCCGGCCCCAGTTGGCGTCCGCACCGAAGATGGCCGCCTTGGTGAGGGCGGAGCCGATCACGGATTTGGCGACGGTCTCAGCACTCTGCTCGCTCCCGGCTCCGGTGACGGTGCAGGTGATGAGGTGGGTAGCGCCCTCCCCGTCGGAGGCCATCTTTTTCGCCAGCTCCACACACAGGGCGCGCAGGGCCTCCACAAAGGCGTCGTAGTCCGGCCCCTTCTCCGTGATGACAGGGTTCCCCGCCAAGCCGTTGGCCAGGACGCAGCACGTGTCGTTGGTGGAGGTGTCTCCGTCCACGCTGATGCGGTTGAAGCTGACCTGAACGGTCTCCAGCAGGGCGGACTTAATCATCTCCGAGGAGATGGCGCAGTCGGTGGTCAGGAAGCACAGCATGGTGCCCATGTTGGGGTGGATCATGCCGGAACCCTTGGCGATGCCGCCCATCCGGACGGTCTTGCCGCCGATAACGGTCTCCACTGCCAGCTCCTTCTTGACGGTGTCCGTGGTCATGATGGCGTGGGCGGCCGCGTCGCTGCCCGCCGCCGTGTGGGCCGCCGCCGCGCACAGCTCCGGCATCCCCTGCTCGATGACCGCCACGTTCAGCGTCTGACCGATGACGCCGGTGGCGGCTACCACCACATCCTCCGGCCGGCAGCCCAGGGCCTTGCCTGCCGCCGCGCAGACCCGCTCCGCGTTTTCCTCTCCCATGGGGGCGCAGGCGTTGGCGTTGCCGCTGTTGATAACGGCAGCCCGGGCCTTTCCGTCCGCCAGATGGCGCTTGTCCACATGGATGTGGGCGGCCTTCACGGCGTTTTTCGTATACACGGCGGCGCAGGCGCAGTCCTCGTCGGACACGATCAGCGCCACGTCCTTTTTCCAGGCCGCGTGGGTCTTGACCCCCACGTGGATTCCCCCGGCCCGGAAGCCCTGGGCGGCACACACGCCGCCGGTGATGAAGTTCAGCATCGTATCATCCTCTCTTCAACAGATAAGGGACATCTCTCCCCCGCCAAAATCAGGGCGCGCCTATCCCTTATCTCTTTTCTTCACTTTTGCCTCACAGCAGTCCAGCGGTCTCCTCAAATCCCAGCATAATGTTCATGTTCTGCACCGCCGCGCCGGAGGCCCCTTTCCCCAGGTTATCGAACAGGGCGGTGATGGTGAATCGCTCGTCATTTCCCGCCGCCACCAGGGTCAGGCCGTTGTCCCCGGCTCTGGCGTTGCCGTACAGCTTGGATCCTGCGTCCGCGCTCCCCTCCGGGGCCACATGGACCAGCTTTTCCCCGGCGTAGTGGTCCGCCAGCGCCTGCCACACCTGATGGAGGGTGGCCTCCCCTGTCAGCTGACTCCTGTGCAGGGGCACTGTGGCAGCCATGCCCTTGTAGTAGTCATCCACGATGGGCGTGAACACCGGGGGCTTTTTCAGGCCGCAGAGCTTCTGCATCTCCGGCAGGTGCTTGTGGGCCTGGGTCAGGCCGTAGAGGCCGGGGCTGTAAAGGCTCTCTGCCTTCTCCGCCGCCTCGTACTGGGCGATCATTTTCTTCCCGCCGCCGGAATAGCCGGTGAGGGAGAAGCAGCACAGGTCCGCGTCCGCGGACAGCAGCCCCGCCTGAACCAGCGGCGCGACAATGGAGATGAACCCCGTGGCGTGGCAGCCGGGGTTGGCCACATGTCGGGCCCCCGCGATGGCCTCCCGCTGGCCGGGCCGCAGCTCCGGGAAGCCGTAGACCCAGCCCGGCGCCGTCCGGTGGGCGGTGGATGCGTCGATCATCCGGGCGCCGGAGCCCTCCGCCAGGGCCACGGCCTCCACAGCCGCCGCGTCCGGCAGGCACAAAAACACGATGTCCGCTTCCGCCATCAGCCGTTTCCGTTCGTCCGGGTCCTTCCGCTTCGCCTCGTCGATCAGCAGCAGGCCGATGTCGTCCCGCGCCGCCAGCCGGTCATAGATTTGCAGGCCGGTGGTGCCATCCTTTCCGTCGATGTAGACCTTTGGTTTCATATCATCACCCCAGTGAAGATAAGGGATAAGAGATATTACCGGATCTGCCTATCTTTTATCCTTTTATCTGTTCTCTTTGATCTTCTGAATGAACTGTTCGATCTCCCCGATCTGCCTTGCGGTCTCCGCCACCGCCGGGCCGCCGTAGCTGCTCCGCAGGGCCATACAGTTCTCCAGGTTCAGCGCGTCATACACGTCCGCCTCGAAGAGCTCGGAGACAGCCTTCAGCTCCTCCAGCGTCAGCTCCTCCAATGTCTTGCCCCGGGCCGTGCACTGGGCCACCAGATGGCCGGTGACGGTGTAGGCGTCCCGGAAGGGCATCCCCTTTTTCGTCAGGTAGTCGGCGCAGTCGGTGGCGTTGATGAAGCCGTGGCCGGCGGCCTTCCGCATGTTGTCCGTCCGGACGGTCATGGTGTCCAGCATGGCGGCGAACACCGGCAGGCACATCTCCACCGTGTCCACGGCGTCGAACACCGGCTCCTTGTCCTCCTGCATGTCCTTGTTGTATGCCAGAGGCAGGCCCTTCATGACGGTCAGCAGGCTCATCAGGTCGCCGTAGACCCGGCCCGTCTTGCCCCGGACCAGCTCCGCCACGTCCGGGTTCTTCTTCTGGGGCATGATGGAGGAGCCAGTGGCATAGGCGTCGTCCAGCTCGATGAACTTGAACTCCCAGCTGCACCAGAGGATGACCTCCTCGGCGAAGCGGCTCAGGTGCATCATCAAAATGGACAGGCTGCTCAAAAGCTCCAGCGCGTAGTCCCGGTCGCTGACGCCGTCCAGGGAGTTGCCCATGGGTGCGGCGAAGCCCAGGGCCTTTGCCGTCTCCCACCGGTCGATGGGATAGGTGGTGCCCGCCAGGGCGCCGGATCCCAGGGGACACTCGTCCAGCCGGGCCCCGCAGTCCTCCAGCCGGGTCACGTCCCGGCGGAACATGGCGGCATAGGCCATCAGATGCTGGGCAAAGGAGATGGGCTGCGCCCGCTGGAGATGGGTGTAGCCGGGCATCACGGCGGTCTGGTGCTTCTTCGCCTGACGGCAGAGGACCGTCTCCAGCTCCAGCAGCTGCCCCACGATGACGGGGATCTGCTCCCGGACATACATCCGGAAGTCCAGGGCCACCTGGTCATTGCGGCTGCGGGCAGTGTGGAGCCGCTTCCCCGCGTCGCCGATCCGGGCGGTGAGCAGGGCCTCCACGTTCATGTGGATGTCCTCGTTGTCGGCGGTGAATGCCGCCTTCCCCGCCTCGATGTCTGCCAGAATGTCCTCCAGACCACTGGTGATGGCGGCGGCGTCCTCTTTGGAGATGATGCCGCAGTCCGCCAGCATGGCGGCGTGGGCCATGGAGCCGGTAATGTCCTCCCTGTACAGCCGCTGGTCAAAGCTGATGGAGGCGTTGAGTTCATTCACCAGCAGGTCGGTGTCTTTTTGAAAGCGTCCGCCCCAGAGTTTCATAAGCTGTTGTTCCTTTCATGGCAGACGCAGGGCGAAGAAGCCTCTCCGCCCCGCCCCTGTGGTCTTGTAATGGTCTTGCCTCTCCCCGCCGGGCATATTGAAAACATTTTCGGCAGGGCGTGTACCTGCCGAAAATACTTTGCCCCAGCTGCCCTGGGCAGCGTTCACCAGTCTGAGGACTGGTGGTGGGGCGGCTCGGAGGGGAGCCCGCTCCCCTCCGAAATCTCTCAGAGCTTCCCCTGCTCCCGCAGTGCCAGCACTGTGTCGGGCAGGCCCCACAGGTTGATGAAGCCGGTGGCGTTGGTCTGGTCATAGCTGCTCTCGTTGAAGGTCACCAGTTCCTCGGAGTACAGAGACTCGGGCGAGGTAATAGCGGCCGTTATCATGTTGCCCTTATACAGCTTCAGCTTCACGCTGCCGGTGACGTGCTCCTGGGTCTTGTCAGCGAAGGCGCTGAGGGCCTCCCGCAGGGGGGTGAACCACTTGCCGTTGTACACCAGGTCCGCGAAGTCCACCGCCAGCTTGGTCTTCATGTGCTTGGTGTCCTTGTCGATGGTGATCTGCTCCAGCACCTCGTGGGCCCGGTAGAGGATGGTGCCGCCGGGGGTCTCGTACACGCCCCGGTCCTTCATGCCCACCAGCCGGTTCTCCACGATGTCCAGCAGGCCGATGCCGTTCTCGCCGCCCAACTTGTTCAGCTTGCGGATCACGTCGCTGGCCTTCATCTTCTCCCCGTCCACCGCCACGGGCACGCCCTTTTCAAAGTCGATGGTCACGTAGGTGGGCTTGTCGGGGGCAGCGATGGGACTGACGCTCATCTCCAGGAAGCCGGGCTTCTCATACTGGGGCTCGTTGGCCGGGTCCTCCAGGTCCAGGCCCTCGTGGCTCAGGTGCCACAGGTTCTTGTCCTTGGAGTAGTTGGTCTCCCGGCTGATCTTCAGGGGTACGTTGTGGGCCTCGGCGTAGTCGATCTCCTCGTCACGGCCCTTGATGTCCCACTCCCGCCAGGGGGCGATGATGGGCATATCCGGGGCGAACCGCTTGATGGCCAGCTCAAACCGCACCTGGTCGTTGCCCTTGCCGGTGCAGCCGTGGGCGATGGCGTCGGCGCCCTCCGCCTTGGCGATCTCCACCAGCTTCTTGGCAATGATGGGTCTTGCAAAGGCCGTGCCCAGCAGATACTGCTCATAGCTGGCGCCCATCTTCAGGGAGGGGATGATGACCTCGTCCACCATCTCGTCGGTGAGGTCTGCGATGTACAGCTTGCTGGCGCCGGTCTTGATGGCCTTCTCCTCCAGCCCCTCCAGCTCGTCGTTCTGGCCTACGTCACCGGATACGGCGATGATCTCGGGGTTGTTGTAGTGTTCCTTCAGCCAGGGGATGATGATGGATGTATCCAGTCCGCCGGAATAGGCCAGCACGATCTTCTTGATGTTTTTCTGATCCATAATAAATTCCCTCCGTGGAGTTTTGATTGATGATGTTTGGATTATACATCTTTCACGCATATTTATTCAAGCATCATTTTGCACAACATTTCCAGCTTCTTCCGTGCAGTTTTGCATAAAATTTCGATAAGCATCTTAGAAAACCGTATATTTATTTCGATATTCAAAAAAATATGAATATATACACTCGCTCACACAATCTCCGCACCCAGCGCATAGGCTGAACTGCGGGGCGGTCGCCCCGCCGGGCGGACCTGCGCGTTTCGATAGAAAGGCTGGTCCTATGAAACGCTGCTTCTGTTATCTTCTGACCCTGGTGCTGGGGTCCCTGGCTGTGGGCGGCCTGGTGTTCGCCCTGCTGCGCACGGACGTGCTGACCCTGACGGCCGCCACGCCCACGGCTCTGTTCTTTTTCGCGGCCACCGCTGCCGCCGGTCTTGGCGGCCTGCTGGCCTATCTGCTGGGCGGCCTGCTGGCAGACCGCACGCCGGCCCTGGCTGACGCCTGGCTCTGCTGCGGGGAGGCCTCCGCTGTGGGCGCCCTGGGGGCGCTGCTGACGGCGCTGATTACCGCCCTCTCCACCGCCTCCGGCGTGGGGCTCCACATCGGCGCGGCGCTTTGCTGCGCCTTCCTGGCCCTGATGGCAGGCGGCATCCTCTGCTTTTTGCGGCGGTATGTCACGACCCGCTTCACCTGTAGCTGCGGCCAGAGCTGCTGACAGAAAAGCCCCGGCGTGCTTTGCACGCCGGGGCTGCTTTTATGAGTGCCGTCCGATCTTCACTTGATCCGCAGGCTCTCCGCCACATGGAGCAGATTCTCCTGATCCACAGTGCCGTGGAGGCGGAAGTTCAGGCCGCCGTCCGTCCAGGCCAGGGTGGCCACATCCGCTGCCTGGGGGCCGGAGATGGTGCCAGACGAGATAATCACGCCGCCCACCGTCTCAGGCTCCCACGCATCCGTCTCCGCCTCGTGAGGCTTCTCCGCCTCCCAGAACCTGGCGGTCACACCGCCGAAGCGCACGGTCTCTCCATCTCCCTCCGGCATCAGCAAGGGGGTGGCAGAGCAGGTCAGGGTGATATTGCCGCCCTGGCCGACCCAGGTAGTCTCCGCCGCGCCGCCGGAGGCGTTGGTTTCAAACCAGCTGTAGCCGCCGGGCAGCCAGTCAGCCTCACAAGCGGGCGCAGTCTTTGATGTGGGCTCCACGGAGGAGGCGGCCTCCACCAGCGTATCCGGGTCCACGTCCGACCCGGTGAACCAGAACAGCACCCCCGCTTCGTCCTCCCACACCAGCAGGCAGCTGTCGCCGTATTCGCTGCTGTAGGTGTAGAGCGCCGCGTCATGGCCGTTCACGGTGACGGTGCGGCAGGGGATCTCCCCGCTGCCGGGGCTCCAGCCATAGCTCCCGCCGTCGGGATAGGCACAGGAGAAGGAGATGCGCCCGCCGCCATTCCAGTAGCTCAGATTCCCTCTGCCGCCCATTCCGGCCCGCACGGACTCCAGCTCCCAGCCCTCCGGCAGCTTTGTCAGCGCGTAGCCAGGGGCTTCGGTGTAGTCGATCCCAGGGTCCTCGCTGGCGTATGTGACGCCGTTCTCATCGTCCTCCCTGTGCCAGTAGGGTCCCGAAGCGGCGGCCGGGGCGGCCGGCACAGTCTGCTCCCCCAGCAGCACTGTGCGTGTGGCGGAGTCGTAGCCCACCTCCACCCCCAGCAGCTCGCTGATGGTCCGGATGGGCAGGTAGTTGGTCTTGCCGCCAGCCTCATCCACATAGAGGATGGAGCCGGGGACCCGCTGGCCGTTGGGGGCGGTGATGTCGCTGCCGGCGGCGATCTTTGTCTCGCCGTTCAGAGCCACCCCAGCGAAGTTGAACTGCACCTGCCCGGAGGCCGCCAGAG